>Ga0213875_10001809_pt1 | contig 13320 bp, 7 predicted proteins | sample BarmaccomBMRX_R8_FD_160105 | JGI IMG/M metagenome (GOLD analysis project Ga0213875, IMG submission 160105) | Root-associated microbial communities from Barbacenia macrantha in rupestrian grasslands, the National Park of Serra do Cipo, Brazil - RX_R8 | ecosystem: Host-associated > Plants > Roots... | reverse complement strand
CGGTTCCTGGAACGGGGCTACAGCGCCACGACCATCGACGAGATCGCCGCGGCCGCCGGGGTCAGCAAGCCAACGGTGTTCACCGCGGTCGGCAACAAGGCACAGCTCCTCAAGGCCGTACGCGACGTCGCCATGGCCGGTGACGACGACCCGGTGCCGGTGGCGCAGCGCCCCACGGTGCAGCATGCCCGCGACGCCCAGACGGCCGAGGAGGCACTGCACCTGATCGCCGCACACATCAGCGGCCTGTCCGGCCGCTACGCCCGCATCGACGAGGTGCTGCACGGTGCCGCCGCCACCGGCGAACCAGAACTGGCCGAACTCTGGGAAACCAGCGAGCGCCAGCGCCGCGCAGGCGCCGGGATCCTGCTCGGCATCATCCGCGGCAAGGGGCCGCTCCGGCCCGGACTCGACCCGCACCAGGGCGAGGACATCCTCAGCAACTTCATGGCCCCCGACTTCTATCTGCGCCTTGTCCACCGCCTCGGCTGGACGGCCGAGGACTTCCAGCGGTGGCTGGAAGCCACCCTGGCCTGGCAGCTGCTCGGCATCGGCTGACACATCCGAGACCAGGCCTTGACAGCAGGAGGGCTTGAATGCATTGTGCAGTCACTGCTGATAATATGCATTCATGATTGCGCTCACCATCCGGGACGTGTCCGAGGAGGCTGTCCGCACAATGAAGATCCGCGCAGCTCAGAAGGGCCAGTCCTTGCAGGCGTACCTCCGTAGTCTGATTGAGCGCGAGGCAGCCAGACTCACCATCACAGAAGCTGTAGAGCAGGCCCGCAGGCAGGCCACCGCCGACATCAGCACCGCCGACATCCTCGCCGCAATCGACGAGGGACGAACCGGACGTTGACCGTTATCGACTGCTCAGCCATGATCGAATTGCTGGTGGCGAGGACACCGGCCGGAGACGCCATCGCCGGCTGGGTGGCTGCAGCAGAAACGCTGTATGCGCCATACCTACTCGACGGAGAGATCGTCTCAGCGCTTCTCGGGCTCACGCGAGGACAGAAGATCTCGGAACGGGAAGCCGACGCCGCGCTCTCCAGCTACCGCGCGTTCCCCGTCGAACGGCAGGACGTGCTCCTTCTATGGCCTCGACTGAAGAGCCTTCACGCCAACCTGTCCGGCTATGACGCTCAGTATGTCGCCCTGGCCGAAGCTTTGAACGTCCCCTTGATCACCGCTGACATGCGGATCAGACGCAGCGGTATAGCGCGATGCGAGATTAAGGTCTCTGATCCGCCCGCGTGAAGGCAATTCGCGTGGCTGGTGGGACCGGTGGGGCTCTAGCCCACGACCGGCGGATTGTGAGAAGCACGCCCGGGTGCTCCGAATGCGCGCGCTGCGCGAATGCCACAAAGCTGTGCCGCGGATGAGACCAATTGCACCGATTGACGGTTGGCTCGGTCCGGTGCATGACCATCGCAGCGAGCGCCTGACACCGACTACGGATTTGCGTCGGCGGCCTCAGTCCGGACCGGGAGCAGCCGCGTAACGACTAGGAGAAGGAATTCGCAACTTCAGATACTCCTGTGCCCGCTTGTCGCTCTGAAAGCACCGCGAACGAATCCTCGATCAGCTCGTCGAAAACCTTGAGAGATGCCGCGAAGACGGCCGGATGCTGGCTGAGCAGGTCTTCGGTGATCTGGCCTTCCATACCGCGGGCTATAGTGCGGCGCCGCACCGCGGCCCGGATGGTTTCGATCCTGGGCCGTCTGCGCGACTCGTAGATCCGCAGCGCCACGTCGATGTCGTCGCCCCTGCCGATCAACTCCGCCAGGGTCACCGCGTCTTCGATGGCCATCGCGGCACCCTGCGCGAGCACCGGGGAGAAGGCGTGTGCCGCATCTCCGATCAGCAGGATCCGGCCGCGGTGGTAGGAGGCCGTGTCCACTTCCAGCACCGGCACGAAGATGACGTTGGCCGGGTCGTGCTGGCGTGTGATCAGCGGCGAGACGTTCCCGCTGTAAGTGGCGGCCAGTTCCTTAAAGCGGGCCAGGCGTTCGCCTTGTGGCAGCGCTGGAGGTTCAGGGTAGTGGGCCAGCAGGAACGCGTACATCAGCGCCGGCCCGGCCGGAAAGCTGCCGAGGAAGGACCCGGTCGTCGTGCTGAGCCGGAATACCGGGTCTGGATCCTCGCACTCCATGACTGTCCGCCAGGCGCAGAACCGGCGGTAGACGGGCTCAGCATCCGGGTAAATCAGCTTGCGCACGGCCGAGCCGACGCCGTCCGTCCCGACGACCAGGTCAAACCGTTCCCGCGTCCCGTCGGAGAGGAGGACATCTGGCGCGCCGGGCAGCCCGGAAACCTCGGCAATGGTGGTCGAGTAGCGAACTCTCGCCTGTATCGACCCGGAAAGAGCCGACATCAGCCCGTCGCGGGTGATGCCCAGGCACGGGCCGTAACGCTCGTTAGAGGGGTGCAGGTCATGCGCGGCTTCAACCGGTGTTCCCGAAGGATCCATGTGGACTATCCGCTGCAGCACGATCCCGTTGCCGATGACGGCCTGGTCCAGCCCGACGCGCCGGAGCGCGATGACGATGTTGCTCGTCAGCATCAGTGCGAGGCCGCGCGCCATGGAGGCGTCCCCGATCTCAACCACGACGGGCGTGATCCCGAAGGTCTGAAGGCTGGCTGCCAGGGTGAGTCCTGCTATCCCGGCTCCGACGATCAGGATCCGCGGTGCGCCGGGCATCAGCGGGCGGCCACGGGCTGCGCGGCACCGCGCAGCTCAGCCAGGTAGCTGAGGACGGGTTTCAGCGTCCTTGGCCCTGTCCGCACGGCGACGTGGCCGTCCGGCCGGACAAGCCAGATCGGCCTGGCACCACCGGACACGCCCGCCTGCGCCGGGACGGTGGTGACAACCTCGACGAGGTCGCGGTAGGGGTTCAGGTCCGGGTAGGCCGGGACGCTCCCGGTACCTGCTGCGGTGACGATCAGGACGTGCCGACCGCAGCGCAGGACGGAGAAGAGCGTGCTGGGCCCCTCTGCGGTCCGAAGATTGAGGTCGGGCGCCCGCTGGCCAGCTTTCGGCGTACCTTGGACCCGGTCTGGCCTGGTGAGCCCGCCCGCCGGGTAGGCGACGCTGATCTGAGTCCAGCGGCGGACCGCACGCTGGTGGATCGGGCCGACGCGGAACGCCGTGGAGACAACTGCGTTGCGCAGCGCCCGCTGCGCTGGGTGTGTCATCGTCCCGAGCCGCACGAGCGTGTGGGTCAGCTTCAGTACCCCCTCGGCAACCGGCTCCCGCTCCTGCCCGTAGCTGTCGAGCAGCTGCTCGTGGCCTGCATGCGTGGCGACCAGCGCGAGTTTCCAGCCAAGGTTGTGCGCATCAGTGATTCCCGTGTTCATCCCCTGACCGCCCACCGGAGTGTGGATGTGCACGGCATCACCGGCCAGCAGCACGTGACCCTGCCGGTAGACGTTCGTGGACCGGCGGTGGCAGCGGAAGCCAGCCAGCCACGTCGGATCGGATGCGATCACGCGTTCCGGCGCTCGCTCGTCGAGCAGCCGCTGGACCTCGGCGAGATCCGGTGCTTGCGGACCCCGTTCCCCTGCAAGCGGGAGTACCAGCCGCCAGCGGTGCTCACGCATCGGGAACGCGACCAGCGGTCCGCCGTCGCCGCGCATGAACGCGTGCACCTCTTCCGCGGGCCGGGCCCAGTCTAGGCAGACATCGGCCAGTAGCCAGTGCTGCGGGTACGGATGACCGCGGAACGGCAGTCCGAGCTCGTGCCGAACCCGGCTATGGGCGCCATCGCAGCCCGCCAGGTAGTCCGCGGTGATCACACGCGACTGCCCGGACACGTCCTTCACGGTCGCGGTGACGCCGCCCGCGTCGTCGGTGAGACCAATCAGCTCGGTCTCCTGTTCGATCACGCCGCCGAGTTCGGCGACCCGCGCGCGCAGAAGTGCTTCGGTCTCATGCTGCGGAATGTCGAGCATGAACCCGAAGCGCGATCCGTTGCGAGTCAGATCGAGACTGACCCGGCGCTTTCCGTCGGTGTAGAAGGTAAACCAGCGGACAGGGTGCCCGCAGTCGATGAAGCGGTCGGCTATGCCCATGAGGTCCAGGACCTCGAGTGCGCGGGCGTGGATCACGACGGCCCTGGTCTCCAGGTTCACCCGATCGCCCTTGTCAATGATTTGCGTGGCGATGCCACGCGCCAGCAGGTCCGCGGCGAGCACTAGGCCCGTAGGCCCGGCGCCGACCACAAGGACCTGGCAGTCCGTCCGGCTTCCGCGCCCGGCTCCCGATGTAATCGCCATGAGGCCGACACTGGCCCCTGACGCCGGCCGGGTCGTCAGAAGGACTACGTACCTGGCTACGTATCTTCGGCCAGCAAGCCCTCGGCGTGCGCCCACGCCGCCAGCTGAACTCGGCTACGGAAACCGAGCTTGGTCAGCACGTGGTCGACGTGGGTCTCGATTGTGCGGACCGACAACGTCAGCGAACCGGCGATCTCGCGGTTGGTGAGCCCGCGCGCCGCCAGGACGGCTACCTCTGCCTCGCGCGCCGTCAGGTCCGGTCCACGCCCTGAGCGCCAGGCAGCGGGCTCGCGTGCCAGCGCGCGCTCCACGGCTGCGTTCAGTGTCATGCGCCGGCCCTCGGCGAGCAGCAGCGCCGACGATGACCCAGCGGCCTTATAAGACGGGGCGAGCCAGCTGTCCAGGTAAGCGCGGTTCGGTTCCGGCAGCGCTGACTCATAGGTCATCCGGTAAGCCTCGGCCGCGCCAGCGAGCCGCAATGCGAGGCGGTGCTTACCGCTCATGGCCGCAAGACCAGCGAAGCCGGACAGGCCGACGGGAATGACAAAGCGGTCCCCGAGGTCCACCGATACAGGCAGCCCCTCCTCGAGCGCCTCGCGGGCTGCCGCCAGGTCGCCTAGGTTAAGCCGCGTGATGCCGAGGAGCTGGAGGCAGCGGGCGCGAAGCGATTCCAGGCCGAGCTCCCGCCAGATCGCGGCGGCCTGCTCGTGCAGCTGGCAGGCCGTCATGAGATCACCGGTGAATTGCGCCGCGAGGGCACGGTAGAACAATGCGAACGCGACTCCCTGCTGGTCAGCTGTCTGGGTAAGCAGCGTGAACGCCCGCCCAGCCTGCAACGCCCCTTGCCCGACGCGGTCGCCGGACAGCATGCTGCGCGCCAGGAAAGCGGCAGCCAGGCCTTCCCCGACCTTGTCACCCATCCTCCGGCTCAGACTGGCGCAGTCCGCGAGCAGCCTGTCCGCGTCCTCATAATCGCCCTGGTCGATGGCAAGCCATGCCGCGCCTGCCAGCGCCCGGATGCGTACCGCGGTTACATCAGGAACAAGGTCAAGGAGCCGACGCAGCTGCCGCCTGCCCTCGCTGTAGTAACCCCGCAACGACCAGAACATCCACAGTGAGTTCGCGAGGCACAGTCCCTCACCGGGATCCTCGCGGCAATACCAGTCGATCGCCGCGCGCAGGTTGTCGTGCTCCGCCCGCAAACGGTCAACCCAGTATCGCTGGCTCTGTCCGGCCGACGGGCGCCCTGCCTCCTCGGCGAGAGCGAGGAATGCGGCGGCGTGCGCCCGACGTATGACGGCTGCCTCTGGCATCTCCTCCAGCGATCCGGCCGCGAACTCGCGGATCGTCTCAAGCATTGCGTACCGGGGCTCGGGCGCGTGCACGCGCCGCAGCAGGCTCTGGTCCGCGAGCTCCTGCAAGCCGTCCAGCACATTCGTGCTGGACCTGAGCGGCCCGCAGACCGGCTCAATCATGTCCAGGCTCGCGCCGCCGCGGAATACCGAGCACGCCGCCAGCAGTGCCCTGGCCTCAGCGCTCAGCAGGTCGTGGCTCCACTCGATGGTGGCCCGCAGCGTGCGCTGCCGATCGGGCAAGTCCCGGCTGCCGCCGGTCAGCAGCCCGAGCGAATTATCCAGCCGCTCCAGGATCGCCGCCGGCGACAGCAACCGGACGCGCGCCGCCGCCAGCTCAATCGCGAGCGGCAAGCCATCGAGCTTGCGCACGATACTGGCGACGGCCGAGGCGTTGTGATCATTTACGTTGAAGGATGGCTCCGCGGCCGCTGCCCGGGCCGCGAAGAGCTGCACCGACTCGCACGCGGCAAGAGCCTGCGGGCTCCCGGAACCGTCCGGTTCCGGCAGCGTCAATGGATGAACCGGGCACTCCTGTTCACCCGACACGCGCAGGGGCGAACGGCTGGTTACCACGATCCGCAGCCCGCGCGCGCCGCTCAGCAACTCGGGAACCACCGAGGCGGCGGGCAGGAGGTGCTCGAAGTTGTCCAGGACCAGCAACAGCTGCCGATCCCGCAGATAGTCCGCAAGGTGCCTGATCAACGGCCGGCCTTTGGCATCCGGTAGCCCGATCCCCTGGGCGATAGACGATACGACCAGGCCCGGATCTCGCAGCGGCGCGAGACGGACGAAGTACATCCCATCGGGATAATCATCAGCAACGGCCGCAGTTAGCTCGATGCAGAGGCGCGTCTTCCCGCTTCCTCCTGGCCCAGTGAGAGTCAGCAGGCAGCTGCCGTCGAGCAACCGCTTCGCCTGGGCGAGTTCCCGCTCGCGACCGATGAAGCTCGTCAGCGGTCTAGGCAGGGCACCGTCGCCCTGACGATAGGAGCGGTAAGCGGATGCGATCCGGGCTTGTGACATTCGGGGTCAGCTCTCAGGTGCGGTTTCGCCGGAATCTACGCCGGTCCAACCCGTAAGCGCAGCATAGAACGGCAACCATGGAGACCTACACGGCGCGTGGGCCACCGAACCGGGCGTGCCTGATCTGTCGCGCTGGCCCAGCTTGGCGGGCGCCCTCCCCACGCTGTCCCTGTCGCGGGCACGTCGGACTCTCCAGTCGGCGGCAGTCAGGACAGCAGAACCGGATGATCTGCGCGGCATCAGTTGCGCGCCCAACCCAGCCATTCACCACTCCGATTCGGCAGGGAGGATGCAGGTAGTGGTTCGGCCCTGCTTCCGCTGTTTTGCGGTGGTGCGGGATTAGGGTCGGGCCTGGGTCCCGGCTTGGCCTGCGAATCGGCTGACGCCTGCTGGTTGTCCTGCGAACCGATCTGCCGGCCGGGGCCCAGGCTTTTTAGGCACCCACCGGCGCTGCCGGTCTGATCTGCCCGTCCTGTGCAGGAGGCCGGGATGCACGGATCCGGGCGGCCAGCGGGTGCGTGCCATCCCTCAACCTGAGAAAGGGACGGCAATGACCATCGTAGAAGACGCGCGCGCCATTACCGGCGGCGTGGACACCCATTCCGAGGTGCACGTCGCCGCGGCGCTGGACCCCGTCGGGGGACTGCTGGGGACGCGGGAGTTCCCCGCCAGCTCGGCCGGGTACGCCGGCCTGCTGGCCTGGCTGGGCGGGTTCGGGGACCTGGCCCTGGCCAAAGTCGAGGGCACAGGCAGCTACGGCGCGGGCCTGGCCAGGTTCCTTGCGGCTCATGGCGTGCAGGTCGTGGAAGCCGGCAGTGGGGGCGGGCGGCCGGACTGCCGAAGGGCCGCGACGGGCGGTGGAAGCGATCCGGACGCTGATGGTGGCCAAGCGCAGTGCCCGCAACGAGCGGACCCAGGCGATCAACCAGGCCAGAGCATTTATCCTGACTGGTCCTGATGAGCTGCGGGCCCGGTTCGCCGGGCACCGCGCGGCCGCGCTGGCAGCCGGGATCGCCGCGCTGCGGCCGCGGCCGGGCGATGCTGCTGAGTACGCAGTCAGGTTCGCACTGCGGGAGCTGGGCCGGCGGGTGGAGTTCCTTGACGCCCAGATCGGCCGGCTGGACGACCTGATCGTCCCGCTGGTCACGGTCCACGCACCGGACCTGCTCAGCCTCTACGGCGTTGGCCCTGGCTATGATCCAGCCCGCCGTCACCCGATGGGACCGGAACGGGGCTCGCCAGGCGGCGTGAGGCCTGGCCGCTGTTGCCTTTTACCAGCGGCGGGCCGGCCGCGGCCGCCGGGGTTGAAGCCGCAGGCAGCGGGCGCGATACTAACGGGCAGAGCCAGATCGGATCGGCGTCTTTACCTGGGGGTGGTGGCAGTGGCGAAGTACCTGGTTCTGTTCGGCTTCACCGGTGAGACGATGAGACGGTTCGTCGCCAGGCCCTCGGACCGGGCTGCTGTCGTCCGGGAGCTGGCAGAGTCGGCGGGCGGCGGCCTTGAATCGTACTACTGGATGTTCGGGCAGTACGACGGCGCGGGCGTCTTCGCGATGCCTGACTCGCACAGCATGGCCGCGGTCAGCCTGGCCGCCACCAGCTCGGGCGCCTTCACGCATTTCGAGACGCACGAGCTGATCGAGGCCAGCGATCTGGGCGCAATCGCCGAACGGGCTAAAGGGATCACCTATCAGCCGCCAGGAGCCTGACCGGCACGCAGGCCGGATCCCTGGCGCGGTGGCCTCGGGCCAAGGCCGCCAGGACCCCGGCGTCAGCAGGCTTGCGCCGTGATCTGATCACATTGCCGGGTTCCGTCACTGGCCTTCTGGGCGGTCAACGTACACGAACCGCCGATATGGTCGGCTGCAAGCAGAGATTCGAGTTCGTCGATGGCCGCGCAGAGCAGGTCGTTATGGTGACGCACCTTCTGGCCCTTTCCTGCCGGCACCACTGCGGCAGATCCGTCCGCCGCGCGAGTTCCTTGTTCTTTTCACGCTGTCGGCGGCCTGCTTCTGCGCGCACTCAAGTCCAAACGTGACGGTGCCCCGAACGCTTGGGTTCGTTACGAACCCGGCGGCGATGATCACCGAGGTGCATACTGCCTCCTGGCCGGGAGTGCAGGCAATCTGGTGGGGATGCGGTTGTTGGTGCGGGGTCGTTCAGCGCAGGAGCGCGGCGAGGTCGGTGCGGGAGGTGATCCCGAGTTTGCGGTAGCAGGACGTCAGGTGGACTTCCACGGTCTTGGTTGTCACGAAGAGGGCTTGCGCGATGTCGCGGTTGTGCTGGCCTTGGGCGGCGAGGCGGGCCACCCGGTGTTCGCTGGGGGACAGCGCGTCGAGGCCGTTGCGGTGGGGGTAGCGGGGGCGTGCCCCGGCTGCGGCGAGTTCCTCGCTCGCCTGCCGGCGCAGTGCGGTGGCGCCGAGGCGGGCGGCAAGGTCGAGGCCGCTTCGTAGCGGTTCGCGCGCGTCTTTGCGGTGGTTGGCCCGGCGTAGGCCGGCGCCGAGCTCGACCAGGGCGCGGGCGTATTCGAGCTGGGCCTCGGTGGTGGCGAGTACGCGGGTGGCCTCATTCAGGGCGTCCAGGTCGCCGGTGAGCACGCCCAGGGTGCGTACGGCCAGGCCGGTCGCCTCGGGACAGGCGTAGGTCTGGGCGATGGCCAGAGCGGAGTCGGCGAGTACGCGCGCCTGTTGCGGCCGCCCGGCCTGGTGGTGTGCCAGGGCGGCGTGGGTTTGCCAGGGGAACAGGCCTGGGTGAGTCCAGCTACGCTGCTGCAGCCGGGTGCCGCCGGCGAGCAGGAGGGCAAGCGCTTCGTCGGGCCGTCCCTGAGCAAGACGCAGCTCGCCCACCGCGATCTGCAGGCCGGCGTATCCCACGCCGACGTGCAGTCCGGCGAGCTCTTGCTCGGCGGTGCCCGGATCGCCGCGTTCGACCAGGACGGGAAGCAAGGTGGTGAGCGTGAGCCGCCGGTGGTAGGGGACGCCGGCCTGCTCGGCGAGGTCTTGAGACAGGCGCACGTCGGCCTCGGCGTCCAGCAGCAACCCGAGCCGGAATGCGCCCTCGGCGCGAGAGCCGAGGGCGGCGGCGAGCTCGACCGGCGCGCCGCGTGCCTGGGCGTCGGCCACGGCCGCCTCCACCAGGGCCATGGCCCGGCCGACGCTGCCGGTCGCGGCCAGCACGGGTGCCGCCAGGTACAGGACCGCGGTGGGGAAGGGACCGCCGAGGCCGGTGATGCCGGCCAGGGCCTGGGTGGCCCGATCGACGGCCTCTTCGGCCCGGCCGGGTATCTGCAGCAATTCGAACGAGGCGTTCGCCAGCAGCATGCAGCCGGCTAGCGTGTCCGGGCGCACGTCGGGCAGGAGCCGGTCGAGCCGCGCCAGGGCGTCGGCGCGGGTGTCCGGCCGGGACACGGCCACTCCGATGTATTCGGCCTCCAGCAGCGTGCGCAGGTCGGGGTCGACCTCGCCGGCGTCTGCCTCGGTGATCGCCGCGGTCAGTACCTGCAGCGCGCGGGGCAGTTCTCGCGCGGCGAGCAGTCCCCGGGCCAGCCGCAGCGCGACGCGGGCGCGGGCGGCGGGTTTGGTGGTGGCGGCCAGCGCCTGGGCCAGGGTGTCGGTGCTGGCGGGCCTGCCGAGCTGGGCTTCGGCGTCGCCCAGTTCGAACAGCACCTGGGGGCGCAGCGCCGGTGCGGGCGGCTCGGCGAGGGCGCGTTCGAGGTAGGCGACCGCGGGCTGCGGCGTCCCTTTGGCGAGCGCGTCACGCGCGGCGTCTCGGAGCTGGTCGACGGCCCACGGGTCGCGCAGCGGCGGCATCGGCAGCAGGTGCGCGACCACGGCCTCGGCCGGGAACTCGTCGGCGGCGAGCTCCCGGGCTGCGGCACGGTGGGCCAGTTGCCGCTCGGCCGCGGACATGTGCTCGGCGACCGCCTGGGCGATCAGCGGGTGGACGAACGCCAGCCTGGGCTGGCCTACCGCGAGGTCCGCCGCGACCAGGGCGTCGACCGCGCGGGCGGCCTCGACTGGCTCTACCTCGGCGACGGCTGCCACATGGCGAAGTGCGGCGCCGGCGCCGAGCACTGCCAGGGCCCGGGCTACGGCGGCCGCCGGGCGCGGTAGGTGCCGCAGCCGCGGGAGCACGAACGCGCTCACGATCGCCGGGGCCCGTTCGTGCACGGCGGCGCTGCCAGCGGCATCGGGGGCGATTCCGGCCGCCAGCAGGGATCGGGCCAGGGCGTTCAGCAGCAGCGGGTTGCCCTCGCTCACCTCCTGGCAGGTGGCGGCGAAACCGCCGTCGACGCCGCTGCCGAAGACGCTCTGCAACAGCACGCTGGCTGCGGTGCCGGAAAGCGGCCCCGGGCGAAGGACGGCGGTCCCGGGCTCGGCCGCGAGGATCTGCAGCAGCTGCTCGGTGTCACCACCGGGTTCGGCTCGCCTGGCGGCCACGGCCAGCAGCACCGGCAGGCCGGTGATCCGGTGCCCGATGTGGCACAGCGCCCGCAGCGAGGCGGCGTCGGCCCAGTGGGCGTCATCGATGGCCAGCAGCAGTGGCCGCCGCTCGGCCATCCCGGCCACCAGCCAGTAGATGCCGTGCAGGGCGGCGAAGCCCGGCACGGCCGAATCCCCGGGCTCGAGCGCGGGACCGGCCAGCCGGGCGGCACCCCGCATCAGCGCGGCACGTTCGGCCGGATCCCGCAGCACCGGCGCCAGCAGGTCGCGCACGATCCCGAAGCCGAACTCCCGCTCCAGCGGGCTGGCGCGGGCGGCGAGCACGCGCAGGCCACCGTCGGCAGCGGCGGCCCGGGCGGCGTCGAGCAACCTCGTCTTGCCGATCCCGGCGGCCCCCTCGACGATGAGAACGCCGCCCTCGCCTGCTGCGGCCGCCTCGACCCGCGCCGCGACCGACGCCAGTTCGCCCTGCCGCTCCAGCAGGACCCCACCCCCAGCACCGGCGCAGGTCATGGGACAAAAGTTTAGGGGATGACCCTAATGCGGAACGGGGGCGCACACGGGTGAGATGGCACCGCACACCGCTTTACCGCCCGAAGGAGCCCTGCCCCGCCCACAGCTACCGGCGCGGAGTTCCCCCGACGGCGGCCTCATCGACCCCGGCAAGCACTTCGTCAGCGGTCGTGACAGGCCACGGACGGCCGTGCCGGGAAGCCTGGGAGGGCTGATGCGAGGTATTTTCCCGGCCCGCGGCGGCCGGGCGTACCGGTCGCTGGCGGGCAACACGGCGCTGGCGCGGGTGGTGGGCGGCTATGTGCTGTTCACCGTGACCCAGTACTCGGTGTGGGTGGCGATGCTGGTGTACGCCTACCGCCACGGCGGTGCCGCGGTCGCCGGTCTGGTGGCGGTGGCGCAGCTGGTGCCGGCGGCGGTCCTGGCACCGATAGCGGCGGCTCTCGCGGACCGGCGATCCCCGGTGTTCCTGCTGGCCGGCGGTTACCTGGCGCAGGCGGCGGGGATGGCCGCGACGGCCGTGGCGGTCATCGCGGGCGTGCCGCTGGCGGCGTACGCGGCCGCGGTGGTCGCCTCGGCGGCGGTGACCACGACACGCCCGGCGCAGTCCACGTTGATCCCGTCGGTCTCGGTGACCCCGGATCAGCTGACGGCGGCCAACGTGGCGGTGAGCTGGGTGGAGGCCGCCGGTATCACGGCGGCCGGGCTGCTAACCGGAGTGCTGATCTCGGTCGCGGGGGTGGCGGCCGTGTTCGGGGTGTGCGCCGGGCTGGGCTTGGCCGCCGCGCTGCTGGTCGCCGGGCTGCGAGTGCCGCCGCTGGCATCGGCGCCGCGGGCCGCCCCGGCGGTGCTGGCCGGGCTGGGCCGGAGCCTGGGCCTGATGGCCCGCGAGCCGCGGCTGCGCCTGATGCTGGCCCTGCTGAGCGCCGAGGCCGCCGTGGTGGGCGCGCTGGACCTGCTGTTCGTGATCCTGGCGATCACCGTGCTGCACCGCACCCAAGCCTGGGCGGGGTATCTCAATTCCGCCTACGGCGCCGGCGCGGTGCTGGCCGCGCCGGTGAGCGCGACGCTGGTGGGCCGCCGCCTGGGGCTGCCGATCCTGGGCGCGGCACTGCTGCTGTCCGGCGCGCTGGCGGTGCTGGCGGCCGGGCTCGGCCTGACCGCCACGGTGGTTCTGCTGGTCGTGGCGGGAGCCAGCCGCGCCCTGCTGGATGTCGCCAGCCGTACCCTGATGCAGCGGTCGGTCCCGGCCCAGCTGCTGGGCCGGGTCTTCGGGGTGCTGGAAGGGCTCACCATGGCCGGGCTGGCCGCCGGCGCCTTGCTGGTGCCGGGGCTGGTGCACCTGGGAGGCAGCCGGGCTGCGCTGCTTGGGGTCGCGGCCGTACTGCCCCTGGCCGCCGCGGTCGGCGGGCGCGGGCTGTTCGGCCTGGATTCCGGGACACCCGTACCGGTGGTGCAGATCGGGCTGCTGCGGTCCCTGCCGTTGTTCGCCGAACTGCCCGCTCCCGCGCTGGAGGGCCTGGCGGGCGCCCTCATCCCGGTCACGGTGCCAGAAGGAACCCAGCTGATCCGCCAGGGTGACCCGGGGGACGCCTACTATGCGATCGCTGCCGGCGAGTTCGATGTCCGCCGGGACGGGCATTTCATGCTCCGGTGCGGACGCGGCGAGGGAGTCGGCGAGATCGCCCTACTACGCGGCATCCCGC
>Ga0213875_10001808_pt1 | contig 13323 bp, 10 predicted proteins | sample BarmaccomBMRX_R8_FD_160105 | JGI IMG/M metagenome (GOLD analysis project Ga0213875, IMG submission 160105) | Root-associated microbial communities from Barbacenia macrantha in rupestrian grasslands, the National Park of Serra do Cipo, Brazil - RX_R8 | ecosystem: Host-associated > Plants > Roots... | reverse complement strand
TCCGTTGTAACCTTGCTCCAGTCACAACCGAGTTCCTCGGCCACAAGCTGCGCAAGCCCGGTCAATGTGCCCTGCCCCATCTCGGAGCGGGCGATGCGGATCGCCACCGTCTCGTCCGGCTTGATGACCACCCAAGCGTTGATTTCCGGATCGTCAGCGCCGGCGGCAAAGGCTGCGCTTGAGCCAAACGGCACCCGCCAGCCGAGCGAAAACCCACCGGCTGCGGCGGCGATCAGGAATCCACGGCGGCTGCTGGTGGCGATCTTGGATAAGTGCGTCATCGCCGCCTCCTTAAGCCTTGGCGGCGGCGTGAATGGCGGCGCGCACCTGCTGGTAGGTGCCGCAGCGACAGATATTGGTGATCGCGTCGTCGATATCGGCGTCAGTCGGGTTCGGCTTGTCCTTAAGGAGCGCCGCCGCCGCCATGATCATGCCGCTCTGACAATAGCCGCATTGCGGCACCTCATTGTCGAGCCAGGCCTGCTGCACCTTTCCCAGTATGCCGTTGCCGGCGCCACTGCTTTGCGCCAGCCCTTCAATCGTGGTGATTTGCTTGCTGCCGACCTGGCTTATCGGCACCTGGCACGACCGCGTCGCGACCCCGCCGATATGGACGGTACAGGCGCCGCATTGCGCGATGCCGCACCCGTATTTCGTCCCTGTCAGCCCAAGCGTGTCGCGCAGCACCCATAGGAGAGGGGTACGCGCATCGACATCTGCCTGGTACGTCCTGCCATTGACATTGAGGGCCACCATTGCGCTCTCCGCCCGCTCAGAGCCTGCTCCCCATGGCGGCTCGATATGCCCTGGAGAGTAGGTCCAATACCGAGAGTCTGTCCAATCACGCCGGAGGCAGCGGGACGAGCGGTGCTCTCACCGCAAGCGGGCGGGTAACGGCCCTATAATCAAGCCGCATACCCGTCAATAGTGCAGTGGGGCGTACCTCAGAAACGCGGCGGCGCGGTTACCAATGATCGCCCTGCTTCAGCCTGCTGAAACATCAACCGGTTGATCGACTCGCTCGGCCTTACATAAGCGGGGTCGTCAACAAGCCGAGGATGACATCGCTGAGCTGTTGCAGCGCGCCGCTGCTGTATTCGATCAAGACCGGATTTCCCGGAAGCGCAATTCTCAGAGACGCCCCGCCGCCGGGCCTGCTGCGGATCATGGTGAGGGGATCGGCGGCCGCGCTGAACGGAGGCGCCTCAAGCAGCTGTGCCGGCGACAGCCCGGCGTAAGCCTCGGCAGACGCAGCCAGCGCAGTTCTGAGCTCCGCCGCAGCCGTCGCGGATATGGCGAGAGTTATCGCCTCACTGTTCTCCAGCCGGATCGAGAGAATAATCTCGTTCCCGACCTGGTGAGCGGTGATCCGCGACCGTCGGGCCTCGGGGGCAGCATTGGTATGATCGCGTTCGTGAACCATGCCGCCTAGCTTCGCACGCTATTTTTAATTCTCTCTGAAATTTTGGCGCAACCGCGCCCAGGCATCATCGTTCAAGCCTCACCCTGACCCGGCACTAACGAGCGGGACGGCGCATCAACCGTGATAAGCCTTGGGCAGTCGCATCAGCTCTACCGCTTCGCAAGGGGTGGTCCATGTCTCTCGCTTGCGGTAGATCGTCGAAGGGCTGATGCGCAGCCGGCGGGCGGCGAGTTGCAGATTGCCGCTGCACGCCGCGATGGCCTGCTCGATGTATTGACGTTCGACATCCGCCAGCGGCTCGATGTCATCGGCGGTGACGATAGACGGTGACATCGGTGCCGACAGCGTCGGAACCTCAGTCGTTACCCGCCGCAGAGGCTCGCCAGTCACATGTTCCAATAGGGGTGGCAGCATGCTGGAGGTAACGACCTCGCCCTCCCCTAAGACCACGACGCTGCGGATGACATTCTGCAACTGCCGCACATTGCCGGGCCAGCTATAGGCGAGAAAGCGCGCCTCGACATCCGCCGCGAAACGGCGCATCGGCTTGCCCTCGAGTTCCGAATACTGGGCGAGAAATTTGCGGGCGATCAGCAGGATATCCTCGCCGCGATCGCGCAACGGCGGCATCCGGATCGGCACGACATGCAAGCGGTAGAACAGGTCTTCACGCAGACGCCCTTGTCGTACCGCCTCTTCCGGATCGCGATTGGTTGCTGCAATGAACCGGATATCGGCGTCGCGCGTGCGGCTTTCGCCGACGCGCTGATAGGTGCCGGTCTGGATGAAGCGCAGCAGCTTGGTCTGCAATAGCGGGTCCATCTCGCCAAGCTCATCGAGGAACAGGGTTCCACCATCCGCGCGAGCCGCAGCTCCCTCCTGATCCGCTGTCGCCCCGGTAAAGGACCCTTTGATGTGGCCGAACACGACGCTTTCCATCAGCTCCTTCGGAATGGCGCCGCAATTCAAGGCAACGAAGTTTCTCTCGCGTCGCGAGCTTGATCGATGCAGCGCCTCCGCCGTCAGCTCCTTCCCGGTACCGCTCTCTCCGGTGATGAAGACACTGGCGTCGCTTCGGCCCGCCGCCTCAATGACACGATAGACCGCCTGCATCGGCAGCGAGCGGCCGGTAAACCCGCCAAACTCGGCCTGCTCGACCGTTCGTCGCAGTGTCGCGACCTCGCGGCGCAGATCTGTCGCCGCCAATGCGTTTTCCAGCGTCGTCAGCAGTCGCGCCGCGGCAAACGGCTTTACCAGATAGTCCGACGCGCCCTGTCGCACCGCCGATACCGCCGTCGTCAGTGATGCATTGGCGGTAATGACGACCACCGCGGGAGGCTGCTGCCATGAGCGGGTCTCTTCGAGGATGCTCAGTCCATCCATGTCGGGAAGGTTGAGATCGAGCAGCAGACAGTCGACAGGATGCTCGCGCATCAGGGCATAGGCGGTTTTGCCGTCACCCGCGACGAGCACGCGGTGCCCGGTCGGTCCAAGCTGCGCCGAGTACGTGGCGGCCAGCGAAGGGCTGTCCTCCACGATCAGGATCGTGCGTGTCTTACTCATCAGCCCTAGCCGTCCGCCCCGATAGTAGCTGTCCGCAGGATATCCATCGTCTCGTGCGCCGTGCGAATCAGGTGCTTGACCGATGCTGCCATTCCCGATGCCGGCAGTGTCGCGGCTTCTTTTTCAAGCGCGGCGGACATCGCGGCAAGTCGTGCTGCACAGACATTGGCGGCACCACCCTTCAGGCTGTGCGCCTCGTGCCGGATGATGTCGCGATCGAGCGTCTTGATCGCCGCCTGGATTGTCGCGCAACGGCCGGTCGCCTCCTCCGAAAACAACACGGCGATGCGCTCATACAATGCGTGGTCTCCGGCCGGCCAGATTTCGCGCATCGCGACCTTATCGATGAGCGGCAGCGAGGCCGGCTCGCCCGACACGGTCTCGCCGGGCGCAGCCAACGCCGCATCGATCGCAGCCCGCAGGTCATCCCGCCCGAATGGCTTGCGCAGTTCGATCATTCGCGGGTCTGACAGCGCTCCCCGCGCGCAGCGGCGTCCGATCAGCGCGATGATCGGCAGTCCGGGGGCACGGTCACGCGCCGCACACAGTAGGGAATCCCCGCCTCGCAATGTCAGCGACGCGTCGCCGACCATCACGTCGAACCCATCCTGCGCGACCCGTCGCAGCGCCTCATCGGCGCTCTCCAGCCGGTCAACGTCCAAGCCCCATTCGCGCAGCCAGGCATCGGCAAGCGCGGCGATCGTCCGGCTGCCCTCCACGAGTAGGGCCCTTCCCTGCTGCATCGGCGGGTTCTCCACTGTACGATGCGCCAAAGTTCTTTCACGGCGGCATGGACCATCAATCGCGATGATCGATGCTGCGCGGCTCCCTGTGCCCAAACGCCCGGAACTTGGCCCCCGGCCCTTAGACCTCGCTACTTCGTTACCGCCGCGAGCCGATCCGGCGCGCCGTCTTGGTGCGGACAACTGGAACCGGCGCCACAAGGCACCCGGCAGCAACAGGCTGCTTTTTAGCACATCCTTGGGTCGTCGTAACACGCTAATGATTGTCTTTTGCAACCCTCGCATCAGCAGCAGCTTCTGCCTCGGATGGACAAAACCGCCGCGCCACCAGCCAATTCGACGAACCAGCACGCCGGGCAGTTTCACTGTCGGTGACGCGTGTCGGAAATTCGATCCTCGAGGCCGAATGCGAGCCCTGCGGCCGTCCGGTGCGGCGCCGCGCCGTCTCGCTTGCTGCGGTCGCGCCGGGCCGCCCCATAACAGCATCGCCGCCATTATGGCGCAGCCAGCTTCGGTCAGGCTTGTGGTATCGGGCAAGAACATCATTCTGATGCAACCAGTGGGGTCCCGATGCCGCACTGCAATCGTGGCGCCGGCCATCGCCCGCTCCGCGCGGCGCCACTAAGTCTTTGAGGTTACGCCGGTCGCCTAGCCAGCCGCGGCCGAATGAGCCTGGCACCTCTCCCAAAATAGGAGACATGCCCTTTGCGAGACGCGACGGATTCGCAGAATGCGTCACATCCATCCGCGGCTGCCAAGCCGTCCCCCCACAATAATCCCACGTTATCGTTGAGATTTTAAAATCGCAGGCGCTCAACCAAACTGGCGCACCGGTTGAAACAGGCTTTACGTCCCGCTGCTGCGGCCTAAGGAGCCCGAACCGTGACCCCCTACGCTTGCGACAGAGCCCGCGACGCGCGCGCGGGGCAGCCCCTATCGGGCGCGCCGCTGAACCCGGCGTGGAGGTGAGCATGCGTCCTCCGGCGCCCGTCGTCAGTGTTGTCATGCCTATCGGCGATCGACGCTACATAGCCGATGCCATGCAGTCGGTGTTGTCGCAGTCATTCGGCAGCCTCGAACTGATCTGCGTTGGTGACGCAAACCATGGCCAGAGCTACGCCATGTGTCAGGCCCTCGCCGATCACCGCACGCACATCCTGCATCAACCGGTGCCGGGGCTGGCGAGAGCACGGAACATCGGCATCGCGGCGGCGCGCGGCGATTTCGTGGCGCTCATCGACAGCACCGATATCTGGGAGCCGGACAAGTTGATGGCGCATGTCATGCACTTGCGGTCGCGTATGCCGGTTGGCATCAGCTATGCCGGTGCCACCCTTATCGATGAAGACGGTATCGCCACAGGTAGGCGTCAGCGGCTCAAGGTGGGGCCGGCAAGGCCGCATGAGGTGTTCTGCGGCAAGGCGATGGGGTCGTGCTCGACGGCGTTCTTTCGGCGCAAGGTTTTCGACGCGATCGCCTATCGCCCGCAGGATGCGGACCACGTCTGTTATTTTGATGAGACGCTGACAGGCCTGATGGAGATCGAATGTTGGACCCGGATCAGTCTCACCACCGATTGGGGGTGCGAAGGGATACCCGGCCTCCTGACCCGCTGTCGTACTCTCGGGTACCGAGTTGTAGGCGATATCGCCCGTGAACAGCAGGCCTGGGGCGCCGTAATCGACAAGCTTGCAGCCCTCCAGCCTGATCTCGTCGCCCGGTATGGCGACGAGGCGCATGCCCGTCTGCTGCGCGCCCTCGCGCGGCGCTGCATACCGGCGTGCGAAGGCCGGCTCGGCCTCGCGCTGCTGCGGGCGGCGCTGACCCGCTTTCCCGGTTTGCTCCTGTCGGAAATAGAAGAGACAGTCGCGACAACCTCCGCCTGCCTGGCGCTCACCGCGCTGCCACGCGCTCTGTCCGACCTTCTGTTTCCTTCGTTTTCCTCGGCGCGGCAGGCGCGTTCCTGATGCCGAAGATGCTGCATCTAGTCGACAAGGTGGCGCTGGACGGGGTGACGCGCACGCTGGCCAGCGTGCTGCCCCGTCTCCAAGGAAGGTGCGAGCATGAACTGCGTCAGCTGACCGCTAATGATGACTTGCAGGCAGGGACACCGGTTGATGCCGTGTGCGTGCATTTCACTGTCTCCTGGGCCAACCTGGCTCACCTGATAGCGCTCCGCCATCGCTTCGCCGGCCGCCTGATCCTGTTTGAGTACACCTATTCCGCGGCCTACGAACGATTATGCACGCCATACCGGCGACAGCTCCGCACGATGCTGCAATTCGCCTACGGGCTCTTCGACATGGTTGTCGCGGTATCGCCCGCCCAGCAAGCCTGGATGGTGAAGGCGGAGCTTGTACCACCGCATCGATTGCGCTTGATCGTTCCGTCAGTCGATCTCTCGCGTTTGCTCGCGCTGCCATTCCCGGCCCGCCATGCCGGACCGCTGCGGCTCGGCGCCTATGGTCCGTTAGTACCGCAGCAGGGTTTTGACCGGCTAGTCGAGGCGATGCGCCTGGTTTCTCCCGATGTCGCGACCCAGCGCATCGCGGGTTTTGGTCCAGAAGCTATCGCCTTGCGGCGCATGGCAGAAAAACTTCCGCATGTGCAACTCGAAGAGGCGGTGGCCGACCCGCAGTATTTCTTGTCAGAGGTAGACGCGATCGCGATCCCGTCGCGCTGGGAGCCAATGGGATTGGTTGCGCTGGAAAGCCGAGCGGCCGCGCGGCCTCTCATCGTCGCCGGGATCGACGGATTGGCCGAGCAGGTATCTCCCGCGTTCGGGCTGGTCGTCAACGCAGACAGCGCCATTGATCTCGCCGATGGGATCGACCGGATGGCCGCCGCCGATTTGCCGGCGATGGCCGCCGCGGCGCGCGCCTCGGTAACAGGCGATGTCGAGCGAGACCTGACGCAATGGCAGGGCCTGATCGAGGAGATTATTGGAGCCGAGCCTTTACTTCGCGCCAGTTAAGGGCACTCTATTCAACCAATGGTTCGCTCGTCGTAATATTCAACTGGCAAAGCAAGAACCTGGCTGGCGGATAGAGGGAGAGCGGCCTATGCCGGTACGCGGCATAACCGCCACGACACAGTTTAAAAACGCGACGCTGCGCTGGGCGGAGCTCGGGCTGATTTTGCTCACCGTCCTGGTGATTTGGCTAGGCATCGCCGGTCGTCTAGTGGCCAATCGTGAGCGCGCCATGGCGGATGCCCGCCATGACGTCAGCAATCTTTCACTCGCTTTGGCACAAAGTACGAGCCGCTTGATCGACACCATCGATCAAGCGTTGATCGCGGCGCGTTCCAGTTACGAACTGGACCCTCAGCATTTTTCGTTTTCACCTTGGGTTCCGGTCCCCAGTGCCGATGGCTCCCGCAACTTCCAGTTCGCGATCATCGACCGCGACGGCATCCTGAGAAAGAGCAGCCGCGAGCCGGTAATCGCACCCGCCGATCTATCCGATCGTGACCACTTCATGATTCATGCGCGAAGTCGCGACGATGTCCTCTACATCAGCAAACCGGTGATCGGCCGTACATCGAACCGCTGGGGCGTTCGGCTGACACGGGCGATTTTCACGGCGAGCGGCGAATTCGATGGTGTCGTCGTAGCCACCATCGATCCCAATTACCTGACCCAATCCTTCGCATCGATTGATGTCGGCTCGCAAGGCACGATTGGCCTGGCTCGAAGCGATGGAGTGTTGCTCGCGGCTCCCCCCTTGTCACATGAGGAACTCAACGCCGCTGCCGTCGGGCCGGCGCTTCTGGAAATGGCATCATCCGGCAACCCGGACGATACAACGATGCTGCAGGGGCCCATCGGCACGGTCGAACGGATCGTCAGTGTGCGGGTGATCCCGAATGTTTCGCTGCTCGTTTTCGTCGCTGAGTCGGTCGATGACGTGCTCGTAGATTACCTCGCGACGCGCCGGGTTTATCTCCTGCTCGGCCTCAGCATGACGATCTTGATTGTGGCCATTGCGTTGGTGTCGGCGGGCTCACGGGCCCAGCTCGTCCAAACGCGCCGCCTCCTGGCAATCGGGCTCGAAAACATGGACCGCGGCATCATCATGCTGGATGCGAACCGACGCATCCTGGTAAGCAACCGCGTGCTTGCCGAACTCTGGGGCCTGCCCCCCGAGGCATTGTCGGATGAACCCGATCTCGAGACCGCGGTGGCTCTTGCCACGAACCCGATGGCACGCGCCGAAGCGGAGTCTCTGCTCCACCTGGAAAAAGCCGACGGCGAGGTGCCCCGCACCACCGAATGGGTCCATGACGACGATCGGGTGATCGAGGTGTCGGCGACGGCCCTTGAGGGCGGCGGCACGGTAGCGACGTTTGCCGACGTTACCGAGCGCAAGCGGAGCGAGGCCGCGGCCGCGGCCGCACGCAGCGCCGCAGCGGCCGCCGTTCGCGCCCGCGAGGAGTTTCTTGCCTCCGTCAGCCCCGAGGTCAGGACACCAATCAACGCCGTGATTGGCTTGGCGGAGCGTCTGCTCAACAGCGATCTTGCACCCGATCAGGCACGTTTCGCGACGATCGTGCGGGACGCGGCGGTGACAGCCCGCGATGCAGCCGAGGCCGCTTTCCGCGCCCGTGCCGGCTTTCTCGCGATGATGAGCCATGAGATACGCACGCCGCTCAATGCCGTGATCGGCATGGCGGGTCTTCTCCTCGATAGCCCGCTGACCCAGGAGCAGATCCAATTCGCGACGGTACTTCGCGATGCTGGCGAAGGTTTATTGCAGATCATCAACGACATTCTCGATTTCTCGCGCCTCGAGGCTGGCGCCCTGCTTTTCGAGAATATCGACTTTGATCTGCAGCAGCTCGTCGACGGCGTGATCAGCGTCATGAACATCAAAGCGCAAGAACGCGGCCTGCGCCTGGGCGCTGTAGTTGACAGAAACGCACCTCGCTTCCTCGCCGGAGATCCCGGCAGGGTCCGGCAGGTCTTGTTCAATATCATCGGCAATGCGATCAAGTTTACCGAAGCGGGCGAGGTCCGCCTCGAAATCACAGCCACCGAGCACACCGATACCGAACGGACTGATACCGCGCCGGCCGCCGCCAAGGTCCAACTGCAGTTCGCCATCACGGATACCGGTATTGGTATCGCCCGCGAGGCCATGCCTCTTCTGTTCCGTGAGTTCAGCCAGGTCGACAGTTCGATATCGCGGCGGTTCGGTGGCACCGGTCTCGGCCTGGCCATCTGCAAACGGCTGGTCGAGCGCATGGGCGGTACGATCGGCGTCGAGAGCGAATTGGGGATCGGCTCGCGCTTTCATTTTGATCTGCGGCTCGGCATCGGCGCTGCGCCAGCCATCGAACCAATAGGTCCGGCGCAACTGACACCGCCTTCATCGCGGCTGCGCATCCTGCTCGCAGAAGATAACGTGTCCAATCAGTTGCTCGCGATGACATTGTTGCAGCGCATGGGTCATCGGGTTGACGCCGTAGCAAATGGGGCGGAAGCGATCGAGGCGATCCGGCTGGCACCTTACGATCTGGTTTTCATGGACATGATGATGCCGCTGGTGAACGGCCTCGATGCCACCCGCGAGGTGCGCAAGATGCCGTCACCGGCGGGCACCATTCCGATCGTCGCCATGACGGCCAACGCGTTCCGACACGACGAAATGGCCTGTCTGGCGGCGGGGATGAATGGGTTCATCAGCAAACCGATTTCCGTCGACCGATTACGCGACGTCATCGGCCGCGTGCTGCGCGAGCCGGGCAACCCGCCTTCCAGCAACTTGCTGCCGCCGGACGTTTTGCACGAGCTGCTCATCGAAGCGCGTCAGCACATCGAGAGCGCCCGCGCAGCGTCAAACCGTGGCGATCTCGCGGCCGCGGCAGCCTATCTTACCGACCTGCAGGATATCGTGGAGACCGCTGGTGCGCTGACGCTTGCAACCACGTGCGAGGAAGCAATCGTGGCCGCCACTCGCCCTCAGCCGGTAACCCTGGAGCAATTCCGTACGTTACTGACATTGCTGGAGCAGCAGCTCGATCAGCTTGTGCCAGATCAGGTCGGCTAGGCGAGAACGCATTCCTCGGCATCCTGCGGCGTGACACCAGGATGGCTACGCAGCAGCGTCGTCATCTCGGCAGCGGGACACGGCTTACCGTAACGATAGCCTTGCGCTTCGTCGCAACCCATGTCGAAGAGAAACTTCGCTGCCGCGTCTGTCTCGACCCCCTCGGCGATTACCGTGATCCCGAGGTCATGCCCCATCTGCACGGCCGCATGCACCACCGCCACATTGCGGCTGTCCGACAGGATCGGCAGCACGAGTTCCTGAGCGACCTTGAGGTGGTCCACCGGGAATGCGGTCAGATAGGCCAGTGGTGAATAGCCCGTCCCAAAATCATCGATGGCAACCCGGAAGCCCCGTGCCTTGAACCGCGCGAGCACATCGCCGTGCTGACCCGTCGTCTCCATCAGAACCGACTCGGTCAGTTCAATCTCGATCTGGCGTGGCGGCACCTGCCAGCGAACCGCGCTCGCGACAAAGTCGTGCTCGAGAGTTGGCGAGCGGAATTGCACGGCCGACACATTGATGGCGATGGTCGGGGGTGCGATGCCCTGATCGTCCCAAACCCGCATTTGGCGGCATGCCTCGTCAAAGACCCATGCACCAAGCTCGATGATGCTGCCGCTTTCTTCGGCGATCGGGATAAACACAGTCGGGCTGATTGGACCCCGCACGGGGTGCGTCCAACGCACCAGCGCTTCGACACCGATGATCCGTCCGCTGTCGAGTGACACTTGCGGCTGGTAGTACACCACGAGTTCCCGACGCTTGATTGCGCCCCGCAGGTCTTCATCGATGATGACGCGATCGTGGACTGCTCGGTCGAGTTCGCTGGTGTGGAAATGATGCTGGTTGCGGCCGTTTTCCTTGGCTCTGTAAAGGGCTAGTTCGGCGTGCATGACCAACGCCTCCGGAGATATCCGGCCGGGTTCGGCGATGGCAATTCCGATGCTTGCCGTGACGTGCCAGTCATGACCTTCAATCGCATCAAGGGACGCGAGTTTCGCGGCGATCCGCTCCGCCAGAGCGGCAGCATCGCCCGCCTGTGAAATTCCAGTCAGGATAATGCCAAATTCATCGCCACCCAACCGCGCGACGATGTCGGTGTCACGCACGGCTTTCACCAGGGATTCGCCCACCGCCCTCAGAAATGCGTCGCCAACCGGATGCCCCAGCGTGTCATTGACATGCCGGAAATGGTCAAGGTCTATCAGCAGGAGCGCGAAGCTGCGGCCACGACTGGGAGCCTCACAACGCAAGGCCAGTTGTGCGAGCAGCACCTGCCGGTTGCTGAGCCCGGTCAGCAAGTCTGTCTCGGCAAGCGACGCAATCCGCCGATGCGCCGCCGATAATTTAGTGCCTCCCAGACGCAGAGTGATGACGACAGCGAGTGTGGCAAGCAATCCGGCCACAAGCACCAGCGCAGCACGCTGGTGATGCGCGACCGCCCAGCCGGGTATCGGTGTCACGACCAGTGCCAGTTGGCGATCGGCGATGGTGACCGTGCCGGTCCAGCGGTAATCGCCGGCATTCTCCGCAAAGACACCGAGGCGCATTGGCGTGGTGCGGATGCTGGACTGCAGCGTATAGGCCGCCTCGTCGGCGGCTTTATCCGGAAAAATCGTGAGGTCAAACGGCGTCTTTACCCCTGCCAATGCTGTTTCAACCAGCCGCGAGATCTGGAATGTCGCACTGACAAATCCGCGCAGTGGGGGTTGACCGTTCGCATCCTTTGCGCCGCCTTTCACATGCACGGGCAGAACAACGAAGATACCGGTGCGGTCGCCATTGCCGCTCCGCAGCTTGATGATTGGCGAGGCTGCCATCTTGCCGGTTTCGCGAGCGCGATCGAGAGGATCGCGGCGATCCGGCTGACCAAGATCCAACCCATAGACGAGGCCGGCATCGGCGATGCCGTTGATGAAATATTTTGGAAAATATTCCGGACGTGAGGGGCTTGCCACCAAGCCATCGCCCGGCGCTGAATCGACGACACGGTAACCGGGCAGGCCCTCCTGAACGGCTTGCTGTTCGTGCAAGCTGCGATTGTCCGACGTGACGATCGGCGCCCAGGAGAGGTTATGGATGGCCGTGTTGTCGGCCAGCAGGTGATTGGTGAACTCGGTGAACTCGTCGCGAGCAACATCGAACGCACTCGCCTCGAAGAATGCTTGTACCGCACCCAATTTTGAAAGCGACTGCTCGATTCCACTTTGCAGCAGTGCGGCGTGATTGGCCGCGCGCGTCCTTATCTCCTGCCACGCCGCAGCTTCTTCGACCTGTTCCGCGACTGCCCAGCTCAGAAGGGTCAGCGATACGCCGATAATGGCAGCGGCAACCGCGGGTCCCCGTACCAATCGTTTTACAAAGCTCCAGCGCACACAAAGACAGTCCTGCACCGCTATACGCAGGCGCCGGCTGAACGCCGGCGCAGTGACGGCATCACCTGGAGGACATTCGGGGATGCCAGTCGCTGACGCTCGTGCGTCGGGCTTGTAAGGTATGACGGCGGACATGGGCGGGGCTCATGAGCTAATGAGGTACCCGCCTTCTTCAAGCCCTGGGCCAACTATGGCCGACCACATGTTCGCGAGATTACGGCTGGTTTGCGATGACCGGGTCGTCGCGTGGTGACCCGAATTGAATGGGGTCACCCATTTCGCATGGCTGCCGGATGCAATATGCGACGCTATGATGGCACGGATTTGCCGGTCCCGGCAGCACGTGCAATCAGCTCATTCACAATTTCAGCCAACTCGTCAGCACCAAATGGTTTGGCGAGTGAGGCTTGTGCCCCGAGTTCCCTGGCGGCGCGCAAATAGACGTCGGGTGTACCGCCCGAAATCGCCAGGATCGGTATATCCGGGAACTCGTGGTGTAGTTCGCGGATCGTTTCGATACCCTCTTTATCGGGCATGACGAGATCGGTGATGACCAGATCCGGCTGGGCTTGGCGTACCTTCTCGATCCCCGCCTGTCCGCCCGGTGCCTGTCGTACAGAATGGCCGGCATCGTTAAGGATAAGTGTTACCAACCTTCGCATCTGCGGGTCATCATCGATGATCAGAATGTTGGCCACGCTGCACTCCTCCCTGTGCGCACGCTCAACCCCGTCCTCCCGTATCCGCTACTGTTTGATCCAGGGCCGCGCGACAAGCAGCGGCCAATTCCTCCCGACGATACGGCTTACTCAATAATCGCACGCCCGGCGGGGGTTCGCCATCGCCCATCACCCGAACCTCCGGGAATCCCGAGGTCAAAACCACCTGCACCCCGGGCCATCGCTCCATCACCAATTTGGCCAATTCGATACCATCGATATCTCCCGGCATGACGATGTCTGTGAAAAGCAGATCCACGTCTTCACGCTGCAGAATGTCGAGTGCCGCCGCCGCACGGTCGCATTCAAGGACGCGATAGTTCATCTCGCGCAACTGCTGCACGACAACCCGCCGCATACCCGCGTTGTCTTCGACCACCAGGATGGCTTCTCCGCCGCCGGTCAGCGCAGTCTGCGGCGGCACCACTGGCGCCACCGCCTTCGCAG
>Ga0213875_10001807_pt1 | contig 13331 bp, 10 predicted proteins | sample BarmaccomBMRX_R8_FD_160105 | JGI IMG/M metagenome (GOLD analysis project Ga0213875, IMG submission 160105) | Root-associated microbial communities from Barbacenia macrantha in rupestrian grasslands, the National Park of Serra do Cipo, Brazil - RX_R8 | ecosystem: Host-associated > Plants > Roots... | reverse complement strand
CGGGGTTCGAGAAGAACCGGTTCGGGGAGGCAATCTCGACGATGCGCCCCGCGTCCATGAAGACGACGCGGTCGCCGACCTCGCGCGCGAAGCCCATCTCGTGCGTGACGACCACCATCGTGATCCCGGTGTGCGCGAGGTCTTTCATCACGTCGAGGACTTCCTTGATCATCTCCGGATCGAGCGCGCTCGTCGGTTCGTCGAAGAGCAGCACGCCGGGCTGCATCGCGAGCGCGCGCGCGATCGCAACGCGCTGCTGCTGGCCGCCGGAGAGCTGCGCCGGGTACGCCGACGCCTTCTCGGGCAGGCCGACGCGCTCGAGCAGCGCGCGCGCTTCGGTCTCGGCCTGCTCGCGCGGCACGCGCTTCACGGTGACTGGTGCCAGCGTGATGTTCTCCAGCGCCGTCTTGTGCGGATAGAGGTGGAAGGCTTGAAACACCATCCCGACCTCGCGCCGGATCGCCGCGATGTCGCGACCGCGCGCATCGACGCGCGTGCCGTTCACGGTGATCCTGCCGCTTTGAATCGGCTCCAGCCCGTTGACGCATCGGATCAGCGTGCTCTTGCCCGAGCCCGACGGGCCGATGACGACGACGACCTCGCCCTTCGCGATCGCGAGATCGACGTCGATCAAGACGTGGTTGGTGCCGAACCATTTCTGCACAGCCGAGAACTCGATCGCGGCGGGCGCCGTCATCGCGTGAGGGTTCGTCGGTCCGGCGCGGAATGCCCTGGCCTCCAGGAGGCAGCATGATCGCAACGAGCGTGTCGGGCGCGACGCTTCCCGTCGTCGATCCGGCCACCGGCGAGACCGTCGGCACGATCGCAGCGGGCGGACCGGACGACGTCGACCGCGCGGTGCGTCGCGCGACGGACGCGTTCGAGGGCGCGTGGGGCCGGCTCTCCGCCGCCGAACGCGGGCGCGTGCTGCGCCGCGTCGGCGATGCGATCGCCGACGACGCCGAACGCCTCGCATCGATCGAGTCGCGCGACACCGGCAAGCCGATCTCGCAAGCGCGAGCCGACGTGACGGCGGCGATTCGATACTTCGAGTTCTTCGCCGGCGCGGCCGACAAGCTGCACGGCGAGACGATCCCGTACCTTCCGGGCTTCGCGGTACAGGTGCTCCGCGTGCCCGCGGGCGTGACCGGCCACATCATCCCGTGGAACTACCCGACGCAGATGTTCGCACGGTCCCTCGCACCGTCGCTCGCCGTCGGCAACGCGACCGTGATCAAGCCGTCCGAAGATGCGTCGCAGTCGGTGCTCGCGCTGGCGGCGATCGCGGCGGACGCCGGCGTGCCCGACGGCGCGATCAACGTCGTGACGGGCCTCGGCGAGGTCGCCGGCGATGCGCTCGCGCGGCACCCGGGCGTGGACTTGATCGACTTCATCGGCTCGCCGGAAGCGGGGACGCTCGTGCAGGCCGCCGCGGCGCAGCATCACGCGCGCGTGATCCTCGAGCTCGGTGGGAAGTCCGCGCAAATCGTGTTCGCGGACGCCGATCTCGACGCCGCGGTGCCGGCGATCGTGCGCGCGATCGTGCAGAACGGCGGACAGACGTGCTCCGCGGGCAGCCGCGTGCTGATCGAGGCGAGCGCGTTCGATCGCGTGACGGCTCGCATCGCCGACGCGTTCGCGCGCTTGCGCGTCGGCTTGCCGTCGACCGATCCCGACGTCGGCCCGCTGATCAACGCCGCGCAGCACGCGCGCGTGCACGGCTTCCTCGACCGCGCGCGTCGCGACGGTGTGCCCGTCGCCGCGGCCAGCATGCTGCCCCACGATCTGCCGGCGGGCGGGTACTACGTCGCGCCCGCGGTGTTCGGCCCGGTGCACGAACGCCACGAGCTCGCGCGCAGCGAAGTGTTCGGCCCGGTACTGTCCGCGCTGCCGTTCGACGACGAAGCCGGCGCGATCCGCATCGCGAACGCGACGGAGTACGGTCTGGTCGCGGGCGTCTGGACGGAGAACGGCGGGCGGCAGACGCGCGTCGCACGCGCGCTGCGCGTCGGACAGGTTTTCGTGAACTGCTACGGTGCGGGCGGCGGCGTGGAGCTGCCGTTCGGCGGCTTCAAGAAGAGCGGTCACGGCCGCGGCAAAGGGTTCGCGGCGATGCACGAGTTCAGCACGCTGCAGACGATCGTGCAGAAGTTCGCGTGAACGGGCGCGCCGGCGCGCTGCACGGCAAAGTCGCCGTCGTCACCGGCGGCGCCTCCGGCTTCGGCGCGGGCATCGCCGCGAAGCTGGCGGAGGACGGCGCGACGGTGACGGTCGCCGACCTCGACGACGGCGCCGGAAACCGTGTGGCGGCGGAGATCGCCGCGCGCTGCAGCGGACGCGCGGCGTTCGCGCACGCCGACGTGACGCGCCGCGAGGACGTCGCGCGCATCGTGCGGGACATCATCGCGACGCACGGCCGCCTCGACGTCTACGTGAACAACGCCGGCATCACGCACCGCAACGCGCCGATGCTGGACGTCGGCGACGAGTGGTTCGAACGCATCTTCGCGGTGAACGTCAAAGCGCTGTATCTCTCGATGCTCGAGCTCGTGCCGGTATTCCGCGAGCAGAGCGGCGGATCGATGATCGCGATCGCGTCGACGGCCGGAATTCGGCCACGGCCGGGCCTCGCGATCTACAACGCGTCGAAGGCCGCGGCGATCGGACTCTGCAAATCGATGGCGGTCGAGTTCGCGCCGGACGCCATCCGCGTGAACGCGATCTGCCCCGTCGCCGGCGAGACGCCGCTCCTCAAGGAGTTCATGGGCGGCGATACCGCCGAGTTGCGCGCCCGGTTTGCCGCGAGCGTTCCGCTCGGGCGTCTCTCGCAGCCGCGCGACATCGCCAACGCCGTTGCATTCCTCGCATCGGACGACGCGGCGTTCATCACCGGCGTCGCGCTGGAGGTCGACGGCGGCCGCTGCATCTGAACGGGCCGGCGTACGCGAACATGGTACGGAGCGGCGACGCTCGTCAGCGCACGCGTTCGGCGTGACAGTACACGTTCACGGTTCGGCCGCGCAGCAGCGCGGCCAGCGTGATCTGCGCGGCGTCGGCCATGCGCACCGCGAGCCCGGTCGGGCGTGAGATCGCGGCGAGCAGCGCGATGCCGGCGACCGCGCACTTCTGCACGAGCTCGTAACTCGCGCGGCTCGTCACCACCGCGAACCCGTCGCGCGCGTCGACGCCTTCGCGCAGCATCGCGCCGATGAGCTTGTCGAGCGCGTTGTGGCGGCCGACGTCCTCGCGCGCGAGCACGATCGCGCCGTCGGGCGTCGCCCACCCGGCGGCATGCACGGCGCCGGTGCCTTCGTTGTAGCGCTGCCATCGCGGCAGCTCTTCGCCGGCGCGGAAGACCGCGTCGCGCGCGAACGTGCGGCGCGGCACGACGTTCGAGCCCGCGCGGAGCGCGTCGCCGATCGTGGTGACGCCGCACAGTCCGCACCCGGTACGTCCGACGAGCGAGCGGCCGCGGCCGCGCAGCGCGTCCGCGCGGTCCGGCGGGATCACGATCTCGACTTCGATGCCCTGACTGCTGCGCACGGGGACGACGCGCTCGATCGCATCGTACGGCGCGATCTCTTCGGTCACGGTGAAGCCGGCGGCGAAGTCCTCGACGTCCGCGGGCGTGCACATCATCACGACGTGCGGCCAGCCGTTGTAGACGAGCGCGACCGGCGTCTCCTCGGCGACCGTCGCGGACTCTTCGCGCGCGTCGTCGCCGGCGAGGCGAACGAACGCGCGGCGCTCGACCGGCGCCGCGTACCCGAGGCCGAACAGTGGGTGCGACGCGTCGAGCGTCGCGGGCAGCGCGCGCGGGTCGTCCGTCATGGGACGAGTCTTCCCGCGCGCGGGTCGAGACGCCGGGCGCGCCCGGCGATTCGCGCCACGCCGGCAGGGCGCGCCGCCTCCCTCCAGAAGGCGGACGCTCGCTGGTCTCGCTGATTGGGGGAGTCGGAGATGGCAACGCGTACCAAGCCTGCATCGCGCGCGAACGGAACGGCGAACGGCGCGTCCGCGCACCCGTTCACGCCGCCGCCGCCGCCGCGAGCGGCCGCGACGGTTCCGGCGACACCGCCGCCCACCGCGCAGCTTACGACGCCGTCGAGCGTGGTCGTCCGCGACGGCGCGTTCACCGTGAAGGCGTACCGCGGTGACGGCTGCGTGCTGATGGCGATGGACATCACCGCGGGCGCGTGCGACGGGCTCGCCGGCTTCGCGATCGCACGCTCGAACGACGGGCGGACGTTCACGTACTCGAAGAACCGGTTGAGCTTCGATCCGGCCAAAGCGATCACGGCGGACACATCGACGGAGCAGCGCAACGCGCAGGCGGAAGACAGCAACGTCGCTCCGTTCCAGAAGTTCCGTTGGGTCGACTATCCGCCCGAAGAGCCCGAGCCGCAGCCGTTGACGTACCGCGTCGAGGCGATCTATTTCGTGCCGGGCAAGAATCCAACCGACGCCGGCGGGCTGACGGCGAAGTACACGGTCACGTTCGCGATGGCGCTCGTCGGCAGCGGTGCGGCGAAGTTCGACGTTGCGTTCACGCGCGGCTACGTGTCCTCACAGGCGTTCGTCGACCGCTACGGCAGCGGCGTGACGAACATGCGCCTCGACAACACCGTCACGTTCGACACGAACACGACCGTGCCGGGCACCAAAACGACGCCGCCGACGACGTTCAAGGACATGTACCGGTGGCTCGGTGCGCGCGCGCGGGAGATCCTCAACGCCTTCCTCGTGCAATGTGAGGCCGACGGCATCGCGACGGGGTCGGGCTACGACGTCTTTGCGTACGATCTCGACGAACCGGACTTTCTCCGCGTGCTCGCGCGCGACGCCCAGCGCGGGTGGCCGATCCGCATGGTGCTCGACGACGCCGCGCTGCACACGAAGCCCGGCGCGCGTGAGATCGAGGCGGCGGCGCTGCTCGAGCCGGCGGGCGTCAAGGTCGTGCGCGGGCATTTCCAGCGGTACGCGCACGACAAGTGCATCATCCAGCGCGACAAGGACGGCAACGCCGTTCGCGTGCTCACCGGCTCGGCCAATTTCAGCGTGCGCGGGCTGTACGTGCAGTCCAACAGCATGATCGTGATCGACGATCCCAGCGTGGCGAAACTGTACGGAGAGGCGTTCGATCAGGCGTTCGAGGCGGGCGGCATGTCAGCGTTTCCGAAGCAGCCGATCGCGGCGCAATGGTTCGACGAGACGATCCCGGAGATGCCGAAGTTCGGCGTGTCCTTTGCGCCGCACGCCAACGCGGACATCTCACTGCAGCGCGTCGCCGACGCGATCAAGAACGCGAAGAGCTCGGTGCTGTTCGCCGTCATGGAGCTGACCGGCGGCGGCGACGTGCTCGCGCAGCTGTCGGCGCTCGAGAAGCGCACCGACGTGTTCTCGTACGGCGTCACGCAGAGCGCGAAAGGCCTCACGTTCAACAAGAGCGGGAAGCCCGGGCTGCTCGTGCCGTTCAGCTACCTGCAAAAGAAAGTCCCCGTTCCGTTCAAGGCCGAGTGGAACGGCGGACCCGGGCAAGTGATCCATCACAAGTTCGTGGTCGTCGACTTCAACGAACCGAATCCGGTCGTGTTCTGCGGGTCGTCCAACCTCGCGCAGGGCGGCGAGCAGCAGAACGGCGACAACCTCCTGTGCATCGAGGACTCCGCGGTCGCCGCGCTGTACGCGGTCGAAGCGATCAAGCTCGTCGATCACTACGAGTTCCGCGCGGTCGCATCGCAAGCGACCTCCGATGATCCGCTCACGCTGCAAGGCGCCGAAGCCAACCCGCAGTGGTGGGAAGGGTACTACGATCCGGCCAATTTGAAGAGCCGCGAGCGCACCGTGCTCGTGTCGTAGGCTCTTCGAAGGAGAAACTTGTGCCGAACGCGGCCGCCACCGCACCCGTCACCCTCGAGACACTGTGCCCGCTGCTGCAGGTCTTCGACATGCGCGCCTCGCTCGCGTTTTATCGCGACGTGCTCGGTTTCGAGGTCGTGCAGAGCGCGCCGCCCGGCGCGACCGCGGACGCCTTCGGCTGGGCGTGGCTGCAGCACGGCGATGCGGAGCTCATGCTGAACAGCGCGTACGATTCGGACGCCGCGCGCCCGCCGGTCGCCGACGGCGCGCGCGTCGCCGCGCACGACGACACTGCGCTCTACATCGGCTGCCGCGATCTCGACGCGATGTACGAGCGCTTGCGGGCGCACGGCATCGACGCGCGGCCGCCGCGCACCGCGCACTACGGCATGCGTCAGCTGTACGTCGCCGACCCCGACGGCTTCAACATCTGCTTCCAATGGCGCGCCGACGCGACCGAGTCGTCAACGCCCGACGGTCTCGCGATGCATGCGGCCTGTCAGACGTGCGGTACGGCGCTCGACGCGAGCGCGACGGCGATGATCTGCTCGTTCGAGTGCACGTTCTGCCCGTCGTGTGCCGCCGCGACGTCGAACGTCTGTCAGAACTGCGGCGGCGAGCTCGTCCGCCGTCCGCGCCGCATCGATCGAACCTGAAGACGCCCACACCACGGTCCCACGGGACGCGCCGTGTCCGATCATCGGCGATCCGACGGGAAGTTGTCAATCCCCGTTTGGCAAGTCCGTGCGGGCGCGGGCGCTCAGAACGATCGACCTCATGCGGGCGGCCGGCTCACGCCGCCGAGTTGACGGCTCGCGCAACGGCGTACTGAACGAGCCGCTCGATCAGCGCGTCGAACGAGATGCCGGCGTGCTGCGCTTCGTCGGGGACGAGGCTCGTCGGCGTGAGGCCCGGCAGCGCGTTGACCTCGAGGATCGTCGGACGCCCGTGGTCGGTGACGATGAAGTCGGTGCGCGAGTAGTCGCGCAGCCCGATCAGGCGATGCACCGACAGCGCGAGCGTCTGCAGGCGCAGCGTGAGATCGTGATCGATCGGCGCGGGGATCAGGTGCCGCGAGCCGCCGGGCTTGTACTTCGCGTCGTAACTGTAGAACTCGTCGTTCGCGATGATCTCGACGACGGGCAGCGCTTCTTCGCCGAGGACGGCGCACGCGAACTCCCGCCCCGGAACGAATTCTTCCGCGACGATCTCCGGCGCGCGTTCAGCGGCGGCGATCATGGCCTTCGTCCACGCCTCGTGCGTGCGAACGATCTCGACGCCCGCGCTCGATCCGCTGAAGCGCGGTTTCGCGACGAGCGGTAAGTTTAACGAGCCGGGCAGCAGCGGCAGCGTGCCGCCGGTGAGGTCGAAGGTGTCCCACGCGGGCGTCGGAAGGCCTTCGGCCGCCAGCAGTTTCTTCGTGAGATGCTTGTCGATCGACAGCGCGCACGCCGTCACGGCGCTGCCGGTGTAGGGCACGCCGATCCACTCGAGCACGCCTTGAATCGTCCCGTCCTCGCCGCCGGTCCCATGCAGCGCGTTGAACACGACGTCGGGCGCGATCTCGCGCAGCGCGTCGACGAAGCGGCCGTCGAAGTCGAGCGAGCGCGCGTCGTGTCCGAGCGCGGCGAGCGCGCGCATCACGCACGTGCCGCTCTCGATCGACACCTCGCGCTCGGCGCCGGGACCGCCCATCACGACGGCGACACGGAGTTTGGGCATCAGTTCGCGATGAATTCTCCGACGAGGTGGACTTCCAGTTGCAGCTCGACGCCGAACCGCTCGTCGACCGCCCGCCGCACCCGGGCAAGGAGCGTGGCGACGTCGCGCGCGGACGCGCCGCCGGTGTTGACGATGAAGTTGGCGTGCAAGCCGGACACTTCGGCCCCGCCTTCGCGCCAGCCCTTGGCCCCCACCGCTTCGATCAGCCGACCCGCGTGATCGCCGTCGGGGTTGCGGAAGCACGACCCGGAGTTCGGGACCGCGACGGGCTGCGTCGCCTTCCTGCGCACGAGCCGCGCTTGCAACCGCTCGCGCACCGCCTTCGGCTCACCGCGCTCGAAGCGCAGCGCAGCCCGGGCGACGATCGCGTCACGCGGGATCGACGTCTCGCGGTAGCGCCACCCGACGTCGATGCGGTGCGGCTCCGGCCGCGTGGGGGTCTGCACGACGACCTCGGTGGCGAACTCGCCGATCTCGCGGTCGGTCCCGGCGTTCATGCGGATCGCTCCGCCGACGGTCGCCGGGATGCCGGCAAGCCCGTCGACGCCGGCGCCGCCGAGCGTCGCGACCTTCGTGCAGAGCGCGGCGAGCGAGGCGCTGCCGCCGGCGACGGCCACCACGCCGGACGCGTCGTGCCGCACGTCGAGCGCGGTGAACTCGCCCTCGAGCCGCAGCACGATGCCCCGAATCCCGCCGTCGCCGACCAGCAGATTCGAACCCGAACCGAGCACGAACATCGGCAGCCGGCGCTTGAGCACACGGCGCAGCACGAATGCGAGCTCATCGCTGGTGCGCGCGTCGATCAGCGCGTCCGCGGGGCCGCCGATCTTCCACCACGTGTGCGGTCCCAACGGTTCGTCGAACCGTGCGCGGCCGGCGAAACGCTCGCGCAGCGCGTCGCGGTCGCCGTCGTCCAGAAGCGCGACGCTCTTCACCGGCTCAGGAAGAGACGAGGTTTGCCGGCGCCGCGATGCGACGGCCGAGCGCGTGCGCGACGCTCGAGATCGATCCGGCGCCGAGCATCAGCACGAGCGCGCCGTCCGGCGTCGCCGACGCGATCGCATCGGGCAGCGACTCGACATCGTCGACGTACGTCACGGACGTTCCGGACGCTTCGAGCGGCGCGCCGATGCTACGCTCGCTCACGCCCGCGATCGCGGGTTCCGACGCGGCGTACACCGGGGTGAGAAACACGCGGTCCGCGCCGCCGAGCGCGCGCGCGAACTCGTCCTTGAGAAACTGCGTGCGCGTGTAGCGGTGCGGCTGGAACGCGACGACGACCGGCGCGCCGGACGCCAATCCGCGCGCCGCCGCGATGGTGCGCTCGATCGCGGTCGGATGGTGCGCGTAGTCGTCGATCACCGTGAACGCGCCGCGTCCGACGACCTCGAACCGGCGCTGCACGCCGTGGAATGCGTCGAGGCCGCGCACGACGTCGGCGAACGCGACGCCGGCGGCAAGCGACGCCGCGATCGCGCCGAGCGCGTTCTGCACGTTGATCTCGCCGGGCACGTGCAGCGTGACGGCTCCGTGCCCGGGGACGGTGAAGCGCGAACCGAGCCCCTCGTACGCGATCTTCGTTGCCGTGACGTCGGCCGGCGCGCGAACCGCGAACGTCGTCGTGCGTGCCGGCGCGCGCGTCGCGAGCGCCGCGCTCACGGCGTCGTCGCTGCCGACGACGAGCCGGCTCGACGACGCCGCGGTGTCGACGAACGCTTCGAACTGCGCCCGCATCCGCGCGACGCCGTCCTCCGACGTGACGTGGTCGTTCTCGACGTTCGTGACGACGGCGATCGCCGGGCGCAACTCGAGGAACGAGCCGTCCGACTCGTCGCTCTCGGAGATGAACCACCGCCCGCCGCCGGCGCTCGCGTTGGTCCCGCCGTCGACGCGGATGCCGCCGACCGCGACGACCGGATCGAGGCGCGCGGCCTCGAATATCGACGCGAGCATCGCGGTCGTCGTCGTCTTGCCGTGCGTGCCCGCGACGGCGATGAGATCGTACCCGCTCGCGAGCTCGGCGAGCATCGCGCCGCGCGTGACGACGCGCAGACCGCGTGCGCGCGCGGCTTCCAGCTCGGGGTTGCCCGCCGCGATCGCCGACGACACGACCACGACGGCGGCGCCATCGACGTTCGCGGCGCGATGACCGATCGCGATGCGGACGCCTTCGGCTTCGAGCGCGTCGATCAGCGGCGTGCGCTTCACGTCCGAGCCGCTGACGCGCGCGCCGCGCGCGAGCAGCAGCCGCGCGATCGCGCTCATCCCGATCCCGCCCGCTCCGACGAGATGGTACGCCGTGCTCGTCACGGTTCTCGTGCGTTCGCTTCCGCGTCGACGGCCACCCGCGCGGGCAACGCCGCTTCGATGCGTGCGACGATCGTCGCAGCCGCGTTCCGCGGCGCCAGCGTCCGGGCGGCGCGGCGCATGGCGAGGTTCCGGTCGCCGTCGAGCACGTCGCAGAGCGTCCACCACAGGCGGTCGCCGTCGAGCTCGCCGTCGCCGATCACGACCGCCGCGCCCGCGCCTGCGAACAGCGCGGCGTTGTGCGCCTGATGCTGCTCCGCGGCGAACGGATACGGCACGAGGATCGACGGCGTGCCGGTCGTCGCGAGCTCCGCGAGCGTCGAGGCGCCGGCGCGCGCGACGACGACGTCCGCCGCCGCGTACGCGTCCGAAGGATCGTCGAGATACGCGACGAGCGACACGCGGTTGCCCGGCGCGAGCTCGCGCTGTTCCGCTTGCATGTACGCGTGGTCGCGTTCGCCGGAGACGTGCAGTACCTGCCACTCCGGACGAAGCGTGCGGCGCGTCACGAGCGCGGTGACCGCTTCGTTGATCGAGCGCGCCCCCTGGCTGCCGCCCATGACGACGATCGTCGTGCGGTCGGGATCGAGGCCGAGCCGCTCGCGCGCGCTCGCGGCGTCCTTCGCGACGTGCAGCGACGCGCGCACGGGCGCGCCGGTCACGTGCGTCTTGCTGCCGAACGACGCGCTGGACGCGGCGTACGTCGTCCACACCTCGTCGACGAGCGGCCGCAGCAGCCGGTTCGTGAGTCCGGGCGTGACGTTGATCTCGAGCAGCGCGATGCGCGCGCGCAGCAGCCGCACGAGCCGCAGCGCGCGCGCCGCGACCACGACGGGAAAGCAGACGTACCCGCCGGTCGCGACGACGACGAGCGGCCGGAAACGCGCCAGCGCGCCGATCGCGACCAGCACGCCGGCGGCGTTCACGAACGCCGTGCGCACCGCGCCGAAGGAGAGACGCCGCTGCAGCGGCGCACTCGGCACGAACACGAGCGGGATCGACGTGACGATCGTCGCCTCGAGCCCGTGACGGTTGCCGAAGAAGCGCGCCTCGTAGGCGCCGTCACGATGGCGCGCGCGCAGCGCGTCGTCGATCGCGAGCGCGGGATAGACATGGCCGCCCGTCCCGCCGCCGGTGAACGCGACCGTGAGCTTCATCGTCGACCGGGCTCAGGACGCCGGAGCGGCTGCGACGATCGTCGCGTCGTACGTTCCGGACGAACGCTGATCCAGGCGCAGATCGAGCGTCCAGCGCGACGCGCGGTCGGCGCGCACGAAACGCTGCCGCAGCGTCTCGCCCTCGAACACGGCGGCTTCGCCGCGCCATCCCGACGCCGTGAAGCGCGACGCGAGACGCGCCAGCACGCCGGACTCGAGCAGCGCGCTGCGCACGACCGCGCTCGACGTGATGCGCCGCGGCGCCTCGCCGCGCGACGGCGCGTCGATCGCGACGCCGGCGATGTTGCCGAGTACCGGGAACGGCGCGCCGACCGCCGCGACGGTGCGCGTCGTGCTCGGACACAGGTCGCCCGACGCGCGCACGACGCGAACGTCGAGCGCGCGTCCGGTTCCGGCCGTGACGCCGGTTATCACGAACGCAGGCCCGTAGCCGGGCGGGCACCAGTGCTGCTCCGCGCCGTCGTCGCCGACGAACAAGTCGGTGAGCCCGCTCGCCGGCACGCGCGCGTACCTGCGCCTGCGCAGCGACGATGCGAGCGTCGCGTCCGCGCCGGGCGCCGCGCGGAAGTACAGGCGCACGTCTTCAGGCGGCGCCGTACCCGCGCGCCAGGACGATCCGAGCAGCGGGAGCTCCGGCGACGGATTCGGTTCGCCGAACCCCGGCGGGAGCGCGCCGTACGCGGTGCGCACGGGCGCGGCGCCTTCGGCGGCGGCGACGCGCCGCGCGAGGTCGGTGCGCCCGCCGGCGGCGGCCGCGGACGCGGCGCTCGCGGCGAGGGCGAACATCAGAAGCCCCGCGCGGGTCGCTGCAACGATCACGGGCGGGGCTTCGACGAACGCTCGGAGACGACCTGAGGGAACCTACTTGCGCGGCGTCATCTGCAAGTATCCGTCCGGGTAGTCGTACACGATGTTGAACCCCCGGATGAAGTCGAGTCCGACGAGCACGTCGCTGTGCGCCTGCGACGGCGACGCGCACGCGGGCACGGGACGGTACACGACCGGGCCGAGCTCGAGGCTCTCGAGCTGGCCGCACGTGTCGACCTCGCTGCCGTTCACGCCGGCGAACTCCATGCGCGACGCGAGGTTGTTCGGATCGGAGAAGAACGACACTTTGTCGCGCATCACGAGGCTTTGGCTGAAGAGCACGTGCAGCGGGTTGCCGCTATCGAGCGTGGCGAGCACGGGAACCTTCCCGCCGACCTTCATGCCGATGCGCGGCTGACCGGTGACCAGATCGATACGCGCCGTGACGCCCTTGCTCGTATCGGGCTGCATCTTCGCCGGGTCGAGGATGCGCATCGTCTTGTCGTCGAGGTTCATGTCGACGATCGCGCCGGCGAGCAGATCGAATCCGATCAAGCCGACGGCGTCCTCGCCGTTGAACCAGCCTCGCTCGTCGAGGCCCGTGAAGATGCTGACGTTGTGCAGTACGTTCGAGCCGAACGCGATCGTGTCGACGCTGTACACGTTCGCGGTCGCGCCGCCGCCGATACCCATGATATCGATCGCGGTCGTACGCTTCGCCCCGACGCGGCGCGCGAAGGTGTCCGTGAACACGATGCCGTCGGCGCCGGTGTCGAAGATGAATTTCGCGCGCACGCCGTTCACCGTCGCCCACACGAAGATGCGGTGCTCCGTCAACTCGATGGGCACCGCCGCCGCGTTCGGATCGAATGCCCACGTCGCGATCTGCTTCGGCGGGTGCAGCTCGTCGTCGGTGACGGGCACGTTCGCCTCGACGGACGTGTACGCGTACACGCGCTTCTCGCCGGCGTACCGCCACGACGACAGTACCTTCTTGCCGCCGGCGACTTCGGAGTATCCGAAGGCGTCGAAGCGCGTCTCGTACTGGCCGCCCGGATCGAGCACCGCGCGCTTGTACGCGCCCGTCTGCGTCTCGATCGCGATGTCGGCCGGCACGCCGAGCTGCGGCGTGAAGCGGACCCACGAGACGGGGACGCCGTCGATCGTCTCGTTGCGAACGAACGCGGCCGGCATCGTGCCGATGCGCTCCTCGAAGAGCGCATTCCGTGTGTACACGTAGCGAGCGATGTCGCCGATCGTCTGGACCGTGAAGCCGTTCTGATTCGACGACCACAGGACGCGCCCGGTAAAGCCGTCGTCGACGCGAAATCCCGACGGAGACATCTGGCTGCGGTGGTACAACGGCCCCCGATGGTACGCGATCAGGCGCGCGAGCACGCGCCCGTCGGACGTGACGGTGCCCCGCTCGCGCAGCGACGCGATGGTTCCGTCGTCGGC
>Ga0213875_10001806_pt1 | contig 13335 bp, 14 predicted proteins | sample BarmaccomBMRX_R8_FD_160105 | JGI IMG/M metagenome (GOLD analysis project Ga0213875, IMG submission 160105) | Root-associated microbial communities from Barbacenia macrantha in rupestrian grasslands, the National Park of Serra do Cipo, Brazil - RX_R8 | ecosystem: Host-associated > Plants > Roots... | reverse complement strand
GCCCCGCCCCCGCGCATCTCGATCACGTCGCGTCCCCCCCGCCCCCGCGCATCTCGATCACGTCGCGTCCCCCCCGCCCCCGCGCATCTCGATCACGTCGCGTCCTCCCGCCCCCGCGCGTCTCGATCACGTCGCGTCCTCCCGTCCCCGCGCGTCTCGATCTCACCCCGCCAGGCCGTGCCGGCGCGCCGCCGCGACGATCGCTCTCTCCTCGTGCTCGCGCAGTGGCAGCTCGCGGACGCGCCGCGCGTCGCTGATCCACGGATCGACGACCCCGGTGCGCACCTCGGCGAGCTGTTCGACGATCGCCAGCCCACAGTAGGGCACGTAGGTCGTCGAGTAGCCGCCCTCCTGGCAGAGGACGAGGCGCCCGTCGCAGACGGCGCCGGCGACGCGCTGCAGGCGCTCGGTCATCAGCGCGAAGCACTCGCTCGTCAGGTTCATGCGCCCGAGCGGGTCGTTGAGGCTTGCGTCGAGCCCGCAGGCGACGAGGACGAACGCGGGCGCGAAGCGCTCGAGCGCGGGCAGCACGACCCGGTCCAGCGCCGCGAGATAGGCGGCGCGGCCCGAGCCGGCGGGCAGCTCGACGTTGATGGTCGCTCCCTCGCCGGCGCCGCCACCGACCTCGCCCACCAGCCCGCTGCCCGGCGGGAACAGGTCCTCTTGATGCATGGAGATCGTCAGCACGCTGGGATCGGTCCAGAACGCCGCCTGCGTGCCGTTGCCGTGATGGACGTCCCAGTCGACGATCGCCACCCGCGGCAGGCCCCGCTCCGCGCGCAGGTGCAGCGCCGCGAGCGCGACGTTGGAGAACAGGCAGTAGCCGTAGCCGCCCTCGGGCCCGGCGTGGTGACCGGGCGGACGCACGAGCGCGTAGGCGTGGTCGACGCGGCGGTCCATCACCGCCTCGGCCGCCTCGCGGCAGCCGCCGGCGGCCAGGGTCGCGATCTCGTAGCTGAACCGGCCGAACGGCGTCCCGCCGCCGGCGTCGCCGCCCGCCCCGGCGCTCGCGGCGCGCACCGCGGCGATGTAGTCGCGGTCGTGCAGGCGGCCCAGCTCGTCATCGGTCAGGGGTGAGGGCGGGATCTCGGTCAGGTGCGCGAGCAGGCCACTGGCGTCGACGAGGTTGCGCAGACGGCGCTTGGACGCCGGGTGGTCGAGGCTCGGCTGGGGCTCGAACAGGCACTCGGGACCGAGCGAGTCGCTCAGGCCGCGGCTGTCGTACCAGGCGTAGCGCTCGTGCCAGACCCAGCCGGTGCGGGCCATCTAGTGCCCCCTCACGCGAGCGACCACTAGCGCCCCCTCACGTGAGCGAGCACTAGTGCAACCCGAGCACCGCCGCGAGCTCTGACCACTCCCCGGCGGGCACGCCCCGGACCCCCACCGTCTGCACGCAGACGTGGTCGGCGCCGGCGTCGAGGTGAGCCCCGACCGCCGCGGCGAGACGCTCGGCGCTGCCCTGGGGCACGACGGCGTCGATGAGGCGGTCCGAGCCGCCGTGCTGCAGATCGGACTCGTCAAAGCCGAAGCGCAGGAGGTTGGAGGTGTAGTTGCTCAGCCCGAGATAGCGCCGGGCGTACTCGCGGGCGGTCTCCCGCGCGCGCGTGGCGTCGGTGTCCAGCACGCAGGCGAGCTCGGGCGCGACGAGCGCCGCGCCGACCCGCTGGCGGGCGAAGCGGGTGTGCTCGGGCGGGGTGAAGTACGGATGGGTGCCGAGCGAGCGCTCGGCACTGAGGTCGAGCATCTTCGGCCCGAGCGCCGCCAGGCAGCGGCGATCGGCGGGAACCGGACGCGGCGCGCCGTCGAGGCCGTCGAGATAGCGGCGCATCGCGGTCAGCGGGCGGGCGTAGTCGCTCGTCGCCTCGGGGTGGCCGATGCCGACCCCGAGCAGGAAACGGTCCCCGAAGGCATCGGCGAGCTCGGCGGTCTCGGCCGCCACCCGCTCGGGATCGTCGGCCCACACGTTGGTGATGCCGGTGGCGACGATGAGCCGCTCGGTGGCGGCGAGCAGCGGCCGTACCGCCGACGGCGGGGGCGAGCCACCGAGCCAGAGCGTGCCGTAGCCGAGCTCCTCGGCGAGCTGCGCGGCCTCCGCGGCGTTGCCCTCCCCGATGGCGCGGTCCGTCGTCCACAGCCCGATCGATCCGAGCTCCATGGTCATCCGTCCTCCTTGGTGACGATGTTGTGCAGGGGCTCTCCGTCGCACCACCGGGCGACCTGGTCGCCGGCGAACTCGGCGGCGCGCTGCTCGCCGAGGGGCGAGTCGCCCGCCATGTGGGGCGTGATCGAGAGCACGCCGGGGGCCGTCCACAGCGGATGGTCGTCGGGCAGCGGCTCGGGATCGGTCACGTCGAGCACCGCGCGCAGGCGCGGCCCGGAGACCTCGGCGAGCAGCGCGTCGCTGTCGACGACCGGTCCCCGCCCGGCGTTGACGAGCAGCGCCCCGTCGCGCATCGCCGCCAGCTCGGATGCGCCGATGAGACCGCGGGTGGTGTCGCTGAGCGGCGTCAGCACCACGACCGCGTCGGCGGTCGGCAGCAGGCGATCGAGCTCATCGACGCCGTGCACGCCGTCGCGGGCGCGGGAGGCCACCCCGAGGACCTCGGTCCCGAACGGGCGCAGCCGGTCGCGCACCGCCGCGCCGATCGAGCCCATCCCGAGCACCATGACCGTCCGTCCGTCGAGGTCGTCGAGGCGGCGGTCGGGGTCCCAGCGCCGCTCGTGCGCGGAGCGCAACAGTCCGGTCGTCCACCCGAGCAGCGCGCCCACCACCCACTCGGCGACCGGGCCGTCGCGCGCGCCGCGCGCGCTGCACAGCGTCACCCCCTCCGGCACGATGTCCTGGAGCTGATCGGTGCCCGCCGACAGGGTCTGCAGCACTGACAGGCCGGTGAGGCTCGGCACCTCGTCGGCGACGTCGACGCCGCCGTCGGACGGGATGAGGAAGTCGACCGACCGCAGGTCGACCCCGTCCTCGAGCGTCAGCAGCCGCACCCGGCCGGGGGCGCGCTCGGCCACCGCCTCGATCGCGTCCCGCGTGACGGCGATCCGGAACTGTCGGTTGGAGGTCACGTCCTCATCCTAGGCGCCGCCCGGTGGCACACTCCGGCGGATGGTCGAGGGACCCGACGAAGCGGTGGTCGAGCTCGCCACCCGGCTGTTTGACCTCGCTCGCCACGGCGAGACGCAGCGCCTGGCCGCCTACGTCGACGCCGGGGTCAGCGCCAACCTGTCCAACCATCGCGGCGACAGCCTCGTGATGCTGGCCGCCTATCACGGTCACGCCGACACGGTGCGCGCCCTGCTGCAGCGCGGCGCCGCCCCCGACCAGCCCAACGATCGCGGGCAAACGCCGCTGGCCGGCGCGGTGTTCAAGGACGAGCCCGCGGTCATCGAGGCGCTCGTCGCCGCCGGGGCCGATCCGGGCGCCGGCCACCCCTTGGCGGTCGCCACCGCGCGGATGTTCGAGCGTCCCGACCTGGCCCAGCTACTGGGCGCCGACTGACTGCAGGATCCCGAGCGCGGCGTTCAACGTCTCGGACGGACGCATCGCCGCCCGGACCCGCTCGGGGTCGGGGCGGTAGTAGCCCCCCAGCTGCACCGGCGTGCCCTGGACGGCGGCGAGCTCTGAGACGATCCGCGCCTCGTCGTCGGCCAGCCGGCGGGCGACCGGCGCGAGGCGCTCGGCGAGCTCGGCATCCTGGGTCTGGGCGGCGAGCTCCTGCGCCCAGTACAGCGCCAGGTAGTAGTGGCTGCCGCGATTGTCGAGCTCGCCGACGGCGCGGGACGGCGAGCGGCCCGCCTCGAGCAGCGACCCCGTCGCGCGGTCGAGCGCTTCGCCCAGTATCCGTGCCCGCCCATTGTCGGTCTTCTCGGCGAGCATCTCGAGCGACACCGCGAGCGCGAGGAACTCGCCGAGCGAGTCCCAGCGCAGGTGGTTCTCGCGCTCGAACTGCTGCACGTGCTTGGGCGCCGATCCGCCGGCGCCGGTCTCGAACAGACCGCCGCCCTGCATCAGCGGCACGATCGAGAGCATCTTGGCGCTCGTCCCGAGCTCGAGGATCGGGAACAGGTCGGTGAGGTAGTCGCGCAGGACGTTGCCGGTGACCGAGATCGTGTCCTGGCCGGCCCGGGCGCGCCCGAGCGTGAACCGGGTCGCGTCGGCGACGTCGCGGATCTCGATCTGGAGGCCGTCGGTGGGCAGCTCGGCGAGCGCCGGGCGCACCTTGGCCAGCAGCTGCGCGTCGTGCGCCCGCGTCTCGTCGAGCCAGAACACCGCCGGCGCGCCGGTGTCCCGGGCGCGCGCCACGGCGAGGCGGACCCAGTCCTTCACCGCGGCGTCCTTGGTCTGGCAGGCGCGCCAGATGTCCCCGGGGGCGACGTCGTGCTCGAGCAGCGTCGTCCCGTCGCCGTCGACGACCCGGACGCGGCCGGCGGCGGCGATCTCGAACGTCTTGTCGTGCGAGCCGTACTCCTCCGCCTTCTGGGCCATCAGCCCGACGTTTGGCGTCGTGCCCATCGTCGCCGGATCGAAGGCGCCGTGGCGCCGGCAGTCCTCGACGGTCTCGGCGTACAGGGCGGCGTAGGAGTGGTCGGGGATAACGAACTTCGCGTCCCGCAGCTCGCCGTCAGGGCCGTACAGGCGCCCCGACGAGCGGATCGCGGCGGGCATCGAGGCATCGATGATGACGTCGGAGGGGACGTGCAGGTTGGTGATCCCGCGATCGGAGTCGACCATCGCCAGGGCCGGTCCGTCGCGGTAGGCGGAGTCGATCGCGGCGGTGATCGCGTCGCGCTCGGCCTCGGGCAGGCGCTGCACCGCGGTCAGCAGTGCGGCCATCCCGTCGTTGGCGTTGACGCCGGCGCCGGCGAGCGCCTCCCGGTGGTGGCCGAAGACGAACGGGAAGTAGGCGCGGACGGCGTGGCCGAAGATGATCGGATCCGAGACCTTCATCATCGTCGCCTTCAGGTGGATCGAGAAGAGGACGCCCTGGCGCCGGGCGTCGGCCACCTCGGCGGCCAGGAACGCCTCGAGCGCCGCCCGGCGCATGACCGCGGCGTCGATCACCTCGCCGCCGAGGACCGGGATGGGCGCCCGCAGGACGGTGACCGTGCCGTCGCCGGCGACGTGCTCGATCCGCACCGCGCCGTCGCGGTCGATCGTCACCGAGCGCTCGGTGCTGCGAAAGTCGCCGTTCTCCATCGTCGCCACGTGCGAGCGCGAGTCCGACGACCAAGCGCCCATCGCGTGCGGGTGGTGGCGCGCGAACCGCTTGACCGAGGCGGGCGCGCGACGGTCGGAGTTGCCTTCGCGCAGCACCGGGTTGACCGCCGACCCCTTGACGCGGTCGTAGCGCTCGCGGATCTCGCGTTCGGCGGCGTCGGCGGGGTCGCCCGGATAGTCGGGGACGTCATAGCCTTGGCGCTGCAGCTCGGCGATCGCCGCTCGCAGCTGGGGTACCGATGCGGAGATGTTCGGCAGCTTGATGATGTTTGCCTCGGGCTCGGTGGCGAGCTCGCCGAGCTCGGCGAGGGCGTCGGCGATCCGCTGCTCGTCGGTCAGGCGCTCGGGGAACTGGGCGAGGATGCGCCCCGCCAGGGAGATGTCGCGCAGCTCGAGCTCGACCCCGGCGACCCCGGCGAAGGCCCGCACGATCGGCAGCAGGGACTCGGTGGCCAGCGCGGGAGCCTCGTCGGTGTGGGTGTAGACGATCCGCATGGCGCACGACCCTAGCGAGCGCGCGCGCCCGTCGATGCGTGTGCTTGCATGCCCGCGGTGCGCGGCGCCGGAGGAGCCCGACACAACGGCGGCCTGTCGTTCTGGCACCGCGAGCTCGGGATCCGCCCACCGGCCCGCCGCTGATCGGGGATCGGTCGGCCGACGTCTGCATCGTCGGCGGCGGGCTGACCGGCCTGTGGTCGGCGTCCTACCTCAAGCGCAGCCGGCCGGCGTCAGACATCATCGTGCTCGAGCGTGAGTTCTGCGGTTTCGGGGCCTCGGGGCGCAACGGCGGCTGGGTGTCGTCGCGGTTCGCCGGCTCCCGGCACGCGATGACGCGCAGCCACGGGCGCGAGGCCGTGCTGGCGCTGCAGCGCGCGTTGGTCGCGACCGTCGACGAGGTGATCGGGGTCTGCCGCGCCGAGGGCATCGACGCCGACCTCGTCAAGCCCGGCGTGCTGCGGGTCGCTCGTGGCGCCGCCCAGCGAGCGCGTCTGCGCGCCGCTCGAGGAGGACCGCCGCTGGGGCCTGGGCGAGGCCGACATCGTCGAGCTCGATGCCGACGGCGTCGCCGAGCGCGTCCGGGTCGCCGGAGGCACGGGCGGTCCTTCAGCCCGCATTGCGCGCGCGTGCAGCCGGCCAAGCTGATCCGCGGTCTCGCCGCAGCGGTGCGCGCGCTCGGGGTGACCATCCACGAGTCCACGCGCGTCCTCGACGTCGGGCCCGGCCGCGCGCGAACCGACCGGGGCTCGGTGCGGGCCGAGGCCGTGCTCGGCTGCCTCGAGGGGTTCACGCCGAGCCTGCGCTCGGACCGCCGGTCGATGCTGACGCTCAACTCCGCGATGGTGGTCACCGACCCGCTCTCGTCCGAACTGTGGCGCGCCGTCGGCTGGGACCGCGGCGAGCTGCTCGGCGACGGCGCGCACGCCTACACGTACGCTCAGCGCACCGCCGACGGCGGATCGCGCTCGGCGGGCGCGGCGTTGCCCTACCGCCTGGGCTCGCGCACCGACCGCTGGGGGTGACCCAGGAGCGCACGATCGACCAGCTCGTGGCGATCCTGCACGCGATGTTCCCGGCCACGCGCGCGGTCGGCATCGAGCAGGCGTGGTGCGGGGTGCTCGGCGTGCGCCGCGACTGGATCCCCGTCGTGCGTTTTGACCGTCAGCGAGGACTCGGCGAAGCGGGGGGCTATGTCGGCAACGGGGTCGCGGCCGCGAACCTGGCGGCGCGGATCCTCCACGACCTCGTCCTCGGCCGCGACAGCGAGCTGACCCGCCTGCCGTGGGTGCGGTCGCCCGGACGTCGCCGGGAGCCCGAGCCGCTGCGCTGGCTGGGTACCCGGCTCGTCTACGGCCTGTACCGCTCGGCCGACCGGCGCGAGGCGGCGCGCGACGCGCCCGCTCCTCGCCCCTGGCTCGGGCGGCCGATCTGCTGTCGGGACGGCGAACATGACACCGCGGCGGGCGCACGGGATAGGTTCCAAGAGTGGAGCCTGACCGACGGCATCCGCCTCGAGCTCGCCTCCCAGGGCACGCTCGTCGCCGGCCGGCACGTCGGCGCCGTGGACACCGACATGATGGCCGACTACCGCGACCCCAAGCGCGATCCCGCCGCCGTCGTCGCCGCCGGGCTGACGGCCTCGACGCGGAACGGTTCGAGATCCTCGCCGACGAGGCTGCCGTCCGGGTCAAGCGAGCCTCGCCCGCGACCCGAGCGAGCGCTACTCGCGGCTGTTGGCCCTGGCCTGAGCCCGGTTAGAGCGGATACTGCCGGGGCTGCTCGGAGACCGTGATCCAGCGGGTCGTCGTGAACTCCCGGACGACCTCTCCTGAGCCGAACCGCCCCCAACCCGAGCTCTTGACGCCGCCGAAGGGCGCGGTCGCCTCGTCGTGGACGGTGGCGCCGTTGACGTGGCAGATGCCCGAGCGGATCCGCGACGCGACCGCGAGCGCGCGATCGACGTCGGCCCCGAAGACCGCGGCGGCGAGCCCGTAGTCGGTGTCGTTGGCGATGCGGACCGCATCATCGACGCCGTCGGCGGTGACCACGGCGACGACCGGTCCGAATGACTCCTCGCCGTACAGGCGCATCGCCGGCGTGACCCCATCGACGATCGTCGGGCGGTGCACCGGGCCGTCCCCGCCCTCGCGCTCGTCCTCGCCCTCGCCCTCGCCCTCGCCCTCGCCGGACACGATCCTCGCGCCCTTGGCGCGCGCGTCGGCGACCAGCTCGCGGAGGCGACGGCTCGCGCCCGCGGTGACGACCGGGCCGACCATCGTCGTGTCCTCGAACGGGCTTCCGGTCGTCAACGCCTCGGCGCGAGCGGCCAGCTGCGAGACGAAGGCGTCGTGGACCGTGCGGTCGACGACGATGCGCTCCGTCGACATGCAGATCTGCCCGGAGTTCATGAACGCCCCGAAGCTGGCGGCCGCCGCCGCAGCCTCGAGGTCGGCGTCGTCGAGCACGAGCAGCGGAGCCTTGCCGCCGAGCTCGAGGAGCGTGCGCTTGAACAGGGGAGCGGCCTGAGCGGCGATCATCGCGCCGACCCGGGTCGAGCCGGTGAAGTTGATGTGCGCGGTCTCGGGGTGCTCGATCAGCGCCCCCACGACCTCGGCGGCGTCGGCGGGATCGTTGGTGATCAGGTTGATCGCACCGTCGGGCAGGCCCGCAGAGAGCAGCGCCTCGGCGATCGCGGCGTGCACGCGGGGACTCTGCTCGGAGGCCTTGAGCACGACCGTGTTTCCCAGCGCCAGCGCCCACACCACCGCCCGGGCGGCGAGGATCACGGGCGCGTTCCACGGCGCGATCCCGACGCAGACGCCGAGCGGCACCCGCATCGCGGTCGAGCGCAGGCCGGGCACGTCGGAGGCCACCATCTCGCCGGTCGGCTCAGAGGCGAGGGCGCCGGCGGCCCGGAACATGGACGCCGCGAGAGCGACGTTGAACATGCCCCACCCGAACGTGCCGGCGGTCTCCTCGGACACGATGTGGGCGATCTCCGCAGCGTGGTCCTGCAGTGCGTCCCCGGCGGCGACGAGCACGTCGCGGCGGATCGCCGGCGACGTCACCGACCAGTCCGCGAACGCCTCGGCGGCCGCGACGACGGCGGCCTCGGCATCCGCGCGACCGGCGGCCGCCTGCACGGTGGCGACCTCGCCCGTGTAGGCGTTGCGCACCTCGTGGGTCGCGCCGGAGGCGGCGGCGCGCCAGGCGCCGGCGATCAGGAGTTGCTGCTCAGCGGGCATCTGCGGTTCCTTTCGGATGGGGGCGAACCATGCGGCTCGACGAACTGCAGCGCAACGACCCGCGCAGGGGCCGGGAGGGTCTGCGGTCCGCGGTCACGCGCCACGAGACTCGGCGACGCGTCGCATCCAGTAGCGAAACCACTCGCCGCCGAACGGGACATAGACGCGGGTCGGCACGCCGCGGTCGCGCAGCTGGTCCACGACGTCGGGGCGTACCCCGAGCAGCTGCTCGACGTCGATCTCGCCGTGGGCGAGCAGCAGCGCCTCGCGCATCCGGCCGTCGTGGGTGGCCGCCGACCACGGGCCCCCGCGCTCGGCGAGCCCGAAGCCGAGGCGCAGGAACGACATGTCGGTCGCCTCGCCGTGGGGATGGGAGCCGGCCGACTCGAGATAGGCGCCCTTGACGAGGCGCACGTGGACCCCCGCGTCGCCGAACGCCTCGGCGTCGGCGCTCGCCCGCCACAGGTTGGCCTGCACGGTGGCGCCGAGACGATCGGCGAGCCCGCGTGCGGCGACGTCGAGCACGCATGCCCGCACGACCTCCGCGTGGGCCGCGTCCTCGGCGCCGACCTGGATCCGGCGACCCGGAGGCAGGCTCTCGGCGATCACCGCCAGCCGGTCGGCGGCCGCCGCCGCGCCGGCGGTCACCGCCAGATGCGAGAGATCGACCGACAGCCACGCCTCCTCGGGCTGGGCCGGCAGCCGGGCCGCGAGCTCGCGGTAGCCGGCGAGCACGCCGTCGGCTCGGGCCGGGTCGGTGACCCGCTCTCCGAACAGGTCGACGCTGACGCGATGCCCGTCGGCCTGCAGGCCCCCGATCGTCTGCAGCGCGGCGTCGAGCGTCCGCCCGCCGACGTAGCGCGAGGCCGCCCGCCACGCGGCGCGCGCACCCCCCGGCGTGCGGCGCACCGCGCGCTCGAAGTCGTCGCTCGTGGCCAGGTGCAGGAGCACGGATCGAGAGACCCCCATCGGTCCATCGTGACAGGCGCGCTCAGCGACGATCGTGAGGCAGCCGGCCGGGCCAGGGGTCGGCCTGCTTGCGCACCGCCAGCGCCCATTCGCACATGACGGTCACCCGGCGGCGGACGGGATCATCCTCGTCGCGAGCCGCCAGCTCGGGAGCGAGCATGTAGCCGGTGGTGCCCAGCACCCCCGCGAAGCCGCCGCCGTAGCGCACCACGAGCACGCCGTCGAATCGAGAATCCGTTCTCGCCATCCGGGTAACCAACGTGTCGGCGCGCCGGTTTCCCGCGCGTGCCGCCCCCCGGTACCCCGCCCCACGACCGCCGGACCCGAGAGGACACGATCGCCATGCCCGAGGATCGCCCGCCGCTGCCGCCGTTCACCGGCGAGACGGCCGCCACGAAGGTCCAGACCGCCGAGGACGCCTGGAACACCCGCGATCCCGAGCGCGTCTCGCTCGCCTACACCGAGGACTCGGTGTGGCGCAACCGCTCGACGTTCATCACCGGGCGAGCGCAGATCGTCGAGTTCCTCACCCAGAAGTGGGAGCGCGAGCTCGAGTACGCCCTGCGCAAGAGCCTGTGGGCGTTCGCCGGCAATCGGATCGCGGTGCGCTTCCAGTACGAGTGCCACGACGCCGACGGCCGGTGGTGGCGCTGCTACGGCAACGAGAACTGGGAGTTCGACGAGCACGGGCTGATGCACCGCCGCGAGGCGAGCATCAACGACCTGGCGATCGAGGAGTCCGACCGGAGGATCTTCGGACCGCGCGGCGACGGGGAGCGCGGCGGGGAGATCCCGCTGCGGTGATCGGTGCGCGCCGGGGCTGCTCCATTCGGCGAGCACGCGGTCCTTCCCGCCACGTGCTGGCGCGCCCGCCGCTGACGCGTACGATGGTGGGATGGAACGGCGCATCGTCTACCTTGAGAGGCTGACCCGGCTGCCGCTTCTGGGCGCCGACGGGGCCGAGATCGGACGGGTGGTCGACGCGGTGGTCGACCTCGGGTCCAAGCCGCCGCGCGTCAACGGGGTCGTCGTCGCGGTGCAGCGGCGCCGCGTGTTCATCGGCATCAACCGGATCGGCGAGATCGGCGGCGATGGCGCGCGCATGCGCCGCGGATCGGTCAACCTGCGCCAGTTCGTCCTGCGCGAGGGCGAGCGCCTGCTCGCCGCGGAGCTGATCGGCAAGCGCTTCAAGGGCTCGCGGGTCGCCGACATCGGCCTGACTCCCGGCCCCGACCACCAGAGCTGGGAGGTGGCGACCGTCGCGCTCGCCGCGCGTCGGGTGCCGGGGTTACGCCGAGCGCCCGAGGTGCTCGACTGGTCCGAGGCCGGCGAGCTGTTCGCCTCCGAGCGGACCGTCGACCGCCAGGCCGCCGAGCTCGGGGGCATGCATCCCGCCGAGATGGCCGCATCGATCCGCCGGCTGCCGCTCAGCCGCCGCCGAGGGCTCGCCTCCGAGCTCGAGGACGAGCGCTTCGCCGATCTGCTCGAGGAGCTCTCCGAGGACGAACAGGTGCGAATCGTCGAGGGGCTCGACCTCGATCGCCTGGCGCGCGTGCTCGACGAGATGGAGGCCGATGACGCCGCCGACCTGATCGGCGAGTTCCCCGCCCGCCGCCAGGACGAGATGCTGAGCGCCATGGATCCCGAGGAGGCCGAGCCGGTCCGGCGGCTGCTCACCTACCAGCCCGACACCGCCGGCGGGCTGATGACCCCCGAGCCGGTGATCCTCTCCCCCACCACGACGGTCGCCGAGGCGCTGGCCCGGGTCCGCGAGGCCTGGCTGCCGGTCCCGCTCGCCGCCGCCGTGTTCGTCTGCCGGCCGCCGCTCGAGACCCCCACCGGGCGCTATCTGGGCAACGTCGGGATCCAGCGGCTGCTGCGCGAGGCGCCCTCCAAGCAGCTGAGCCGCTGCATCGACGAGGATGTCGAGCCGGTCGCCGTGACGGCGACCGATCGCGAGGTCGCGATCCGCCTCGCCGCCTACGACGTCGTCTCGCTCGCCGTCTGCGACGAGGCGGGCCGGCTCGTCGGCGCGGTGACGATCGACGACGTGCTCGACCGGACGCTGCCCGACAACTGGCGCGTGTCGCTGTCGGAGGCGCGCTGATGGCCCGCGAGGACGAGCTCGGCCGGCCCCGGGGCACGGGCGGCGGCGGCGGTCGCCTCTATGACCCGGAAACGTTCGGCAAGACCGCCGAGGGGGTCGCGCGGTTCTTCGGCACCCCGCGGTATCTCATCGTGCAGACGATCATCGTGGCCGCATGGATCGCCTTCAACGTCGTCGAGACGCTCCATTACGGCAAGACTCACGCGTTCGACCCGTACCCGTTCATCCTGCTCAACCTGGTGTTCTCGACCCAGGCCGCCTATGCGGCGCCGCTGATCCTGCTCGCCCAGAACCGCCAGGCCGACCGCGACAAGAACGAGGTCGAGCGCGATCGGGAGGTCAACGCCCGCTCGCTGGCCGAGACCGAGTACCTGGCACGGGAGATCGCCGCGGTCCGCTTCGCGGTCGAGCAGAAGGCCGACCGCGAGGACATCATCGAGGCGCTCGAGCGCCTCACCCAGTCGATCGAGAGCCTGCGCGCGCTCGAGCCCGACTGATTCGCTTCAGGTCCACGCCGAAGTTGTCGACAAGGGAGGTGTCGATGGCTTCCGCGACCGCCACCCCCCTGTCCTCCGAGGACCGCGCGATCCTCGACCTCGAGCGCGCGACGGTCGCCGGTCATACCTGCAAGGTCGTCCGCCTCGCCGCCGGCGGACCGACGTGCGAGCAGCTCCGGGCCCGGATCGCGCAGCGGATCGCCGCGGTGCCGATGCTGAGGCGGCGCCTGGACCGTTCCGCCGGAGGCGAGCCCGTCTGGATGGACGCCCGGGACTTCGCGGTCGCCGATCATGTCGTGCCCTATGACCAGGGCGGCCCGCTCGGACCCGTTGAGCTCCGCCGAGTGGTCGCCGACCTGTTCGAGCAGCGGCTCGATCGCGACCGGCCGCTGTGGCGGATGGACATCATCGAGCTGCACGACGGCGAGCGCGCGATCGTGTGGCGCCTGCACCGTGCGCTCGCCGACGCAGCGGCCGCGGTGCGGTATGCGCGAGCGCTGCTATGGGACGACGGCGCGGGCATCCGGGCTGCGCCCCGACGCGCCCGCGCCGACGACGAGGCGCGCCGACGTGCGCAGCTTGCGGGCTATCTGCGACGCGAGTTCGGCCGCCCCCACGCCGGCTCGCCGCTCGACGGCCCGACCGGCACGCGGCGCGACGTCGGCTTCTGCACGGTCTCGCTCTCGGGCCTGCGCCGCGCCGCCCGCGACGTGCAGGGGGCGACGCTGAACGACGCGGTGCTCGCCGTCGTCAGCGGCGCGCTGCGCGACTGGCTGCAGGCCCGCCACGGCCCGT
>Ga0213875_10001805_pt1 | contig 13339 bp, 10 predicted proteins | sample BarmaccomBMRX_R8_FD_160105 | JGI IMG/M metagenome (GOLD analysis project Ga0213875, IMG submission 160105) | Root-associated microbial communities from Barbacenia macrantha in rupestrian grasslands, the National Park of Serra do Cipo, Brazil - RX_R8 | ecosystem: Host-associated > Plants > Roots... | reverse complement strand
CACCTCGCGCAACGCTGCGGTACAACCGCCCGCCTCGCGGCATGACGGGACAATGGCAGGGGGTGGCTGTAGCGGTGGCTCAGCGCTGCCGTGTGGTGGTGCTTGGTCGTGGCCGATGAGGAGATCGGCGCGTAGCTGAGCTTGCACCACTTGGTGACCATGCGCGCACGTCCACTGGCCGAGGAGCTCGATTGGACCGAGCCGGATCGGCGAGGATCTCGGCAGGCATGACCTTAGCCTGGTGGTCGCCCAGCATGATCTTGATGTCGGAATGAAGGCCGACGACGATACGCGCGCTGATTTCATAGATCGGGGCGAGCAGGTGCACCCGGCCCACCGGGGGAGCCACGTCGTTGACGATCTGGATGGTGCGGTCGATGCCAAGGCCATAGGCTTCTGCGTCAAGCAGACCGTCGCGCTGCGTCAGTGGTTGAGCCTACGGGCGGCATCGTGGGCAAGCACCAACTGCGGGAATCCGTCGACCCACCAATGGTGCCGATCACTGGGCGACATCACGGTCACCGAGATAAAGCAGAGGTGGCACCGCAGCCAGCCTGGCCGACGATCGACACGGATGACGTAAGCCGCACTCGACCGAATGTTTCGGGACATAGTCCCGACTGTCATTCTGTCCAGAGTGAACGGCGATAGTGAAGAATCAACGGTGGCAAGCTTAACGTTCAGGCCGGACGAGAAGCGCAAAGCATGGCATACGAGGACAATTTGTGGCACCACGATTTCGGAAAGAAATAGCGCCGTTTGAGCCGTGTTCGCCATTGAATTTCATATCCGGCCACAAACTAATCGCCTCAGGCCCGTCGTCTCGGACCGGAAAGTGGGCACTATATCCTGAACATTGCCATCGACGAGGTTGTCGACTGCGTCTACGCCTCGCGCGGCCAATTCATCCCCAATAAAAAGTGGAAGTTGGCCCATCTCGTCGACCGCTCGCATATCACGCAATCGCAGGCCGCGATACTAACGGAGGCATTGCGCTGCGATCCGTCGTCCCTGGCTGACCTCGAACGGCGAATCCGTGCGCTGGAAGGATTTTGTCGCCACGTCGACGAGATTGTCATCTCGGGGCCAGGGGCAACTGCGAGTCGGAGAGATTTTCACGCGTGGATCCAACTTCGAGACCAAACGCTCGCCGATACCGTCAGTGCTCAAATGGCACCCCAAGCTGCCGATACAGTCCGCGATATAGTAAACTACTCGCTATGTGGATCTCCTGTCGAGCTTGTCGAGACTCTGAGCGGCGACTCGCCCTCCGGGTCATGGCAGGCTGTTGCGCCTCAGATTAGAGAGCATCGGAAAGAAATAATCGATGGAGGATCCGCACAAAATGCCGGTTAAAGTATACAATACGTTGACGAAACGCAAAGAAGACTTTGCGCCGATTACTCCGGGCGTCGTCAAGATGTTCGTCTGCGGTCCCACCGTCTACGACCTGAGCCATGTCGGCCATGCGAAAACCTATACCCAGTTCGACCTCGTAGCACGTTACCTTAAGAAACGTGGCTACAAAGTGACCTATGCCCAGAACCTGACAGACGTCGATGACAAGATCATCCGACGTGCCAATGAGTTGGACGTGGAACCGCGTGACCTCGCAGCGAAGTATGAGGCGCTGTACTTTGAGGACATGGAGGCGCTCCGCAACACCAATGTCGACGTCTTCGCACGCGCTCACGATTATATCGACGTTATCGTGGCGCAGGTTCAGCAACTCATCGAGCGTGGTCACGCATACAAACTGGACGATGGCTGGTATTTCGACCTCTCGACGTTTTCCGATTACGGAAAGCTGTCAGGTCGGACGGAGGTCGAGGCCGAAGACGCGGTGGCTCGTATCGACGAGAATGACCGGAAGCGCAATCCAGGCGATTTCGCGCTCTGGAAGGCGCGTAAACCGGGAGAGCCGTATTGGGACTCCCCACTTGGTCAGGGGCGGCCTGGCTGGCACATCGAGGATACAGCAATTACCGAGGCGCTATTCGGACCGCAGTACGATCTGCACGGCGGGGCTGTGGATTTGATTTTCCCGCACCATGAGGCCGAAATCGCTCAAATGGAGGCCGCGTCGAGGAAAGTGCCTCTGGTTCGCTACTGGATGCACACTGGCCTCCTCCGTGTCGAAGGTGCAAAGATGGCCAAGAGTACCGGCAACTTCAGGACCATCCGGGACGCGCTCAAGGTCACGGATTTCCGGACGCTGCGCTATGCTTTCCTCAGTCAGCACTACCGTTCATCAATGGAACTGAACGAAGTAACGGTCGACAACGCTCGCAACGCGCGTCTCCGCGTCGAGAACTTTGCGCGCCTGATCGATTCCTCAAGGCCGGAAAGCGAAGCGAACGTCGCACTGGTCGAACGGGCCCGCGAACGCTTTTTCGAGCGGCTTGACGACGACTTCGACACTCCTGGCGCTCTTGCCGCCGTGTTTGAGTTCATTCGTGAGCAGAACCGTAGTGACGAAACTCTATGCATTGATTCGTAACATCGAAGACTTGTTCGACGCCTTCGTCATCGAAGAGCGCAAAGTCGATGACGCATCGATCGAGGCCGAGCTTGAAAAGCGGCGAGAGCTGCGAAAGGGGCGGAAGTTCGAAGAAGCGGACGCCATTCGTGACGGCTTGCAGGAACGCGGCATCATCATTGAAGACACGCCCGATGGCACCCGCTGGTGGCTCAAGGAGGCATGAGACTCTATGGCCTTAGTCCCGTGGCATCTGCGTGGTCCGCTTGTTGTCGAGGAAGTCCTGACAGCGCAACTATGCAACGACCTCTTGCCGCATTTCAAGTCAAGCGACGAGCGTCCACGAAGCTATCAAGGCATCGTGGACGAGTCTCAGCGCGATTGCGCGTTGGTTGAAGTGCCGTATGAGCTGGCAGATTTCGTCACACAAGCTGTGAACCAACACGTCGACAAGTATTTCGGCATTGAAAGTATTCCCGTCGCCGGGCAGTCACTACTCATCTATGGGTACGGCCAGGGCGTTGGCTTCGTAACTCATCGTGACGAGGTGACCGAAGTCGAGCTGGAGCGAGCCGAAGGCAACGGTTAGCCGGTCATCGGCGATGACCTGACGACGGTGCTGTTCCTAAACGATCCGGATGAGTACAGCGGCGGCGCGCTGTACTTCGAGGAGCCGTCGCTGGAACTTCGGCCAGCGCAGGGTGCGCTAGTGGCCTTTCCGGCGACCCGTGACTTCATGCACGGTGTGCGAAAGATTGAACATGGTGAGCGCTACACGGCTTTGGCGCGGCGCTCGGTGGTAAGCACCGCGCAGTCTGACCCGGTGGGGGCAAGTCAGTGAGTGTGACCAACAAAGTCCGCGAACTGGTCAGGATACTACCTCCAGAGATCACCGCGAGCGAACTCACGGCCGCAAAGGACCGGATCAGTACACTTTTGGATCGCCTTCAGCAGATGGAAACTCAGTTCGTGCAGACGCGCTGGTTGTGACGGACGCGCTGTCGTACGGGAGATGTTCGAGACCGACAACGCGGGTCTTCGACGTTGTCCGGGCAGTGTGATCGCCGGTAGCGGACCGTAGTCGGGTGGGCTGGATACGAAAGACCCGTGGCTCTTTGTGATCATGGTTGTTCTCGAAGCAACCTGACCGAAGAACCACGGGCGTGAACAACGATACGACTTTGCTGCTGGGACTGGACGGCCTAGCCGTCGACCATGTGGAACTGGATACCGACGGCATACCGGTGGTGCATGTGATCGCCGCTGATGAGCAGGCCCGATGCTGCCCCTCATGTGGGTTGGCCTCCACCTCGCTCAAGCAGAGGGTGGCCACTTACCCACGAGATCTGTCCTTCGGCGGAAACGACATCCGACTGATGTGGCACAAGCACAGGTGGCGCTGCCGGTCTCCCGAATGCCCGAAGCGGACGTTCACCGAGACGGTGTGGCCGTGCCGGCCCGTGCTCGGCTGACCACACGGTTACGGAACGCGGCGGGGACGGCGGTGGCCACCGCCAAGCGGGTGGTCTGTGAGGTGGCCGCCAGCCTGGGGGTGTCCTGGCCGGTGGCGCAGGCCGCTTTCACCGCCCAGGCTGCCGCGCTGCCCGCCCAGCCCGCACCGGTGGAGGTCCTGGGGATCGACGAGACCCGGCGCGGCAAGCCGAAATACGAGGTCAACCCGCTGACCGGGAAGAGCGAGGAGACCGTGGGGCGGTGGCATACCGGGTTCGTCGACGTCACCGGCGGGCAAGGGCTGCTGGGCCAGGTCGAGGGACGGACCGCCGAGGACGCCGCAGCCTGGTTGACCGACCAACCTGAGTCGTGGCGCAAGCGGATCAGGTTCGTGGCCATCGATATGTCGGCCTCCTACCGGGCCGCCGTACGCAAGGCCCCGCCAGCGGCGACGATCGTGGTCGATCACTTTCATGTGGTGCAGCTGGCCAACAAGGCGCTGTGCGAGGTGCCGCGGCGCCTGACCTTCCAGCACCGAGGTCGCCGCGGCCGCAAGACCGACCCGGAGTGGATCTCCCGCAATCGCCTCACCCGCAACTGGGAAGATCTCACCGACGAGCAGGTCACGAGGATGTGGACCAAGCTGGAGGCGGCCGGGCCTGTGGGCACGGGCATCCTCACTGCCTGGATCGCCAAGGAGGAGTTGCGTGGTGTCCTGGCCTGCAATCGGGAGCGGTTCGATCCTGGCCAGGTACGCACGCGTCTCTACCGCTCTACACGTGGTGCGCGGACAGCGGCATCGCCGAGCTCAAGCGCTTGGCCGCCACCATCGAGACCTGGTGGAAGGGTATCGCGGCATTCCTGCAGACCGGCATCACCAACGCCAAGAGCGAGGGCATCAACCGAGCCGTGAAACTGGCCGCCCGCAACGCCTACGGCTTCCGCAACCCCGAGAACCAACGCCTGCGCAAACGCAGCATCACCAGCAAGGTAACCGTGCGCGGCTAAGGTCGACCCGCATTGGGCCGTCGTAACCAGCACGAACGCGCGGAGTCCCGGTTAGAATCCGAGCTCGTGTTCACAGTTAAAACTGACCCGGCCGAGTCCGTCAGCGAGACGCGGGTCGCCCCCGCGTGGCAGCGGCTGGTCCCGGTTGTCCTCCCGGCGGGGATCGTGCTCGTACTTGGCTTCCTTGGTCTGGGCAAGGTGGAGCTCTGGCGGGACGAGCTCGCCACCTGGAGCGCCGCGTCCAGGTCGATTGGGCAGCTGGCCGCGATGGCGCCGAACATCGACGCGTTCTACTTTCCGTACTACCTGTTCATGCACTTCTGGACCGCGGTGTTCGGCGATTCCGCAGTCGCCATGCGGGTGCCTTCCGTCCTGGCCGCCGCCGCCGCGGCCGCGGCGGTCGTCGGGCTGGTGGCGGGGCGACTGTTCGGCCGGTTCGCTGGGCTGTGCGCCGGGACCTTGTTCGCGCTCATCCCTATGGTGACGCGAATGGCCCAGGAGGCTCGGCCTTACGCGTTCGTGGTGCTGTTCGCCGCGTTGTCGACGTGGCTGCTGCTGCGTGCCGTTGACGAGCCGCGCTGGGGCCGGTGGACGCTGTACGGCCTCGGCATGACGCTGCTCGGGGCGAGCCAGCTCAGCGCGCTGGCGCTGGTCGCCGGCCACCTTGTCGTGGTACTGGTACACGGGCGGCGGAACTTCTGGCGATTCGCCGTCGCGTTCGCCGTCGCGATGCTGCCGCTGGTCCCGCTGGCCGTGCTCAGCCTGAGCGAGCCCGAGATGGTGGTCCACATGTTGCCGGCGCCCGATCTTCTCGCTCTGTTTGGCGTCTCGCACCCGTTCCCACCGGGCAGCGCGGTCTGGCCACAGATGTTCCGGTCGACGGCCGCCGCGTGGATCATCGTGCCGCTCGCGCTGCTGGCCGTCGTCACTGGCCGCAGGAACCGGCGGGACGCCTGGCTCGCGGTGGGGATGTTCGCCGCGCCGATAGTCGCCGTCTGGTTGGTGTCCCAAGGCCCGATCTCGGTGTACTGGGCACGTTATCTGCTCTTCGTACTGCCGTCGCTCGCCGTCGCCGCCGGACTCCGGCTCGCCGCGCTGCGGTGGCCGGTCGTCTCCGTGGCGGCGCTGCTCGCGTTCGCCGCGGTCACGATTCCCGACCAGGCCGCCGTCCGATCCCCCGACGCCCACGACGCGGCGTTCTATCCGTACACCATGTTCTCGGAACGGCCCGGCCAGTACGCGAGTTACGAGCGACTCGCCGGTGTGATCTCAGCCGGCTACCGGCCGGGTGACGCGATCGTCTACTCCAACCGGCAGGGCATCTGGTTCGCCGACACCGGAATCGACTACTACCTGCGCGGCGACCGGCCCCGGGACGTGCTGCTGGACCGCAGCGCCGTGCAGGCTGACAATCTCTGGGCTGTCGAGCACACCGACTACGCCACGCGGCTGGCCGGAGTGCGCAGGGTGTGGGTCGTCGGCGTCGGCGAACGGCGGGACCCACTGGCTGGCAGCCCGCTGCTGTTCGTCCAGCCCGCCGCCCCGGCCGAGGCGGCGGCGCTGCGGTCGGGCTTCACCGTGTCGACGGTGACCACGGTCCCCGGATTCACGGTCGCCCTGATGACCGCACGGTGACCGACGTCCGGACGAGGTGTGCAGCTGGATTACCAGGTCTGATTTCGAAGTTAACCGAGCAGTGTGATCGCTGGTAACGGAACATAGTCGGCCGGATTGAATGCTGAGACCAGTCGAACTCGCCGCCCGTAACGCCCACGGCTTTCACACCCCTGAGAACCAACGCCTGCGCACACAGCGTGACCAGCAAAGTCACCGTGCCCGGTTAAGTTTGAAGACCCGACAACGCTGGCGACTGACCTGAGCGACGAGCCTTCTCCTGAGTATCCGCCGTGATGCTTTGTGGGGGTCCGGGGTGCAACCCTCCGGGCGGGGTGTGGGGGTCGCACCCCCACAAAGCACAACGGGCGATCCCGGTCCGCGCTTTCCGCGGACGGAGACCGCCCAATCGCGAGTGCCCCCGGCAGGATTCGAACCTGCGCACCCGCCTCCGGAGGGCGGTGCTCTATCCCCTGAGCTACGGGGGCCGTAGTTCGGCGACGAGCCTAGCGCATCGTCTCGGCCGGCAGTGAACCGCCTGCCGAGACGATCGGCACGCCCGATCAGGGTTGAACCCATGCATAAGTGGCTATATGTTCTTCCGGGGGGAACGGAGGGGACACGGGCATGGAGCACGGGCATGGCCATGGCTCTGGTCGAACCGTAAGCGCCTCGGGCCGCTACGTCGGTCGTCTGTGGGTCGCACTGGGGCTCGGTCTGGTCTTCCTCGCCACCGAACTCGTGGTCGGGTTCCTCACGTCGTCCCTCGCCCTGCTGGCCGACGCGGCGCACATGGTCACCGACGTGGTCGGGCTCGGCCTCGCGCTCCTCGCGGTGATCCTGGCGCACGGCACCAGCCGAGACGACGGCCGGACGTTCGGCAGGTACCGGGCCGAAGTGCTGGCCGCGCTGGCCAACGCGGTGTTGCTGTTCGCCGTGGCCGGCTACGTGCTCTACGAGGCCATCGCGCGGCTGGCCGATCCGCCCGAGGTTCCCGGCCTTCCAGTCGCGCTGACGGCCGCGGTCGGCCTAGTCACCAACACCGCCGCCTTCGTACTGCTGCGGACCGGTGCGCGGGAGAGCCTCAACGTCAGGGGTGCCTACCTCGAGGTCCTCTCCGATCTCGTGGGCTCGGTCGGAGTGTTGGCCAGCGGTCTGCTGACCCTGCTGTTCGGCTGGCGGTACGCGGACCCGGTGATTGGCGTGGCGATCGGCCTTTTCGTGCTGCCGCGGACCTGGGGCATGGCAAGACGCGCCCTGCGGATCCTGTTCCAACATGCTCCCGAGCGGGTAGACGTCGAACGGATGCGGGCTGACCTGACCGCGCTCCACGGCGTCCGCGACGTCCATGACGTGCATGTGTGGACCCTCACCTCGGGAATGGAGGTCGCCTCCGCGCACCTGGCGGTGGAACCGGGCGCCCATCAGGCGACGGTGCTGCTCGCGGCGCAGGAGCTGCTCTCGGAGTCCTATCAGCTTGACCACGCGACTCTGCAGGTCGAGCCGGGTGACGCGGCCGGCCGCTGTCGCGATCTGCCTTGGTGAGCCCACCCGTTCGGGTGGCTTTTCGGAGAACCGCGTAGGTATCCGCGCGGGTAGGGCGTCCCACCTCTGTCACAGGTGATGAGATGTGAGAGAGCGCGAGGGAATGAGAGCGATGGGCATGGACCGCAAGGTGATCTCGTCGAAGGTGGAGTTCGGCTTTCTGGCCGCGCACGATTTCCTAGTTCCGCTCGAGGTCGAGTTGCGTTACGACACGACTGACCCGTTCGCGGTGGTCGCCTCGTTCCGACCCGGCCGCGAGGACTGCGTCGAGTGGGCCTTCTCCCGGGACCTGCTCGCGGACGGCCTCATCGGGGCCGTCGGCGACGGTGACATCAGGATCAGGCCGTCGATGCGCGACGTCGAGATGGTGGTCGTCGAACTGCGCTCGCCGGCCGGCGAGGCGGTGTTCGAGGCGCCGGCCGAGAAGCTCGCCGACTTCCTCGACACGACATACGACGTACTCATGCCGGGTGAAGAGCATCTCTGGGTCGACATCGACGCCGAGCTCAGTCGGCTGACGTCGCTGTCGTAACGGGCGACATGCCGGTTTCGGTAGTCACCAAAGGCGACAGTTGAGGGGTTTAACGCTGTCTCTTCACCCGAATGGCGGAAGGTCAATCTGGCCGTGGTGGCATAGGGTAACCGCAGCTTCTGCGGAGGAGTGCCACAAAAGGAAGTCGAGGGGATACAGACGGGGGTCTTTCATTCCCCTAACACGTGTGGGGCAGGTGCCGCGCCGCCTGCCCCACACGCATGTGCCCGACAGCTCGCCGGCCCGCCGACCACGGCAGACGCCTTCGATGGGCCAGAAAGCGCCACATTAGACTTCCCGAGGTGACTCCAGCCGCGCTCGCCGACCTCGTTCGCAAGACCGCAACCGACGTACTGACCTCCCGAGGCATGGACACCGGTGTCCTGCCGGCCGCGGTGACCGTCGAGCGTCCGCGCAACGCCGAGCACGGGGACTACGCAACCAACCTGGCGTTGCAGATCGCCAAGAAACTGGGTGTCGCCCCCCGCGAGCTGGCCACCTGGTTGGCTGACGCACTGGCCGGTGACTCGGCGGTCGCCGCGGTGGACGTGGCCGGACCCGGGTTTCTCAACCTCAAGCTGGCTGCCGATGCGCAGGCCCGCCTCATCACCGAGGTGCTCGCGGCCGGCTCCCGGTACGGCATCGGAAACGCACTGGCGGGCACCACGGTCAACCTGGAGTTCGTCTCGGCCAATCCGACTGGTCCCATCCACCTCGGCGGCACCCGGTGGGCCGCGTACGGTGACGCGCTCGGCAGGATCCTCGCCGCGCAGGGCGCCAAGGTGATCCGGGAGTACTACGTCAATGACGGTGGGGCGCAGATCGACCGGTTCGCCCGCTCCCTGATCGCGGCGGCCAAGGGTGAGGCCGCACCGGAGGACGGCTACCACGGCGCCTACATCAAGGACATCGCCAATGCGGTGGTCGCCAGGAAGTCCGATGTGCTCGCGCTGCCCGAACAGCAGATGCACGAGGCATTCCGTGAGATCGGTCTCGACCTGATGATGGCCGAGATCAAACAGACACTGCACGAGTTCGGCACCGACTTCGACGTCTACTTCCACGAGAGTTCGCTGCACACCTCAGGTGCCGTCGACAGGGCGGTCAAGACGCTCAGGGAGTCCGGAGCGCTCTATTCGCACGACGGCGCGTGGTGGCTGCGTTCCAGCGACTACGGTGACGACAAGGATCGGGTGGTCATCAAGAGCGATGGCCGGCCGGCCTACGTCGCCGCCGACATCGCCTACTGCCAGGCCAAGCGGGCCCGCGGCGCCGATCTGTGCGTCTACATGCTCGGTGCCGACCACCACGGCTACATCGGCCGGCTCAAGGCCATCGCGGCGGCCGTCGGCGACGATCCGGACCGGGTCGAGGTCCTCATCGGGCAGATGGTGAACCTGGTCTCCGGCGGCAAGCCGGTCCGGATGAGCAAACGGGCCGGCACCGTGGTCACCCTGGCCGACCTGGTCGACGCGGTCGGTGTCGACGCGGCGAGATACGCCTTGATCAGGCTTTCCGTCGACTCGCCGGCCGATGTCGATCTCGACCTGCTCCGCAAGCGCAGCAACGACAATCCGGTGTTCTACGTGCAGTACGCCCACGCGAGGTTGGCCTCGATCGGCCGCAACGCCGCCGAGCTCCGCATCGACTCCACGGCAGGAGCCGACCTCTCGCTGCTCGCCAGTGACAGGGAAGGCGCGCTGATCCGCACGATCGGCGAGTTTCCGGGAGTTGTCGCCGCCGCCGCGGAGTTGCGCGAGCCGCATCGGGTGGCCAGGTACCTCGAGCAGTTGGCCAGCGCCTACCACAAGTTCTACGACCACTGCCGGATCCTGCCGCAGGGCGACGAGGAAGCCACCCCGCTGACGGTGGCCCGGCTGCAGCTATGTTCGGCGACGAGGCAGGTCCTTGCCAACGGTCTCGGCATGCTCGGTGTGAGCGCTCCGGAACGGATGTAGGCCGGTGCGCGCACACCCCGCCGGGCCGAGACACGCCGACGTCCTGGCACCGGCGAACACGGCCGGCCCCCGACCCTCGACAGCCGACGAACTGGCGACGCTGCCCCAGGCGGTGTGGCCGCGCAACGCCACCCGCCGCGCCGACGGTGTGGTCGAGCTGGCCGGGGTCGACGTCCGCGACCTGGCCGAGCGGTACGGCACCCCGCTTTTCGTCATCGACGAGGCCGACTTCCGTTCCCGCTGTGTCGAGCACGCCGAAGCCTTCGGTGACGCCGGCTCGGTGCACTACGCCTCGAAGGCCTTCCTTTCCGTCGAGATCGCACGCTGGGTGGCCCAGGAAGGGCTCGGCATCGACGTGTGCAGCGAGGGAGAGCTGGCCGTCGTGCTGCGGGCCGGCTTCCCGGCCGAGCGAATCACCTTGCACGGCAACAACAAGTCCATCGCCGAGCTGACAGCCGCGGTCCAGGCCAGGGTCGGTACCATCGTCGTCGACTCGTACCTGGAGATCGCGCGGCTGGACCAGATCGCCAGGGAACACGGCATTCGCCAGCCGGTGATGGTGCGGGTCACCGTCGGTGTGGAGGCGCACACCCACGAGTTCATCGCCACCGCGCACGAGGACCAGAAATTCGGTTTCTCGCTCGCGGCAGGCGATGCGGCCGAGGCCGCTCGCAGAGCGCTCAAGTCCGAAGGGCTCCGCCTTGTCGGCCTGCACAGCCACATCGGTTCACAGATCTACGACGCGGACGGGTTCGAGGTCGCCGCACACCGAGTGGTCGGCCTGCTGGCCGAACTGTATGCCGAACACGGCGGTGAGGCCTTGGTCGACCTCGCCACCCTGGATCTCGGCGGTGGCCTCGGTATCGCCTACACGGCACAGGACGACCCGCCGTCCCTTGCCGGGCTCGCCGGCCAACTCCGCGACATCGTGCGCCGTGAGTGCGAGGCGGCCGGCCTGTCGGTTCCCCGGCTCGCCGTGGAGCCGGGACGGGCCATTGTCGGTCCCGGCACGGTGACCGTCTATGAGGTGGGCACGATCAAGGATGTCGTGCTGGGCGGCGGGGCGGGCCGCCGCTATGTGAGCGTCGACGGCGGCATGAGCGACAACATCCGCACCGCCCTGTACGACGCGGTCTACGACTGTCGGCTGGTGTCCCGCTGTGTCGAGTCCGACGTCGCCACACTGTGCCGGGTGGTCGGCAAGCACTGCGAGTCCGGAGACGTGGTGGTCCGGGACTGCTGGCTGCCCGACGACATCGCCCCCGGCGACCTCATCGCGCTCGCCGCGACCGGCGCCTACTGCTATTCCATGGCCAACGGGTACAACCGGCTGCCGCGGCCGGCCGTCGCTGTGGTGGCGGACGGCGAGTCGAGGCTGCTGCTGCGCAGGGAGACCACCGCCGACCTGTTCCGCCTCGAGGCCGGCCCGTGACGTCGGCCAAGGTGATCAGGGTGGCGATGCTGGGCTGCGGTGTTGTCGGAACCGAGGTGGCCAGGTTGCTGCGTGAGCAGTCCGACGACCTCGCGGCGCGAATCGGCGCCCCCGTCGAACTGGCCGGGATCGCGGTGCGGCGGCCCAACCGGCACCGTGCGGTACCGGCCGAGCTGCTCACCACCGACTCCGCCGCGCTCGTCGAGTCCGACGTGGACGTCGTCATCGAAGTGATCGGCGGGATCGAACCGGCACGCGGGCTGCTGCTGACAGCGCTGAACGCGGGAAAGTCCGTGGTCACGGCGAACAAGGCGTTGCTCGCGGAGTGTGGCCACGAGCTGTACGCGGCCGCCGACTCCTCGGGAGCCGACATCTACTTCGAGGCGGCCGTCGCCGGTGCCATCCCGCTGTTGCGACCGCTTCGGGAGTCTCTTGCCGGCGACCGGATCACCAAGCTGATCGGGATCGTCAACGGAACCACCAACCACATCCTGTCGGCGATGTCGGCGACTGGGGCCGGGTATACCGAGGCCCTCGAGGAGGCCGGTCGACTCGGCTATGCCGAAGCCGATCCCACGGCGGACGTCGACGGGTTCGACGCCGCGGCCAAGGCGGCCATTCTCGCTTCACTGGCCTTCCACACCAGGGTGACGGCGGCCGACGTGTACCGCGAGGGGATCGCGGCGGTCACCGCGGCGGACATCGCGGCGGCACGGGTGATCGGACGCACCGTGAAACTGCTGGCCATCTGCGAGCGGGTCACCGGCGCGGACGGGTCGCGGGCCGTGGTGGCCAGGGTGCATCCGGCGATGATCCCTGATGACCACCCGCTCGCCTCGGTGGGCGGTGCGTTCAACGCCGTCTTCGTCGAGGCCGACGCCGCGGGTCAGCTGATGCTGTACGGCCAGGGGGCGGGCGGCGCACCGACGGCGAGCGCTGTGCTCGGTGACCTGGTCGCCGTGGCACGCAACAGAATCGCGGGCGGGCACGGCCCGCGGGAGTCGGCGTACGCGAACCTGCCGGCCATGCCGATGGGGCAGGCGGTCACCCGGTATCACATCAGTCTGGACGTCGCCGACCGCGCCGGCGTGCTCGCCAAGGTGGCCGCGGTGTTCGCCGAGCACGACGTGAGCATCGCGACCGTGCGTCAAGAGGGGCTGGACGGCGACGCCAGCCTTGTCATCGTGACGCACGAGGCCACCGACGAGGCACTTCGGTCCACTGTGGACAAAGTGGCCGGACTTCCGATGGTCCGCGACGTCGCCAGCGTGATGCGAGTGGAAGGCGATCCGTGATCACTGGAATTCGACCTGGCTGGC
>Ga0213875_10001804_pt1 | contig 13355 bp, 11 predicted proteins | sample BarmaccomBMRX_R8_FD_160105 | JGI IMG/M metagenome (GOLD analysis project Ga0213875, IMG submission 160105) | Root-associated microbial communities from Barbacenia macrantha in rupestrian grasslands, the National Park of Serra do Cipo, Brazil - RX_R8 | ecosystem: Host-associated > Plants > Roots... | reverse complement strand
GCTGGGCAACCTATATGACCGCATCGTTCACGGCACGGTGACCGACTTCATCGAAGTCTATTACGGCGGCTGGTCGTTCCCCGCCTTCAACGTCGCCGACAGCGCCATCACAATCGGAGCCATCCTGCTGGTCTTTGACCTGCTGCGCCCGCAGCGGAAAGAAATCCAGGAGCAAGCACCGTAATGTATCCGAAACTCTTCAGCATCGGTTCCTTCTATATCCCGACGTACGGCGTTCTCGTGGCGATCGCATTCCTGGCTGCTTTAGGCGTTACCATCCGTCTCGCCCGCCGCGCCGGACTACCGCCGGACAACATCACGAATCTCGGTGTGTATTGCGCCATTGCGGGCATTGCGGGAGCAAAGCTATTCATGTTCCTCTTCGACGCGCGCTACTATTTCGAGCATCCCGGGGAGATCTTCAGCCTCGAATCGCTCCAAGCCGCAGGCGTATTTCATGGCGGGCTCATTCTCGCTCTTATCGTGGGCGTGCTGCTTATGCGCGCGTGGCATTTGCCCGCGCTGCGCACTATGGACGCTTTTGCGCCCGGGATTGCTCTGGGCCAGGCGATCGGCCGTCTGGGATGTTTCGCCGCCGGCTGCTGCTGGGGTAAAGAGTGTTATCTGCCGTGGGGCGTGCGCTTCCGTTCGAATTTTGCCGCGCCCGTGCCGCTCGACAAGCCGCTGCATCCCGTCCAGTTGTACGAATCGGCAGCCGACCTCGTCATCTTCGCCGTCTTATACCGCCTTTACACGCGCGCTCATCGGCCCGGCGACACGTTCGCCCTGTATCTCATCCTCTACTCGATTGCCCGCTTCAGTATCGAGTTCTTCCGGGAGCACGAGCAGCCGCTCGTCGGCCCCTTTTCGCTCACCCAGTGGATCGCGCTCGGCCTGCTCGCAACCGGCACCATCATGCTTCTGCGGCAACGCGCCGCAATCCCGGCGTCCGAGCGCCTGCACGCCTAAACGCGAATGAGCCGCATCGTCCGCCAGCGCGAGCCGCTCAATCTCGAATCCCGTTTCAGCGAACTCGACGCATTTGTTACGCCGGCGGATGCCTTTTACGTCCGCAACCATTTCCCCGTTCCGGAGATTGCCGCCGATACGCACGAGCTGCGCATCAGCGGGGCGGTTGAGAATCCGTTCGTCATCTCGTATAGCCGCCTGCTTGCTATGCCGTCCGTTACGATTCCAGCCACGATCGAGTGCGCCGGGAACGGGCGCGCGTTTCTCTCGCCGCCGGCACAGGGCGTCCAATGGGAGCGCGGCGCGGTCGGTACGGCCGAGTGGACCGGCATTCCGTTGCGGAATCTCCTCGCGCAATCGAGTCCGCTCACGAGTGCGCAAGAAGTGGTGCTCGAAGGAGCAGACCAAGGTAAGCCGCAAAAAGAGCCCCGACCAAGCACGCCGATACCGTTTGCGCGTAGCTTGCCGCTCGAAAAAGCGCTTGCACCCGAAGTATTGGTCGCGTTCGCAATGAACGGGGAACTCCTACCACCCGAGCACGGCTTCCCTGTGCGCGCTGTTGTTCCCGGGTATTACGGCATGGCGTCAGTCAAGTGGCTGACGCGTATCCACGTCACCGACACGCCTTTCGAAGGCTATTTCCAAACCACCGATTACGCGTTTTGGGAAGTCGAGAACGGTGCGCGGACGCGCCTTCCACTTCGCGAGTTGATGTTGAAGTCGCTGATTGCGAAACCCTCCCCGAACGAGCACATTCGAGCAGGAAGCATGTACGAAGTCATCGGAGCCGCTTGGGATGGGGCATCGGGAGTCGCTGCGGTTGAAGTTAGCGTCGACGGCGGTGTGTCGTGGCGCGCTGCGACATTAATCGATCCGCCTCGACCGTTTTGCTGGCGCCGATGGCGCTTCGAATGGCAAACCCCCGCTAACCTCACGCGGTGTCGTGTCATGGCCCGCGCCTACGACCTAAACGGCAGCACGCAACCCACGCATTACGAAACCAAGTACGAAGGCTACACCATCCGCCATACGATCCCGATCGACGTTGTCATTTCCTGACACTCCTTCATCACGCCGTCAAAATTTCGCGGTATGCTGCTGGAGAAATTCCGAGTTGTCGGGTGTCGTTTCGCAAGTGCTACAGTAAGGAACTCATATTGGGGGTGTAAACCGCCGTGACTCGTCTGTTATGGGAAACGGATTCAGCGCGAACTGCCGTTTTCGCGCTTGCCGCGGGGCTCGCTGCCAGCGCTTTGTGCGCAGCCCAGAAACACGATTTAGGCTCTGAAATCGCGCACTACGAAGCCACGGGCGATCTCACCGGCGCCCGCGCTCTCCTGGACCGTCAAAGCGCATCCGGAGACGCATCCGCCGCCGCAACACTCGCGCAATTTCTCGAGCGCCACGGGGACCCGAACAGCCGCAACGCATATCTTAAATGGGCCGCCGCCGATACCGACTCGACGAATCGAAAGCTCGCGCTGCGCCAGGCGGTGCTGCTGGATTTTATGGCCGGCAAGATGACCGATGCCTCGGCGGATCTGGGACAATATCGGGCCGCAGGCGGAACCGACCTCGACTTGCCCGCACACCGCAAGTCAACTCGCACCACATTTTCGACTGTCTCGATTCCCGGTCCGCTGCCCTCGTTTGCGCGCATGGCGGCGCTCTCAACAGATCTCGCGCCCGAAGATCTCCTTCCCGCGCTGGCCCGCAATGTTGTCATATCGGGCTACGAAGCGTCCGCCAACGAAGCACTCGAACCCACCGAGTATCTGCGCCTCCTCACGCGATACATCGGACAGGCACGCGAGTTGCAGGCGCTGGCCGGACCGACGCGAAAAATCGTCATTCCAAATTGCGACAGCACCGAAACCGGCAATCTGCTTAAGATCCTCGGCTACCGCATGCGGGGCTCATGTGGTGCCGATATCGTGCTCGAAACCGTCAACCCGACGCGCGCGTTCCTCACCATCGATTCCGCATTCCCGCTGACGGAACTCGAGCAAGACTTGCGAGCGAACCACCGTTTTGAGCTTTCGTTTGCCTCGACGCAGATTCCTATCCTCTACGACGCGAGCTACTGGATGAACGCGATGGGCCGCAATCCGAGCGGCGATTTTATCGATGCCTTCTTATCCGATCCATCTCTCTGCCGCCTGTATCTCGGCCTTTCACGATTGGATCAGCCGACGGCGGAAGCGTTGCGCAGCGCCGCCCCCGCGTCGCGACTCAAGATTTATGCCCACGTCCTCGATTTCTTCGGCGGCATGTTCCAGGTACAGAATGGCGCAGCGGTGGTGCCCGGTTCGGCCGCGGTCTGGACGTCGCTCGTCGGAGTTCCGCCGCAAAACGGCGGCGCGTTCTTCGTCAAGCTGATTGCGACCGACGACGGCTGGCTCGCGAGCTACTTCGATGCACTCTCGCGCGCGAGCGGCCCCACCGCGACTTACCTGACGGAGCCCACGCGCATGAAGCGCTTTTACGAGGCGCTGCGTGGAAAAATCACCAGCCCCGGACCGGCACGGCCGGTATTTCGCTCGAGCACGGAGCTGCTTCTACTCACGACTACTCTGCGCATCGACGCAAATGGAGAACCGCACGTCCCGGGCGACCTGAATATCTGGCGCACGCTGTTTATCAAACATCCGCATGGCAGGTACGACGGCCGGCTCACTCGTTCGGCAAACAGCTGGAAGAATAGCGACGATCTCGTCGAAGCGCTGTTTGGCATGAGCCGCAAGATGGTCGAAAACGAGCCGCTGCGGATCTTCCTTGCGCTCGACGATATCGATCGCGATCGCCGGAATCCTATCTCGCCGCAGCTCGCCTCACGCTTGGTCGGCGCGTTTCGAGCATACGGTGCCCAGTACATTTTGTTCGCCGATGCACCCGGGCTGAGCGAAGCATCGATCAACCACTATCTCGATCTCTGCGGATCGATATCCGGTACGCACGATGCGTTGCTGCGGGCCGACAGCGCGGGGACTCTGCAGGCGCTGGTCGAAGTTTGGCGCATCTTGTGCCGTGAAAATGCCATTTCTCAAAGCGCGCAAGATACTAGCTTCGCCAAACTCATTGAGCCGTTCGGCCGCGCGAAGCAGGACTCGGAGTTGTTCGACGCCGGGCGCGCCGGGGTGAAGACCCTTCTTTCAGCCGCAAATATTTCAGCCCAGCCATCCACCCAGCAAGCGCTCGAAACGGTTCTCGTCGGCAAACTGCGTACTGCCGAAAAGCTTCCTTATTCGCCCGTTGAAGCGTTCGTACGCGTGTACGATGCGCAGCGTCTGATTCCGCTCGACGTTCTGTTCGCGGCAGCGGATCATGCCGGAACCGCCGGCTTCGATCCCAAGCTGCTGAAGAGCATCAACGAGCAGGCGGGCCGCCTGTCTGAGCCTGAGCCGTTGCGCGGCACGTTGTCGAATGACGAGCGTTCGTCGTTCTCGGCAGGGTACTGGAGCGATCGTCATGTCGAGCACGAACGCAAGGTCAATTGGGACACGTTGCTCAAGAACCCGGAAAAGAGAGACGTCCGCGGAACGCTCGCGCCCTTCTTGCGCGATTCGCTGGTCGGCATCGTCTACGCGTACTACGCGCCCGCGGGTGCGCAACTGCTTATCGCAAACCCGTTGTTTGTGCGCAGCCATGATTTTATTGGCCCGCAAGGCACGCCCGCCGAGTGGCGGCCGACGGAACTCGGCGGAACCGGATGGCCCGCGAGCGGCGGTGGGCGTCTCTCCGGCTCCTTGATCTCGCTGCCATACACGGTCGCGGAAGCTGAGCAAAATTTCCTGACGCCCAGACGGCAGCAGGCCCTCATCTGGGGTGACCTCGTCCCGCAGATGATCGTCAACGTCACCATCACTCGCTGGCGCAAAGTCACGCCCGAGCAAGTCCGCTGGGTTGGGCTGCGCCTTGAGCGTGGACGAACGCTCCTCGCTTCAGCCGCATTGAATCCGTCGCTCGAGCCCGCTGTCCTAGGCGCTCTCGGCAACTATGCGCCCCCAGCACGCGTAGCGCATGTTCGCGAACTCTTGCGGGCGGGCGATTTCGCTCGCGCGATGACTGAAGTTACCCCTTCGGAACTCTACGCGATTAGCTACGATCCCGCATTGCGCGACGTTGCTGGCGACGTGAACTCAAAGGCGCTTAGCGTAATGGCCGCCGAGAATAGACCGGAGCTGACAGCAGCCGCCATTTCACGCACGTTCGGCACTCCCAAACCCACTCTCACGCACTCCTACGTTCCGAATCTTCTCTACTTACGCACATTCCCAACTTTGATGGGCTATTCAAGCCGCGTGCTTGCCGAGACGTGGGAATCGAACAACCTCTATTACGCAGCCCTCGCTGATGAAGCCGCAATCCCCGCGCGGGATCTGGATTGTCAAGTACCCGAATGGAACCGGCTCGCAATCGAAGATATCTTCGCCACACATCTCGAGGATTGGCCTGCATTGCTGCGCTCCTTGCGTACCGTGACCTCGATGGTTAAGCAAGGCGCTAACCAGCAGAACGCAGCGGTCAGCACCGCAGGATTTTAGGAAGCATTATGACGATGCTCTTTCGTGCAACAGCTCTTACTCTTCTGGCCGGATGTGCCGCCGGACTTTGGTTGCGCGCGCAAGACCAGGATCAGACTACGTTCCGGGTCAAAGTCGACATGGTCGTGCTCAGTTTCGCTGTCACGGACACGAAGGGTCACTACATCAACGGACTCAAGCCGCGTGACTTCAAAGTCTACGAAGACGGCATTACCGAAAAGATCGCAACATTCGCTGAAGGCAACCGCCCGCCCGTACAGGTTCTCGACAACGGCGAAACGCGTCCTCTGCGGCTGAGTAATGCATCCGATTCGCCCGGCGTGGTGGATCTGCGTTCGGCGACCGGCGGCACAAACGTGTTCGTGCTCTTCGATACCAGCAATTACATGTATCGCGGCTTCGTCTACGCGTCGGACGCGATCGCAGATTTCATTCGAGGACTTGATCGTGCCGATGCGATCGCGGTTTACACCTATAGCCGCAATCTCAGTCGCGCGGTACAGCTTAATCGAGATCGCACGGAGGCCATCGCGGGTTTACGCCAGGCCGTCGCGGGCGATGACTCCGCGCTCTACAATTGCCTGCTCCTCACACTGCGCGACGCCGGCAAGGTACCGGGCCGGAAAGTCGTGGTCGTGTTCTCGAACGGCCCCGACAACGCGAGCGTGGTCGCTCCCGACGATGTACGAGCCGTCGCCGAAGACGAAGGCATCCCCATTTATGTGATCTCGAGCAGCGAACTGACAAAAGATCCGATTTCGAGCGCGACGTTCAAACGCATTTCGACGGCGACCGGCGGCAAGAGTTACTTTGCCAAGACTTGGCAGAAACAGGTCGAGGCGTTCGAATCCATTCGCGAAGATCTCGGTAACAGTTACACCATTACCTACTATCCTCAACCGAATTCGAACGAGGGCTTCCGGCGGATTAGTGTCGAGCTGACGTCCGATTCCCTTAAAAAATACAAGATCCGGGCGCGTCCCGGTTATCGTCCGCAACGCAGCTTCTGACGAGGCCCGTTTTACTTTCTTACCGTTAGGCTCGCGCTCCACGGCGGATAAAGCGGGCTAAATGAGAGGCAAAAAGGCGACAGCACATGAGCGGTACAGCTCAATTTGAAGTAGTTCGGAAGCTTGGATTGCGGCTTCCGAACGCTGCGGAAAGTACAACATACGGTAAGCCGTCGCTTAAGATTGACGGCAAGATGTTCGCCTGTATGGCATCGCACAAGTCGGCGGAACCGGACTCGCTCGCGGTTCGCGTGGATTTTGACCGGCGTAGCGAGTTACTTGTGACGGAGCCGAGGACTTACTACATTACGGACCATTACAGAGACTATCCCGCTGTGCTGGTTCGTTTGCAGCATATTACGCCTGACGCGCTGGAGGATCTGCTGAAAATGGCTTATCGCTTGGTCGCTCGTCAATCCACTCGCCAACGTAAGAAGGCGTGATCGCTTGAGATGGACAATCGACAAAAGAACGAGCAGGATTGTGGAGTGCGAGATCAAGAGATCCGTGCGGCACTGGACGAGCATTGGGCGGCGTCCGATGCAAACGATTTTGAAATGGAGCATCGCATCTACCGCGAGGACGCGGTGCTGGAATATCCGCAGTCAGGCGAGCGAACCCGCGGTCGAAGCAACATACAGAATCAACGCGCCAGCCAGCCGAGCAAAAAGCGGTTTGCCGTCCGCCGAATCATTGGCCGCGGTGATCTTTGGGTAACCGAATTCATCCTGACATATGACGGCAAGCCGTCTTACACCGTGAGCATCATGGAGTTCACGGACGATAAGGTTGCGCGCGAAACACAGTACTTTGCGGATCCATTTGCGGCTCCGGCGTGGCGCACTCAATGGGTCGAACGGATGGACATATAACCTCAAAGTGCGCCGCTCCTGCTCTGTACCGATCTTTATTGGCGGTTGTGCTGCGTCCCGCCTGACGAGCTATTTCTTCCTGGCCAGCGCGAGCGCTCCAAATCCCTGCGCCACAGGCATGATCTGCATCGTATTCACGTTTACGTGAGCTGGTCGCGTCGCGACCCAATGTACGGCGTCCGCGATATCGTCCGGCGTCAGCGCATCCACTCCTTCATAGACCGCCGCAGCTCGTTTCGCATCGCCCTTGAATCGCACTTGCGAGAATTCGGTGCCACCGACCAGCCCAGGCTGAATGTCCGTGACGCGGATGGCCGTGCCAAGCAGGTCGGCTCGCAAGTTCATGCTGAACTGATGCACAAACGCCTTCACGCCGCCGTAGACGTTCCCGCCGGGATACGGCCATTCGGCAGCGGTCGAACCCATATTAATGATGTGCCCTCGATTACGCGCCACCATGCCGGGCAAGAGCAGCCGCGTGGAGTACACCAGCCCGTTTACATTGCTCGCGATCATCTCGTCCCAATCGTCGAGATTCGCCGTGTATGCGGGGTCGAGGCCCAGCGCGCCGCCTGCATTATTGACGAGCACGTCGACATCTCTGAAATCCGCAGGCAGACTCGCGATGGCTCGTTCGGCATCGGTCCTCGATCCGACGTCGAACTTGAGCCCGAGAAAAGACGCGCCCAATTGGCGCGCCAAATCGTCCAGCCGCGCCTGTCGCCTTCCCGTTCCGACGACTTTCGCGCCGTCCGTCAAGAATCTTTGTGCAATCGCGGTCCCAAGTCCCGCCGTGGCTCCGGTAACAAAAACGATCATATGCGTCTGTGCTAGTTTAATAACGTTCGCTGAACAAACGCTTCGCATAGCCGCTTTGCGCGCTCGCCATTTCGCCTGACCCATGTCGCTGCAAGTCTTCTTACAAGCCCAGCTACTTGGCTCAGAAGAATTCCTAAGTTCGAATTTATCGGCCGGCAAAACGGAGTTCAGCGGCCGATGTGCGTGGGCCAGCCTGCTTTGTGAAGTTGTTCCGCGTACTCTGCTTGCAGAGCTGAAGCTGCCGCGCATTCTTTTGGGGTCGGCTAGCGCGGAGCAGTTCTTACTAGTTCTCGCGCAGGAAGATATTCCGCGCGCCAACGATTTTTTGAATCGATGCGCGGCGGATATCACTCGCACATCCGGCGGCGCGCTGCGGCTAATCTGGGCGAGCACGGAAGATCTCGGCGCTTGGCCGATCGCGCGCAAACGCCTCGACGATGCTCTGCATGCGAAGCGTTTCGCCCCCGCGAGCGACGTGTCGAGTATCGCAACGTTCTTCGCTCCAACCGCGAACGGCCACGAACCGGAGCACGATTCCTATTTCGAAGAATTCGGCGCGCGGGTCGCGTCGGCTTCGCGCGTCGGCTGGTCGCCGGATGCGCCTGCGCGCCTGTTATGGGATGCCGGTGAACATGCATGGGCGCTTACCGATCAATCGCGCACTGATGGCGAAGCGATCGCGTTCCCCCGCCGTCTTGCAATGGATGAAACGGGCGCCACTCCGGTGAGCGTGTCTGAGCTCGCCTCGCGCGCCGATGGCGCACCGCGTTGGGGCATTCTGACTGGCGACGTGGATCTGTTTGAAATGCGGCTGAGGCGTGCTGTTTCCATTGAAGAGCACATTCAGCTTTCCATGCTGTTGAAGGAATTCTTCGCGGGCGAGCTGTCCGTCCTCTGTACGGAATCGGGCTTCTGGCGCACAGTGACACTGCTGTACCGCGGCGGCGACAACTTCACCGTTCTTGGGACATGGGATGCGCTAGTCACCTTAGCGCGGGAGCTCCATCGCGTGTTTGACAGCTTTATCGAGCGGAATTTTGAGCAGTTCCCGACACTCGAGGGCCGAAGCATCAGCATGGCGCTCGCGATCGCGCCCACAACCGATACGGCCATTACGTCCGTTTTCCGCGACGCGCAACGAGAGCTGCGAGCCGCCAAAACACGGGAACCCGGTACGTTTCATCTGTTCGGACACGCACTTGAATGGAAGCGCTTGCCGGAGGCCGAAGATCTCAAAACCCAATTGATGCGGCTCATCGAGAACTTCGGATATCCGCGCGAGTATGTAAACGACCTCGCCTCCGCATACCGTGAATCGACCAGCATTCCTGGCCGTAAACGAGGCAAAGCTGCCGCTGCCGACAAGCCATGGCGCACGTACATGCGCGTCTCGCAACAGATTCCCGCGTCGCGACGCAGGGACTCAGGAAATGCGCGGGACGCTGTTATTAAGTCGCTGTCGGGGAAAGCAGCGGGCGGAGTGAAGCTCAGACCGACGGCTCGCGTCGGCCTCGAATGGGCGCGGTTCGCGGCCGGGTCCTAGTCAATTCAGTCTCGACCCGTGAAAGGAATCAGCAATGCCGGATATTGAAGAAAAAGCTTCTGAAGAAAAAAAAGAGGAGCGTCGGGGCGGCGACAATCGGCCACCGCGCGAGAACCGGGGCGGCGGTGGTGGTCGCGGCGGAAGTGAAGCGCGAGGCGGCGATCGACCCGATCGGGACCGGAATCGTGAACAGCAGCGCGGTGGAGGAGGACCACGTCCCGGCGGCGACCGCCGCAGCGAAGGGCCGCCCGAGATCGATATCGAGAAGCTCATCGGCGACAGCCTGTATCTGGACAATCAGGCGCACGTGATCGTGAGCCGAATGCGCGACATGGATTCGGGCACTAAGAGCCAACTGCGCCGCCTCTACAGCGCGGTTCGCCGCGCGACGCGTGCTCCTGAAACCGAACGGCAGCACGAATTTGTCATGGTCCGCGCGCGCCTTGCATACACAATCGCCCGCCATTCTCTGCGCAGCCTGGATGCGCTCGAGCGCCTTTTGCTGCAGGTCACGCGCAAAAACGACACCCGCGGTTACGAGCGTTTCCGCGATCTCTTCGAAGCCATCATCGCTTACAACGAATAGGTCACTTATGAGTTCTCATACCTCGACAACGGAACTGACATTTCTTGGCAAGCTTGTGCTCGAAGGTGAAATCGAATGCCGCACGGGCTTGCACATAGGGGCGGGCAAGGGGTCGCTCGAGATCGGGGGCGCCGATAATCCGGTCGTCAAAGACGCGTTCGGCATTCCGTATATTCCCGGAAGCTCCTTGCGCGGCCGGCTACGTTCGCTTCTGGAACAAAGCCTCGGATTAGCCGTTCCGAGCGAGCTGGTCTATCTATCGAAGCGTAAAGGGCAGGAAGTTCGCATTCATCAGAGCGACCGGCCCGACGATGAGGTTTGCATCCTGTTCGGGCGCACCGCCGGTCGTCTCGACAAAGTGACAGGCGAGACCGTTGATGGCGCATCCAGTTCGCCCGCGCGGCTGACCGTTTACGACGCACCGCTCGTGGTCGACAGCATCACGGCGCAAATGCGCGAGAATCTGGACGACGAGCTGACGGAAGTAAAGAGCGAAAATGCCGTCGATCGCATTACGTCGCAGGCTAATCCGCGCACGCTGGAGCGCGTACCCGTGGGCGCACGATTCCGCTTCCGCATGGTGCTGGATGTTTTGTGCGAAGAGGACAAGCCGCTGGTTTCGCGCATTGTTGGCGCGCTGCGGCTGCTTGAGGATGACGCGCTTGGCGGCGGAGGCAGCCGAGGAAGCGGGCGCATCGCATTGCGTGGTTTGACACTGTTGTGGCGCAGCAAGCACTACTACGCAACGGGAGCCGAGGAGATTCGCCTTGCGTCCGATGTCGATCCTCTTGCTCTTCAGCAACTCGTCAGTGCCGGTGACTTCGGCGAAAAGATCGCCTGAAGGATGCGACCGGCGCTCCTCATACGGCTCCGTCCCAACGGCCCCTGGCGATCGGGCGCCGGAGATGGCGCGGGGGATCCCACGCGGCAGGACACGCTGTATCGCAGCGATCGTCTGTTCTCGAGCGTAACGCTTGCGATGCGCGAATTGGGCTACTTGGACGAATGGCTGAACGATACAGCCCACAATGCAAAACCTGCAGTCGCGTTCACATCGCTGTTCCCGTTCCAGGGAGATACGCTGTTTGCGCCTCCGCCCATTGCCGTCTGGCCGCCAGCTCCTTCCGCGGTGACGAGTTCGAGTCCGGTATTTCTTTCGAAGCTTCGATGGGAGGCCGCGCGATTTGTGCCTTTGTCTTTGCTCGAATCTCTTCTCGCCGGTGAAGCGATCTTGGCTGAGCAGTGGTTTCCCGATCCCGACAGCGGCTGCTTGTTGCGCCGAGACCGGCCGAGCCTCAGTCCTTATCGCCCAGTCCTGCGTAAGACCGCAGCCGTGGATCGCGCGACGGGCCGTAATGGTCGAGTGGATGCGTATGCCTGTGTCGAGTTTGAGCCGGGAGCGGGTCTCTGGACGGTGGCGCGCTTCTCGGATGAGGCGGCGGGAGAGAAATGGGAAGACCGCGTCCGCGCAGCTTTTCGACTCGCGGCCGATACAGGTTTCGGCGGCCGCCGTAAGAGCGGCTGGGGACATGCTGCCGCTCCTGAATTTCAAAGCGGCGAGTGGCCGGCCATTGTGCTCACGAAACCCTGGCCTTCGCCCAACGGCTCATCCCCCGCCGCCCTGGAGAAAACGCGGTACTGGCTACTCTCGCTTTACTCGCCCGCAACCGACGATTCGATCGACTGGGCCTCGGGATCGTATGAACTTACCGTGCGAGCGGGACGCGTCGAGAGCGCGGCCGGCGCGGGCGACCAGAAGAAGAATGTACAGATGATTGCGGAGGGTTCGGTTCTTGAAGCGCACGCCGAACCCACAGGCGCCGCGGTCGACGTCGCGCCGAATGGCTTCGCTCATCCCGTTTATCGAGCGGGATTTGCCGTTTGGATCGCCTTACCCGAGCCGGCGATTTCAGAGCCGCGATCACAGCCAACAGTCACGACGGAACTGCCGCAGGAGAATCCAGATGCGGTTTAAGGCAACCGCACTCACGCCTGTGCTCGTCGGGGATGGCCGCGCGCTTGCGCCTATCGACTACATGGTCTGGAAAGACCAGGTGAACGTCCTCGATCAGCGCCGCATTTTTCAACTGCTCGCGCGTGGCCCTCGTCTCGAGAACTATCTCACTCAGTTGCGCCGCGCCACCAAGCTCGATTTCGCGTCTTGGGGCGGCTTCGCTCAAAATTTTTCGCAGCGGCGCATTCCGTTCGAGGATCCCAGCTCGACAACTACCTGGAATGCTGCGGCCGCGGAATCGTTGTTCATCCCGACGTTCGCATCCGATTATCGCGGCGCATATCTACCGGCTTCCGCGCTCAAGGGTGCATTGCGATCCGGGCTCGTGTTTTCGCGGTGGTCGGCCGGCACACTCGAGAAGATCTCCGCGTCCATTGAGGGTGAACGTCTGCCGCGCCGCGTGACCGAGTCGGCAGAAGCTTCGGCCGGCGCATCGCAAGTGCGAGTTATGGAGATCGCAGACAGCGATCCGGTAAACGGCTCGGCTTTTCGCGTCTTTCTCACTCGAGTCGCGTCCATCGACACGCGGCAACCGGGCAAAACGCAGCTCGCCTGGAAAGTTGCGGCCCGAGGTAGCGTAGTTGCCCAGCGCGTGAACGATGCGACCGCCGTGTTCGCGGAAATGGCAGTTCCCGGCACATCTTTTAGCGGGGCATGGGAAGAGCGCACATTCCTTACCGATCCCGAGCTGGCGCGTTCGCTGGGTTGGCAGTCACCGCCAAATCCGGCAGAAATCGTGGCCGGGGCAAACCGATATGCGGCAGCTCAATTGGAAGTGCATGCGCGATATGCGGAGTTGACCGGGCTCGAGGGCCTCCGCCGCACGCTGGACCGGCTAAAGAACGAGCTTGCAACGGCCGAAGCTTCTAATATGGAGTGCCTGCTGTGTGTCGGGTGGGGTAGCGGCTTCACCTCAAAGAGCGGCTTCCTCGACATGGGCGAAGAGCCTTATCGCAACCTCTTGCGCAGGCTGCCTATATTCGCGCGCAGTCTCAGGG
>Ga0213875_10001803_pt1 | contig 13357 bp, 7 predicted proteins | sample BarmaccomBMRX_R8_FD_160105 | JGI IMG/M metagenome (GOLD analysis project Ga0213875, IMG submission 160105) | Root-associated microbial communities from Barbacenia macrantha in rupestrian grasslands, the National Park of Serra do Cipo, Brazil - RX_R8 | ecosystem: Host-associated > Plants > Roots... | reverse complement strand
GCGTGCCAGGCCGCGGTTCGCGACGCGGTTCGTGCGACCGGACGACCGTCGTTCTACGCGCCGCACCTGATCGGTACGCCGGCGACGCTGCGCGAGCACGCGCGTATCGCGCGCGACGAAGGCGTGCGCGTCGTGCTCGTCGCGCCGATGGTCGTCGGGCTGCCGGCGTTCCGGGAGCTGGTCGACGCGTTCCCCGACTTCGTCTACCTCGCGCACCCGTCGTTCGGCGGTGCCGCTCGCATGGCGCCGCCGCTGCTGTTCGGCCGGCTCTTCCGGCTGCTCGGCGCCGACGCGCCGATCTTCGTCAACTACGGCGGGCGCTTCGCCTACCCGCCGGAGGCGTGCGGCGAGCTCGCCCGCGCGGCGCGCGCGCCGTGGGGCGCGCTGCGCCCCGCCCTGCCCGTGCCGGCCGGCGGGATGCGCCTCGACCGGATCGACGAGCTGCTCGCGTTCTACGGGCCGGACACGATGCTGCTGATCGGCGGCAACCTGTTGATCGCGCACGGCGACGCGCTGCTGGCGCGCGCTCGCGAGTTCGTCGAGCGCGTCGCGGCGCAGGACGCGGGCGAAGCGGTTGGGGCAGGCACCGTTCGGGAACGACCTTAAGACCGGTTAAGCTACCGCCCGCAACGCGGCGTCAGCGCCGGATCGAGGACCGACATGAGCCGAGCGTTCACCAAAGAGCGCGACGACGCGCCGGAACCGGCGCTCGTCCTGCGACCGCGCCGTATTTACGGCGACGTGCTGCCGCCGCCGCCCGCCGACCACGGCGTCGCCGGCCTCGGCGCGACGGTGTCGGTCGAAGGCGCCGGCCCGAAGCCGCGGACGTTCACGATCGTCGAACCGGACCGGACGGACGTCGCGTCCGGACGGATCGGCTTCGACTCGCCGCTCGCGCAGGCGCTGCTCGGCGCGCGCGCCGGCGATCGCGTCGTGTGGCACCGCCCGGTCGGCGACGCGACGCTCGAGATCGTCTCGATCGCGTACGACGGCGACGCGCCCGCATAGGGCGGGATTCCGACATGCCGCATCACCCGCGCACGGCGTAGCGTTCCCTTCGGCGGCCGGCGTGGCGCGCCGAGGAGGCACCGATGCGGTTCGGAAAGCGCGCGCGTCCGGCACATGCCGGCGTCGCCGTTGCGATGCTTGCGTTGTGCGCTGCGTGCAGCGGATCCGGCGGCACCGCGAACAGCGTCACGCCGTCGACGCCGACGGCATCTCCGGCGGTTTCTCCCACGACGGCCGCCGGCACGATCGTTCTCGCGCCGGGCTCGCTGTCGTTCACGTCGACGGGCAGCGCGGCCGCGCTGACGTTCACCGCGTCGGCGACGGGATTCAGCGGCACGTTCACCGTGACGACGCCCGCGGCGGGCTCGTCGAACTCGTGCAGCGGCATCGCGACGGTGTCGCCGTCGACCGGACCGGGAACGTTCGCCGTCACGCCGCAGAGCAACGGGCATTGCACGTTCTCCGTCGGCGACGGGACGAACGCGTCGACCGAGACGGTCGACGTTACGACGACGACCGTGGGCGGGAGCTGAGGTCGCGCTCGGTGAGCGCTTCGCCGCGCGCGACGACCGCCGCGAGCTCGGAACGATTCCGCACGCCGAGCTTGCCGTAGATCGACGTGAGGTGCTTTTCGATGGTGCGGCGGTTCACCGCGAACGTTTGCGCGAGCAGCGCGTTCGACGTCCCGCGCGAGATCAGCTCCGCGATCTCGAACTCGCGCACCGACAGGCGCTGCGCGTCGCGTGCGGACCGGGCCCGCTCGACGCCGCCGGCCAGAGCGCGGCATGCCGCTTCGTGCGACGGCCAACGGAGCTCGCGGTACCGCTCCGCCGCCGCGAGCGCGAGTGCGCGGCATGGACCCGAACCGTCGCGACGCGCGGCGAGCGCGCGCACGTGCAGCGCCGTCGCCGCGTAGATCGGCAGACGCGCCATCGCGTCGATCGCGGGCAAGAAGCTCTCCGCGCGGCGGCGCGTCGCGCCGTCGCCGAGCGTCATCGCCGCGAGCAGCGTCTCGCCCGCGGCGAAGGGCGCGCCGATCGAGCTCATCGCACGCCGCAGCACCGATGCCGCGCCGTCGGCGTCGCCGTTCCGGTCGAGCCACGTCGCGTACGGGCCCGCGAATCTCCCGACCGTCGAATTGATGCCGCTTGCACATGCGGCCTCGATCATCGGCTGCGAGACGGCGCGCGCAACGAACCGCGCGTCGCCGCCCGCGCACGCGACGGTGAGCGCCGCCGCGGCCAGCGCGATCGGGCCGGTCGTCGCCGGCTCCGGGACGGCGAGGGCGCGCTCGACGGCACCCTCCGCGTCGGCGATGCGTCCGCCGCGCGCGTGAACGAGCGCCAGGTTCGCCAACGTGAGGACGCGCCCCGAGCGCAAGCGCTGCGCCTCGAGCTCCGGAAGCAGCGTGTCGAGGACGTCGAGCGCTTCGTCGTCGCATCCGAGCACCGCCAGCCCGAAGCCGTGGTTGAAGCGCGCGCGCGTCACGAGATCCGGCCCGACCGCGCGCGCGACGTCGACGTATCGCGCCGCAGCCTCGCGCAGGCCGGCGACGTCGCCGCGTACGATCGCGGCGTACGCGCGAGCGTTGTGATATCCGGGGAGCGCGCGTACCGAATCCGCCGCTGCGAGCACGACATCGGCGGCAGCGACGTCGCCGCGGTCGAGGTACAGGAAGGCGAGCGACAAGGCCACGCGCGCGTGCAGCCGCGCATCGTGCGCCCGCGCGAGGCGCAGCGTGCGCTGCAGGATGTCCATCGCGCGCGCGTTGTCGCCGCCGATGCGCGCCTCGCGGCTCATCAGCTCGTAGTACTCGATCGCAGCGGCGATGCCGTCGCTGCGCTCGGACGCCTGCGCGGCCGCCTCGTACAGCTCCGCGGCGCGGCGCGCATCGCCGTCGCGCGCGCAGCTCTCGGCGGCCTTCGCGCAAAGGCGCGCCGCGGCCGCGTCGTCGGCCGCGCCGACGAGCGCGCGCTCGAACGCGCGGACCGCTTCGGCGTGCGCGTGCACCGCGACCGCCGCGTCGCCGGCGGCCTCGTTGTAGCGCAGGCACGCATCCGGGATGCGCGCGGCCCACGCGTGGTAGCCGAGGTCGTGAACGGACGACGCGTCCTCGGCCTCGAGCACGCGCACGATGCGCGCGTGGATCGCGCGCGATTCCGCCGACAGCAAGCCTTCATGGATGGTCTCGCGCGTCAGCGCGTGGCGGAACGTGAACCCGTCGCCGGACGATTCCGTCTCGACGATGAGCCCGAGGTCGCGCGCGTGCCGCAGCGACCGCAGCACCGCCGCGCCGTCCATCCCGGCGATGCGTGCCAGCAGCGTGGCGTCGAAGCGCCGGCCGATCACGGACGCGAGCTCGACGAGACGCCGCGACGTCTCGTCGAGACGCTGCGCGCGTTCCTCGACGACGCCGCGCACCGTCGCGGGCAGGACGCGCGCGGCGCCGGCGGCGTCCGCTTCCAGCGCGTCGCGCAACAGCTCCTCGGCGAAGAACGGGTTGCCTTCGGCGTGCTCGACCACGCGCTCGAGCGTGGCGCGGTCGATCGCGCCGTCGCCCGCCGCGGAGAGCACGAGACGACGCGTATCGCGCGCCACGAGCGGCTGGAGCACGACGCGCCGGAACGCGGCCTCGCGCGCAAAGCGCGCGATGTACGGACGCAGCCGCGACGACAGCGCCGGCTCGCCGGTGCGCGCGGTGACGACGATCAGCGCGCGCGTCGACGCGAGCATCGGCAGCGCGTGCGTGAGCGCCTGGAGCGAGCCGCCGTCGGCCCAGTGCACGTCCTCCACGATCAACACGACGAGCCGCTCGCGCGCGAGCTGCAGCAGCGACGCGCAGAGCGCATCCAACTGCTCGGTCCGGTCGCGCGCGCTCGAGAGGTCGGCGGACGCGCCCGCGGCGCGCAGCGCGTCGCGCACCGGACCGTAGGGCGCATTCCCGAACTCGCGACAGCGCGCGGTTCCCACGAACGCGCGGCCGTTGCGAAGCGTGTCGCGGAACGCGCGCACGAGCCGCGTCTTGCCGATTCCGGCATCGCCCTCGACGGCGACGAGCGCGCCGTGCCCCTGCGCGGCGCCGCGACGCGCATCGACCAACATCTGCAGCTCACGATCCCGCGCGATCAGTTGCGGGCACACAAGGCGGCGCGTGTCCATCGAGCGCCGTTGCTTCGCGCGCGCACGGCCGGCGTCCCTAGCCGGAAACGTTCGCGAGCCGAGTTTCAGATCGAGCCGGAACGGGACCGGCCCGAGGAGCCGGTGACGACGCGCGAGCCGGCGGAGGAGTCGCCCGACGCGCCGGCGATCGACGCGCCGGCGCCCGACCGCAGCGGCGCGCTACGTGCGCATGCCGAGGCCGACGTGCGGGTCGGAACGGATCGTGCGAACGCCGCCCGGGAGGTGATGGCCCGAACGAATCTCGTTCTCGTAACCGCCGACGAAGTACGCGTGCCAGCCGCTGGGACGGAAGCGCGCCCCGACGTCGCTCTTCAGCACGCCGAACGTCGCGCGCGCGACGCCGTTCGAGCCGGTCGCCGCCGGATAGTAGAACGCCGACCCCGTCAGCGCGACGTGGCCCGTCCACTGCGGTAGCCGCGCGATGCCGATGCCGGCGCCCGTGAGCGGCGGGTAGCCGTAGTTCGTCCAGGTCGTCAGCACGCCGACGCCGACGGCGAGCGGTCCGTGAACCCGCCGCATGGCGCGGCCTTCCAGCTCCATGTCGCGCGCGAGGAACGGCGCGATCGTCGCGTAGCCGCCCGTCAGCGTCGCGTAACGTGTCAGCGAATCGGGGCCGGCGCTCTGCGTGAGGTAGACGTTGCGCCGGTACTCGAGGCTGAAGGCGTCGTCGCTGGCGTTGGCGCGGAGCGTCGCGCCGAACGACTGCGGATAATCCTCGCCCGGGTTCGCGTACTCGTTCCACACGGCACCGATCGGCCGCACCACGTCGAGCTCGAAGGCCGGAAGATCGCCTGCGCGCGCCGGGGCGCCGAGCCGCAGCACGGCGACGCTGCACGCAACGGCTGCGACGCACAGGCGCGCGGCGAGGCGATTCATGGCGTCGCCGGCCGTGGTGCTGCTCGCCGCCACGCCCGTAACGCGATCTCGGAGGAGCGTTCGACGCGTCCCCATGTCGTGCGCTCGTGCGGAGTCGGCCGCTCGTCGGCGCTTTCGACGGATGCGAAAAGGTCGGTGAGCGCGCTCGCATACCAGCGCAGCGTCGTGAACCGCGTCGGAGCCGTGCCGACGGAGTTCCGCGGATCGACGACGGGCGGTACGCCGGCGATCGCGTCGATGCGTGCGACGTTCGCGCCGGGCTTGGTGCGCGCCGCGCCGGCGTCGTCGATCGCGGCTTGCACGCGCGCGAGCTGCAGATCGATCGCGCGCGCGAGCGCGTACTGCGCGCGCAGGTCCGCGTCCGTCGCGGGCACGCGCGGATCGCGCCGGATCACGAGCGTCTGCGTCGCGGCGCGACCATCGACGCGCAGCGTCACGCGGTACGCGCCCGGCGCGACGAACGCACCGTCGCCGGCGCGCGGCCGGCCACGCCGCACGGCCTGCGGCGACGCGTGCATGTCCCAAAAGAACCGGTGCATGCCGGGCGATGCGGAGAGGCGTGCGGGCGAAGCGAGCCAGTACGCCGGATAGTCGACGGCGCTGGGATCGGGCGTCGCGACCGCGTCGCCGCTCGACCAGGCGCGGACGACGGCGCCGCGCGCATCGGCGAGCGTGAGCTGCACGCGACGGGCGCCGACGGGAATCACGTAGTCGATCGGGGCGCCGTACGGCGGGTTCGCGCCCATCGGCACCTCGGGCGGCGATGCTTCGGCTTCGTCGTTGTACGGGCGAAAGCGGACGGCGTCGGCCGGTGCGAACAGCCGCGCACCGGCCGACGCGCGGGCGGCGAGCTGACGCAGCGGCGTCACGTCGTCGAGCACCCAGAACGCGCGCCCGTGCGTCGCGATCGCGACGTCGTCGTTCTTCACGATCAGGTCGTGCACGGAGCACGGCGGGAGGTTCAAGCGCAGCGACTGCCAGCCGGCGCCGTCGTCGAAGGACACGAACACGCCGGTCTCGGTCGCGGCGTAGAGCAGCCCGCGTCGCCGGGGGTCCTCGCGCACGACGTACACGAACGCGCCGTCCGCGATGCCGCGCGACGCGCTGCGCCACGTGCGTCCGGCGTCGTGCGTGACGTAGACGTACGGGCGGTCGTCGTCGAGCCGATGACGGTCGACCGCGACGTACGCCGTGTTCGCGTCGAAGCGCGACGCGTCGATGCCGTCTATGCTGCTCCACACCGCGACCCCGGGCGGCGTGACGTCGTGCCAGCTGCGGCCGCCGTCGCGCGTCAGCTGCACGCGACCGTCGTCGGTGCCCGCCCACACGGCGCCGGCGCGAATCGGCGACGGCGCGAGCGAGTACACGACGCCGCGCGGCGTGCGCGTGAGATCGCGCGAGATCGTCTGCCAGTGCGCGCCCGCGTCGCGGCTGCGGAACACGACTTGGTTCGCCGTGTACAGCGCGCGATCTACGCCGAACGCCATCGGCTGCGTCCATTCCGCGCGCCACACGCCGGGCAGCGCCATCGTCGGTGCGACCAGACGCGACTGCGCCGTGCGCAGATCCTCGCGCAGCACCGGACCGTTGCCGTACGTGCGATCCGGATCGTCCGGGTCGGGCGCGATCGAGCCGCTCTCGCCGCCGGCGTTGAGCGGACGCCAGTCGCGCTCCTCGATGCCGCTGTGCGCGCTGCGGGAAACGATCATCGCCGCGCCGCTGTCCTGCTGCGTGCCGTACAGGTGATACGGAAACGCGTCGTCGGCGCGCACGTTGTAGAACTGCCCGGTCGGCTGATTGAACCACGTGCTCCACGTCGTGCCGCGATCGAGGCTGATCGACGCGCCCTGATCGCTCACGAGCGCAAGCCGGTCGCCGTCCGTCGGATCGATCCACAGCGTGTGAAAGTCGTCGCCGTCGGGCGACCCTTTGATCGCCGTGAACGACGCGCCGCCGTCCGTCGAGCGATAGAACGCGGTGTCGGAAACGTACACGACGTCGGCGTTCTTTGGATCCACCGCCACGTGGCAGAAATACCAGCCGCGCTGCCACAGCCGCGCGTCCTTGTCGTCGCGCTTCCACGTCGCGCCCGCATCGTCGCTGCGATACAGCCCGCCCGCGTCCGCGTCGACGATCGCGTAGACGCGGTTCGGATCGCTCGGCGCGACCGCGAGCCCGATCTTTCCGAGCCCCGCGGACGGCACGCCGCCGTGCAGCGGCGTCCACGTCACGCCGCCGTCCGTCGACTTCATGAGCCCGCTGCCCGGGCCGTTCGACGGCGGGTACACGCTCCACGGCGGACGCCGCGTCTGCCACAGCGACGCGTACACGACGCGCATCGACGGATCGCTCGCGAGGTCGATCGCGCCGGTGTCGCGGTCGCGGAACAGCGTGCGCGTCCACGTCGCGCCGCCGTCCGTCGACCGGTACACGCCGCGCATGTCGTTCGGCCCGTACTGGTGTCCGAGGACCGCGACCAGCAGCGTGTTCGGATCGTGCGGATCGACGAGGATGCGCCCGATCTGGCGCGAGTCGTCGAGGCCGACGTGCGTCCACGTCGCGCCGCCGTCGCGCGAGCGGTACACGCCGTCGCCGCGCTGGATGTCGGAGCGCATGTCCGCCTCGCCGCTGCCGACGTAGATCACGTTCGGGTCGCTCGGCGCGACGGTGAGCGCGCCGATCGACGCGACGGGCGCGCCGTCGAAGACCGGCGTCCACGCGGAGCCGGCGCTGGTCGTCTTCCACACGCCGCCGCCGACGGCGCCGAAGTAGAACGTCCGTCCGTCGCCGGCGACGCCGCCGACCGCCAGCGCGCGGCCGCCGCGGAACGGCCCGATCATCCGCCACCGCAGCCCCGCGTAGAGCGAAGGGTCGACGGCGTGCACCGCCGGCGCCGGCGAAACCGGCGTCGCGGCGAGACAGCACAGCGCCAGGGCGGCGCCTAGTGCGAAGCGGCGTATCACGCGCCCGACGTTCCCCCGCCCGCGGCACGCGTCCCGCGCGCCGCGCACAAGGGGCGGGGTTCCGCCATGGTCCCGCCGCGCCGACGGCCCTACGCTCGCAATCGGACATCGGAACGGGAGGACTCGCATGGAACTCCGGTCGCTGCTGCGGGCTGGGTCGATCGCGCTCATCGCCGTCGCATCATCGTGCTCGGGCGGCGGCGCCGGCGGCGCGCGAAGCGTCCTGCCGCCGCCGGCATCGCCCAACGCGCCGCCGTCCGGCGGCGCGAAGAGCGTCACGGTCCCGTTCCGGATCGTCGTCGGCACGACGACGTCGTCGACGCGACGGGCGCCGCGCTACGTGTCGGCGTCGACGCAGTCGGTCGCGATCGCGGTCGCACCGGCGGGCGGCGCCGCGTCCGCGCCGGTCGTCGTGAACTGCACGAACGTGTGCAGCGGTCAGATCGCCGCGCCGGTCGGCGCCGACACGTTCACCGCGAAGCTCTTCGATCAGACCAACGCGGCCGGAAACGTGCTGTCGACCGGCACGCTCGCGCAAACGATCGTGGTCGATCAAGCGAACACGGTGAGCATGACGTTCAATGGCGTCGTCGCGTCGTTGTCCGTCGCGCTGAACCCCTCGAGCGTCACGCCGGGGACGCCGTCGACGGTGACGGTGAACGTTGCGGCGCTCGACGCGGACGGAAACGCCATCGTCGGTTCCGGAACGTACGTCGACGCGAACGGCAACGCATTGACGGTGACGCTGACCAGCTCCGATCCCACGAATGCGCGCCTGTCCGCATCGGCGTTCAGCGCGCCGCCGGCCACGACGCCGACGCTGTCGTACGACGGTGCGACGATCGGGAACGTCACCGTTTCCGCGGGCGCGTCGAACGGCGCGGCGGCGCGAGCGACGCTGACCATCGGCTGCGCGCCGGCGATCTACGTCGCCAACTACAGCGTCGCAACCGGTACGTCGACGATCGTCGCGTTTCCGATGACCGCGAACGGCGATCAAGCACCGTCGCGAACGCTGCAGTTCTCGGGGTCGTCCGCCACGCCGACCGTCCTCGCGCTCGATGCCTCGGCAGACCTCTACGCGATCGTTCGCTCCCCGGGATGGAACGTCAGCGTGTACGCGCCGTGCGCGTCCGGCACGCCGACGGCGACGCGCTCGTTCACCGACGCGAACTCCGCATATCAGTCCGCGCTGGCCGACGGACTCGGCGTCGGGCCGACGGGCAGCATCGCGGTCTCGCTGGCGGACCTCCTTCCGCCGCCGGGCGACACGATCGACGTCTTCCCCGCGAACGCGAGCGGCGCGGTCACGCCGCTGCAGACGATCACCGGAGCCGCGACCGGTCTCGACTATCCGATCGGCGCCGCGCTCGACGCGGCGGGCCACGCGTTCGCGGCGAACGGCGACGGCAACACGATCACGGCGTACGCGCCCGGCGCGACCGGCAACGTCGCGCCCGTGCAGACGGTCGGCGCCGACCTCACGCAGACGCTGGACACGCCGAACGGCGCTGCGTGGAGCGCGACGGGGATGCTATACGTCGCGAGCGCCGGCGCGACGAACGCGAACCACCCGCTCTCCGGTCTCGGCGGCGCGGGCGGCGTGGACAGCATCATCGTGTACGCGCCGGGCGCCAACGGGTACCCCGTCCCCGCACAGGTCATCGGAGGGCCCGCGACGCTGCTCAACGCGCCGGCCGACGTCGCCGTCGACAGCGCAGGCAACGTCTACGTGCTCAACATGGGCGCGACATCGCCTGTGATCACGGTCTACGCGCCCGGCGCGACCGGCAACGTGGCGCCGGCGCGCACGCTCGCGGGTTCCAACGTGTTCGACACGAGCGCGTACCCGACATCGATCGCCGTCGACGCCGCGCTGAACCTGTACGTTCCCGAAGGAAACAGCGGCGTGTCGATCTTCGGTCCGACGGCGAACGGCAACGCGACGCCGGCCGCGACGCTCGGCGGCAGCAACGTCGGATACGTCGACCGCGTGCGCGTCGGGCCAGCCGGCGCGATCTACGTCACCGCGTCGGTGCAGCCCGCGGTGCCGATCCTCGTGTTCGCCCCCGGCTCGACGGGGAATGCGACGCCGTCCGCGACGATCGATCTGCCCGCGGTCGAGCTGACCGATATCGAGCTCGACACGACGGGCGATCTCTGGGTCAGCGAAGGCACCGGACAGGCCGTCGGCTACACGAAGAATCCGCTCACGGAGCCGCAAGTCGTCGAGTTCGCACCCGGTGCGAACGGAAACGCGACGCCGACGAATGCGCTCGTCGTGCCGAACGCGGAAGGCGCCATCGCGGTCGGCCCCGCCGGCATCGCCGTCGTAAACTTGCTCCTACCGTTCGAGGTCGACGTCTACCCCACGACCGCAAGCGGCAACGCGTCGCCCGCGCGAACGATTCGCGGGCTCACCAGCGGACCGTACGTTCCGCAGAACGTTGCGCTCGACGGCGCCGGCAACATCTACGCCGCGTCGCTCGGCGACGGCACGATCAAGGTCTATGCGCCGGGTGCGAGCGGCATGGCGACACCGCTGCGCGTCATCAAAGGACTTCCGGCATTCTTCACGGCGAGCGTCGACACGGCGGGGAACGTGTACGTCGTCGTCCCGGACGGCAATGCGAGCGCGATCCTCATCTACGCGGCCGGCGCGAACGGATCCGTGCCGCCGACGCGCACGCTCACGGGTGCCGCGACCGGCATCACGAGCCCGCTGAGCGTGACGGCCGGACCGTAAGCGCGGCGAAACGAGCGCCGGTCCGCGCTACGCGGCGTCGAGCGCGTCCTCTCCCGGAACCGGACGGAACAGCGCACCCGCTTCGTCCGGTTCCGCGGAGACGCCGGCCGGCTTCAGGTGCCGGATGAACCAGTGCGCGATCGCGCGCAGCCGAAGGATGCGGCTGCGCGGCTTCCCCGCGCGCGACATCTCGTGACCTTTGTCGGTGAACCGCACGAACTCGCAGTTGCTCTTGCCGAGCCGGCGCAGGATCGTGAACAGCTGCTCGCCCTGATCGATCGGGCAGCGATAGTCGCGCTCGCTGTGATCGATCAGCAGCGGCGCGTCGATGCGGCTCGCGGCGCGCATCGGCGACCCGTCGAACAGCTTGCGTCCCGCATCGTCGGCGTACGACGCGTTCAGCTCGCGCTCCAGGAACCAGCCGAGGTCCGACGCACCGATCTCGCTGACGAAGTCGTTCACCGCGCGCATCGACACGCCCGCCGCGAAGCGATCGCTGTGGCCCATCAGCCACGACGTCATGAAGCCGCCGTACGATCCGCCCGCGACGCCGATCCGCGACGTGTCGAAGCGGCCCTGCTCGAGCGCGCCGTCGAGGATACGCAGCACGTCGGCCGCATCGACGCCGCCCCAGTCGGCGAGGATCGCGTTTGCGTACGCGGCGCCGTACGACTGCGAGCCGCGCGGATTGCCGTACGCCACCGCGATACCTTGCGCGGCGAGCACCTGAAACTCGAAGAAGAACGTGTGGCCGTACGCGCCGTGCGGCCCGCCGTGCACCTCGAGCACCAGCGGCGTGCGCTGTTCCTTCGCGTCCGGCGGCTCGATGAGCCAGCCGTCGAGCACCGCGCCGTCGTCCGCGCGCGGGCGATAGCGCTTCGGCGTAGCGACGTGCTTGTCGCGCAGCCACGGGTTGACGTCGGTGAGCACGCGTTCGCCGCCGTACCGCTCGAGCAGCGCGATCTCGTTCGGCACCGCCGGCGTGGAGAACGCGAGCGCGATCGCGCCGTCGTTCGCGACGCTGAACCCGAACACGTGGCGGTCGCCGCCGGCGACGATGCGCGTCGCGCCGCCGTCGCGCGCGAACGCGCGAAGCACGCAACTGCCCTCGTCGCTGACTTGCACGATGACCTCGCGGTCGTTCGCCGTCCACACCGGCGGCGAGCTCGCGCCGCTGCGCAGGTCGCCCGCGAGCAGGTCGCCGACGGTTCGGCCGAGATCCGCCGACAGCGAACGCTGCTCGCCGCCCTCCAGCGGCACGACGAGCAGCTCGTAGTCGAAGCGGCCGCCCGCATCGTCGCCGTGACGGTGGCCGACGTACGCGATCCGGGTGCCGTCGTGCGAGAACGCGGGATGCATCGCGACGCCGTCGCCGGCCGTTATGCGCGTCATCGCGCCGCTCGCGACGTCGACGACGTGGATGTCGCTGAGCGCGGTCGCCGTCTCGGTCACGAGCGGCGGCAGCGCGGCGCGCGAGCAGAACGCGATCGTCTTGCCGTCCGGCGACCACGACGGGCCGTTCACGTCGAAGTCGCCGCTCGTGACTTGACGCGCCTGCGCGCCGTCCGCGACGTCGACGACGAACAGGTGCACGCGCGTGCCGTCGAGCAGCCCGTCCGCGTCGCTCTTGAACGGCAGCATGCGGATGTGCCGCGCGCCGCTCGTCGCGTCGTGAAACGCGCGTGCCGTCGCCGCGTCGTGTTGCGCGGCGGCCGCGAACGCGATCGTCTTCGCGTCGGGCGACCACGCGATCGCCGTGATCTTCGGATAATCGCCGCCGACGGCGAAGGCTTCGCCGCCGTCGAGTCGCAGCACGCGCACGCGCGTCTTGCCGTCACGGTCGGCGACGAAGGCGAGCGCCGAGCCGTCCGGCGCGACGCGCGGGAGACGGTCGTTCGTTCCGCTCGTGAACGCACGGTCGCCGCCGTCGCGTCCGGCGCGATGGATCGCGCCGCGAATGTCGTCGCCATCCTTGTCGAACCACGAGCGCCGGTAGAACACCGCGGATCCGTCGGGCGCGATCTGCGGATCGCCGACGAGCGTCATGCGAAGGAGGTCGCTCGGAACGAGAGGACTGGCCATCGAAGCCGGGCATTATCGCCGGGTGATGCGGCTTCCCGCGTTCGGCGCGATCCTCGGCTCGCTGTTCGCGACAGCTCTCGCGCCGGCCGTCGCCGCCGACGCCGACGTTCTCTTGCAAGCGGGGCACGAAGGGCGCCCGGCGAGCTGCGCGCCGCTGCACGTGAAGGCGTGCAATCTCGGCACCGGCGCGCAAGGCGAGCGCGAGCGCGACTGGACGCCGATCGTCGCGGACGAGGCGGCGCGCGTGCTGCGCGAGCACGGCTACACCGTCATCCGGCGTCCCGCCGACTACGACGCGCACGACACCGTGCGCGCTGCGATCTTCGTGCACTTCGACGGCAGCACGCCGTGCGCGAGCGGCGCGTCGGTGGGCTTTCCCGACACGACGAGCCGCGCGTTCGTCGACGCGTGGGAGTCGCGCTACCGCGCGCGATTTCCGTTCCGGTTCGTCGGCGAGAACTTCACCGAGAACGAGCACCGCTATTACGGCTTTCGCAAGGTC
>Ga0213875_10001802_pt1 | contig 13359 bp, 15 predicted proteins | sample BarmaccomBMRX_R8_FD_160105 | JGI IMG/M metagenome (GOLD analysis project Ga0213875, IMG submission 160105) | Root-associated microbial communities from Barbacenia macrantha in rupestrian grasslands, the National Park of Serra do Cipo, Brazil - RX_R8 | ecosystem: Host-associated > Plants > Roots... | reverse complement strand
GGCGACGTGATGGAGGTCGAGATCGAAAAGATCGGGATCCTCCGGAACCCGGTGTCGATCGCCGTCTGAGCATGCCGTCCGCGATCACACGCACACGTTTTCTCGTCGCGGCCGGTGCCGCGGGCGCCGTTGCCGCACGGCCGGCGGCGCTGCGCGCGCAGACGCGCCGTCCGCTCACCATCGGGTACGTGCCGTCGACGCTGTTCGCGCCCGTCTTCGTCGCCGCCGAGAAGGGCTATCTGCGCGAGGCGGGTTTCGACGCGACGCTCACGCCGATCGTCGCCGGCGCCGACTCGATGAGTCTCGTCGCGCAGGGACAGATCGACGTCGCCGCCGCGGCGCTGAGCGCCGCGTTCTACAACGCGGTCAACCGCGGCCTCGACGTCCGCTACGTCGCGTCGACGGCGTATCAGCCGCGCACCGGGCGTCCGTCGGCGCTGCTGATCCGACAGGATCTCTACGATGCGGGCCTGCGCATCGGAGGCTTGCGCGGCAAGAAGATCGGGTGGATCGGCAACGCCGGCGCGGTGTCCGGCTACTACGTCGCGCGCATCCTGCGACCGGCGGGCATCCGTCTCTCCGACATCGAGCCGGTCAACATCCCGAATCCGGAACAGCAGTCGGCGCTCGAGCACAAGGCCGTCGACGCGCTGTTCACATCGGCGCCGTTCAGCGAAGAGTTCGCCGAGAAGAAGCTCGCGACGATCGTCGGATCGCCGCCCGCGGGGATCGCCGGGTCGGGACTGTTCTTCGGCCCCTCGCTCCTGCACGCGCACGAGCAGGGCGTCGCGGCGATGAGCGCGTTTCGCAAGGCCGCCGGCGAGATCGCCGGCGCCGGGTACTTCGCCGGCGCGAGCCTCGAGGCGTGCGCGAAGTACACGAAGCAGCCGCTCGACATGATCAAGGCGTCGCCGCGGTACGAGGTCAAGCCGGATCTGCGCGTCGACTCGGGCACGCTCGAGGACATGCAGCGCGAGTTCCTGGCCGAGAAGATTCTCACGTACGCGCCCGCGCTCGACGAGGCGCGGCTGATCGCGCGGTTTTGACCGCGTTGTGAACCTGCTGCGCGACGGGCGCATCGCCGTGATCGACGGCCTTCGCGGCGTCGCGATCGCGCTCGTCGTGTGGTTCCACCTCTGGCAGATCTCGTGGCAGAACGCGATGATCCCGGTCGTCAACGTCTCGCTGCAGCCGATCGCCGAGACCGGCTTCATCGGCGTCGCGATCTTCTTCTTCATTTCGGGGTTCGTGCTGCTGCTGCCGTATGCGGAAGCGCGACTGACCCGAACGGCGGCACCGTCCGTGCGGCACTTCGCCTCGCGGCGCTTCCTGAAGATCGTGCCGTCCTACGTGCTCGCGATCGCGGTGCTGATCGCCACCGGCTATCAGACGTATCCGAACGCGGCCGCCGCCGCGAAGGACGTGCTCTTCCACCTCCTGTTCGTGCACGACTGGTTCGCGGCCACGAACGCCTCGATCGACGGCGTGATGTGGTCGCTCGGCGACGAGATTCAGTTCTACGTGCTCTTCCCGCTGCTCGCGATCACCTTCGTGCGGCGGCCCCTGCTGTCGACCCTCGCCCTCTTCGCGGTCGCCAACGGGTGGCGGATCTGGTGCATGCTCTCGAACCATTACTTCTACGAGCAGCGGCTCGCCGTGCTGCCGGGATACATCGATTTCTTCGCCGCGGGCATGCTCGGCGCGTTCGCGTACACCGCGATCGCGCTGCGGCATCCCGCGCTCGCGCGACGTCGCTGGGCGTTCACGGCGCTCTCGTGCGTCGGATTCATCGCGCTGTACCTGCTCGCGAAGAATTGCTACGACCACCGCACCGATCACGAGTGGCCGCAGTTGTGGGCGGTGCAGTGGCGCTCGGCGCTCGCGCTCGCGTGCCTCGCCGCGGCGCTCGGCGCGCTCTTCGCAACGCGCGCGTACCAGCGCGTGCTCGCGAACCCGCTGCTGCTGTTCCTCGCCGCGGTCTCGTACAATCTCTACTTGTGGCACCAGCCGCTCGCGCGCGTGCTCGTGCGCGCGCACCTGCCGCCGTATGCGACGGCGGATCCGCACGACGACGCGCGCTGGATGCTGCTGTTCTGGGCCGTCGCGCTGCCCGCCGCGATCGCCGTGTCGGCGCTGATCACGTACGGCGTCGAGCGGCCCATCGTGCGACTCGGCAGGCGCACGCGTTCCGCGCGCCCGACGCCGATGCCGATCGCGCCCGAGACGCTCGCCGAAACGTCGTGATGAAGGGACCGTCCGGCCGGACCTGCTAGAACGGCCGTATGAAGATCGCGGTTCCGAAGGAGCGCGCGCCCGGTGAACGCCGCGTCGCGCTCGTTCCCGAGATCGTGGGCAAGCTCGTGAAGGCCGGCGCGAACGTCGTCGTCGAGCGCGACGCCGGCGCACGCGCGGGCTACCTCGACGCCGCGTACGAAGCGGCCGGCGCGTCGATCGCGCCCGACGCGCGCGCAGCATACGCGGACGCGCAGATCGTCGTGCGCGTCGGCAAGCCGTCGGACGACGAGCTCGACGGCATCGCGCGCGGAACCGTGCTGATCGGCTTTCTCGCCCCGCTCGGCGACCCGCGGTCCGTCGAGCGCTACGCCGAGCGCGGCATCACCGCGCTGTCGATGGACGCGATCCCGCGCACGACGAAGGCGCAAGCGATGGACGCGCTGAGCTCGCAGGCGAACATCGGGGGCTACAAAGCGGCGCTGCTCGCGGCGATGCACCTGCCGAAGTTCTTCCCCATGCTCACGACCGCGGCGGGAACGATCTCGCCCGCGAAAGCGCTGATCATCGGCGCCGGCGTCGCGGGCCTGCAGGCGATCGCAACGTGCCGCCGTCTCGGCGCCGTCGTCACCGCCTACGACACGCGGCCGGTCGTCGCCGAGCAAGTCAAATCGCTCGGCGCGAAGTTTCTCGAGATCGACGTCGGGGAGAGCGGCGAGGGACAGGGCGGCTACGCGCGCGAGCTCTCGGCCGAGGCGCTCGCGAAACAGCGCGCGGGCATGGTGAAGGCGATCGGCGCGAGCGACGTCGTCATCACGACCGCCGCGATCCCCGGCAAGCGCGCGCCGATCCTCGTCACCGCGGAAGCCGTCGCGGCCATGGCGCCCGGCAGCGTCATCGTCGATCTCGCGGCGGAGACGGGCGGCAACGTGGACGGCACCGTTGCCGGCGAGGTCGCGACGAGCGCGAACGGCGTCACGATCGTCGGGTTGCTGAACCTCGCGTCGACGCTCGCGTTCGACGCGAGCCGTCTCTACGCGCGCAACGTGCAAGCGCTGCTGGACTACATCATCACGGACGGCGCGCTGGCGCTCGATCCCGCCGACGAGATCGTGGCGGGCACCACGATCACGCGCGACGGCGTGGTCGTGCACGAACCGACGCGCGCCGCGCTCACCGGAGGAGCCGCGTGACCGCGCATCTGCTGACCGAACTGACGGTCTTCATCCTCGCGGTGTTCGTGGGCTTCGAGGTGATCTCGAAGGTGCCGACGACGCTGCACACGCCCCTGATGTCAGCGACGAACGCGATCCACGGCATCGTCCTCGTCGGCGCAATCCTCGTCGCGGGCACGGCGGACACGCCGTACGCCGGCATCGGCGGCTCGATCGCCGGCTTCTTCCTCGTGCTGCTGGCATCGCTCAACGTGTTCGGCGGGTACACCGTCACGGAGCGCATGCTCGACATGTTCCGTCCGAAGAAGCGACCCGCCGCGGCCCCGCGCGAGGACGGCCGATGAACGCGGCGGAGACCGCGCTCGCGAACCCCGTCGACGTCGCGTACCTGATCACCGGCATCCTCTTCATCCTCGGCTTGCGCTACCTGAGCTCGCCGAAGACCGCGGTGCTCGGCAACCGCTTGAGCGCGGTCGGCATGCTGATCGCGGTCGTCGCGACGCTGACGCAAGGCATCGTCAACTGGATCGTGATCGGCGCCGCGCTGGTCGTGGGCGCGGCGATCGGCATCGTCTCGGCGCAACGCGTCAAGATGACGGCGATGCCGCAGATGGTCGCCGCGTTCAACGGCGCGGGCGGCGGCGCGGCCGCGCTCGTCGCCGCGGGCGAGCTGCTGAAATACGTGAACGCCGGCACCGCGATCACCTACGACGTCGCCTTCACGAGCGTGCTCTCCGCCGTCATCGGCGCGCTGTCGTTCGCGGGCTCGATCATCGCGTTCCTCAAGCTGCAAGAGCTGATGACGGGGCGCCCCATCACGTATCCCGGTCAGCAGATCGTCAACGCGCTGCTGCTGCTCGCCATCCTCGTGTCGTGGGCGCTCGTCGTCGCCGGCGTGACGCCGGTGCTCGAGTGGTTCTGGATCGCGTTCGGATGCTCGCTGCTGCTCGGCGTGCTCTTCGTGCTGCCGATCGGCGGCGCGGACATGCCGGTCGTGATCTCGCTGCTGAACTCGTTCACCGGCCTCGCCGCCGCGTCGACCGGCTTCGTGCTCGGCAACAACGTGCTGATCATCAGCGGCGCGCTCGTCGGCGCGTCCGGCACGCTGCTCACCGTGCTGATGGGCAAAGCGATGAACCGTTCGATCGCCAACGTGTTGTTCGGCGCGTTCGGCGCCGTGAAGACCGGGGCCGGCGGCGCAGCGGCGAGCGGCGGGCACAACGTGCGTTCCGTCAGTCCTGACGACGTCGCCGCGATGGTGGCGTACGCAAGCGAAGTGATCGTCGTCCCCGGCTACGGCATGGCCGTGGCGCAGGCGCAGCACTCGATCCGCGAACTGGAGAGTCAGCTCGAGAAGCGCGGCGTCGAAGTAAAGTACGCGATCCATCCCGTCGCGGGCCGCATGCCGGGACACATGAACGTGCTGCTCGCGGAGGCGAACGTACCGTACGACTCGCTGTACGACATGGACGACATCAACCCCGAGTTCGAGCGCGCGGACGTCGCGCTCGTCGTGGGCGCGAACGACGTGACGAACCCCGCGGCGCGCGAGGACAAGACGAGCCCGATCTACGGCATGCCGATCCTGAACGTCGACAAAGCGCAGAACGTCGTGGTGCTCAAACGCTCGATGGCGTCCGGCTTCGCGGGCATCGACAACCCGCTCTACGACGACCCCAAGACCGTGATGCTCTTCGGCGACGCGAAGAAGTCGATCGACTCGGTCGTCTCCGGCGTCAAGGCCTTGTAGCCGACGAACCGCCGGGCGATGGACGTGCCGCGCTACCTCGAGCGGCTGCGGTACGACGGTTCGCTGGAACCGTCCGTCGCGACGCTGCGCGCACTGCACCGCGCGCACATGAGCACGATCCCGTTCGAGAGCATCGACGTCTACCTCGGGCGTCCGATCGACCTCGCGACGGACGCGCTGTTCGAGAAGCTCGTCGTCGCGAAGCGCGGCGGTTTCTGCTACGAGCTGAACGGGCTCTTCGCCGAGCTGCTGCGCGCGCTGCGCTTCGACGTCACGCTGCTCAACGCCGAAGTGGCGCGGGAGGAAGGCGGCTTCGGGCCGCCGTTCGATCACCTCGCGCTGCTCGTCCGGGTCGACGGACGCTGGCTCGCCGACGTCGGGTTCGGGCGGTCGTCGCTCGAGCCGCTACGCATCGACACGGAGGAGTCGCAGCTCTGCGCCGGCGGCGAGTATCGCATCCGCGCGGACGGCGAACGCCGCGTCGTGTCGGCGCGCAACGGCGATGCGTGGAACGCGCTGTACCGCTTCGACCTGACGCCGCGGCGCACGGGCGAGTTTCTCGCGATGTGCGGCTTTCACGCGACGTCGCCGGACTCGCCGTTCCACGCCTGGCTCGGCTGCACGCTGTCGACGCCGGACGGGCGGCTCACGCTCTCCGACGACAAGCTGATCGAGCGGCGCGGGGACGAGCGCTTCGAGACGACGATCGCACCGGAGGACATCGCGCCGCTGCTCGCCAGCCGGTTCGGCATCACGGTCGATCACGACTGGTCAGGCAAGGTGGGCGCGGCGGTGCGTTCAACCGAGGCGTGATGATCCTCGCCGCGATGCTCTCCGCATGGCTGCAGTACGCCGCCGACGGCAAGCCGCACGTGCGCGCCGTCGTGTCGACGTCGTCGTGTCCGGCGGTCGACGTCGACGGGCGCGAACTGCGCATGGCCGAGCGCGCGGGGCGAAGCGCCGAGTTCGACGACGTCGTCTGCGACGCGGCCGTGCCCGAGGCGGCGAAGCGCATCCGCATCGGCGACCGCGCGTTGCCCGTGCCCGCGCACAGGCCGCGCACGATCGCGGTGCTGGGCGACACCGGCTGCCGCATCAGCGGTGCGCAAGTGCAAGCCTGCAACGATCCGAACGAGTGGCCGTTCCCGCAGACGGCGCGCGCCATCGCGGCGGCGCATCCCGACCTGATCGTGCACGTCGGCGACTACCTGTACCGCGAGGGCGCGTGCCCGATCTTCGCGCGCTGCGCCGACAGCCCGCACGGCGACGACGCCGCCGCGTGGTACGCCGACTTCATCGCGCCGGCGGCGCCGATGTTCGCGGCCGCGCCGCTCGTGCTGATACGCGGCAACCACGAGGAGTGCGCCCGCAACGGCGCAGGCTGGTTCCGCTACCTCGACCCGCACGCCGGAGCGGCGTGCAGCGAAGACACCGCTCCGTACGCGGTCGACTTCGGCGACCTGCGTATCGTGGGCTTCGACTCCGCCGTCGCGGAGGATCGCAAGGTCGACGCCGCGCGCGACCCGATCTACCGGCGGCAGTTCGCCGAGGTGAAGGCGATGGCGAAGCCGGGCGAAGAGGCCTGGTTCGTGACGCATCGCCCGCCGTACACGAACGCCGACGAGCGCGCCGCGCTCGACGGCGCGCTCGCACCGTTCGACGCGGTGCTCGCCGGGCACATCCACTTCTTCGCGGCGATGAACGTCGCGACGCTTCCACCGCTCCTGATCAACGGCGAAGGCGGCACGAAGCTCGATCCGAACTTCGCCGGGTTGCTCGGGCTGGCCGTCGGCGAGCTGCACGTGCAAGGTGACGTGTACGGGTCGTCGCACCACGGCTTCGCCTTGTATACGCGCACCCCGGCCGGCTGGACGATCGCGCTGCGCGACCCCGACGGCAGCGAGCGCGCGCACTGCACGCTCGCGCACCGCGCCGTTGCCTGCACGGGAGATTCGCGATGACGATGCTGCTCTCGCACGTCGACCTGCGCGTGCGCGACCGCACGAAGGCCGCGGAGTTCTACGACGCGCTGCTCAGCGTGCTCGGCGCGGTGAAAGAGGTCGGTGAAACCTTCACGACGTGGTCGATCGTGCCGCCCGACGCGCCCGACGACTTCGAGGCCACGGAGTGGTTCGGGATCACCGAGGACCCGCTGATGAACTCCGGGCCCGGCCGCGTCGCGTTCGACGCCCCGTCGCGCGGGACGGTCGACGCGATCGCGACGATCCTTCCGGCGATCGGCGCCCGCAACATCGAGATGCCCGGCGAAGGGTACGGCCCGAGCTACTACGCGTGCTTCTTCGACGACCCGGACGGCAACCGGCTGGAGATCTGCCACATCGGCGGCTGACGCCTCCTGACGTGCGCGATGCAACGGCACGGCATTACGGCGAGAGCGACCACCGGTAGGCGTCCCACGTCGGGTCGAACGCGTTCGGGAAGAACCCGCGCAACGTGGTGCGGTACGCGTACGAGTACGACGGGTCGAACAGGAAGACGATCGGCACGGCGTCCGCGACGCGGCGCTCGATGTTCGCGTAGAGCGACGTGCGATCGGCCGTGCTCGGCGCGACGACGGCACGGCGCTCCAACGCGTCGACGGTCCGATCGCACCACCGCGCGTAGTTCGACGGCCCGTCGCAGGCGAACAGGAACGAGTCGTCCGGGTCCGCGCCCATCGGCCACGGCACGTAGGCGAGATCGAACGCGCCGCTCGCGAGCGTACCGCCTTCGGAGCGCGGCAGGAACAGCTGCGCGTTCGACAGCGACTTGATCGTCACGCGCAGCCCGCGCGCTTCGAGCTCGTTCTGCACGACGGTCGCGACGCGCACGCCGGTCTGCGACTCGGGAAACTGCACGTACGTGAGCGCGAGCGGCGCGCCGGCTTTCGCGCGCACGCCGTCGCGCCCGCGGCGCCAACCCGCCGCGTCGAAGAGACGATCGGCCGCCGCCGGATCGTACGCGGGCTCGTGCACCGACGGATCGCGCGCCCACGAGCCGATCGGCTGCGCGGTGTCGATGACGGGATAGCGTCCGAACGTGATCTTGCGCGAGATCGCGATGCGATCGATCGAAGCAGCGATCGCGCGGCGCACGCGCACGTCGCCGAGCGGCGGGTGTGACGTGTTGATGGCGATCCCGGCGACGAGCGCGAGCGGAACGGTGCGAAACGCCACGCCTTCGGGCGTGCCGAGCGCCTCGCGCTGCACCGGCGAGAGCAGGTTCCAGTCGAGCGCGCCGCTGCGGAGCAGCGTGTAGTTCGTGCCGGGGTCGGGCACGACGCGCACGTCCAGGCGCGCGACGCGCGGCGCGCCGCGCCAGTACCGCGGATTCGCCTCGTACGTGAGGTGGTCGCCGCGGACCCACGCGCGCAGACGATACGGGCCGTCGCCGATCGGGTGCGTCGCAAACGCGGCGCGCTCGAGGTCGCGCTCCTTGGCGAGCACGTGTGACGGAAGGACGAACTGGGGCGCGGTGCCGTTCGCGAAGAACGTCGCAACGGCGGGTGCCCACGGCGCCTTCAGCGTGACGCGCACCGTGCGCGCGTCGAGCGCGTCGGCACGCGCGATGCGATCGTATCCGGCACTCGAGCGCACCGCGTTGCGCCGATCGGCGATCGCACGCAGCGTCCAGACGACGTCGCGCGCCGTTACCGGCACGCCGTCTTGCCAGCGCACGCCTGCGCGCAGCCGGTACGTGATCGTGCGGCCGTCGCGCGACAATCCGCCGTTCTCGAGCGTCGGCACGCTCTCGAGCAGCACCGGAACGGGACGTCCGCGCTCGTCCACGTCGACGAACGGCTCGAATGCCAGCCGTGCGAGCTGCTGTTCGACGCTGCTCGCGTCGGCGCGCGCCAGCAGCGGATCGAGCGAGTGGGGATCGGCCGCGATCGAAAAGCGTATCACGGCATCCGCGCCAGGAGGCGACGCGGGCCCACGTGCGGCGCACGCGCTCGCGACGCACGCGAGCACGACGACGACGGCGCGTCGCACGGCGAATCGCATCGCCGCACCTGTTCACGCGCCGCCGCTGGTCCACCCGCGTGCGCGGGATTCGCTACGCGGTGCGGTTACGCGTTGACGGTGGAGTCGCTCGGCGCGGCGTCCGTGCGACCGTCGGCGCCGTACGGCACGCCGCCCCACGGGTGACTGCGCGCGTCGTCGATCGCGCTGTCGAGCGCGGCATCCTGATCGCGGCGGCAGGCGCACGGCATGCGTCCGTCGCCCGCGCATCCGCCCAAGCCGTGACGGTCGAGCCCGTGACCGCACCTGCAAAAGATCAGATACTTCATGAGGCCATCCTCTCGGCGCCGGCGAGCTCGATGCGCTCGATCATCGCCAATCGCACCGCGCGGATGGCCGGTGGTTCCGCGCCGCCATCCGCCGTGACGAACACCTTCGTGGTCGACACGTGCGCAAGCCGGCCGGTGGTCGCGCGCGGTTCGCCGCAGCAAATCACGGAGACTCGGCGTCCGAGAAAACAACACGCGTCCGCTTCGGAGACTCGGTGAACTGCCATCGGACGAGCATCGTACGTCGCCCAAGGAGAGCGAGTCGGTGCGGAAACGTACCGCGTTCGGGTATGTCAGGGCCTGTGCGCGCCGCAGCCGATCGCCGCAACCATTCGGGCGTCGGGACGTATTTCGGCAACGGTACGGCCATCGGGCCGTCGGGAGACTTCCACAGCGTCGTGCAGACCCACCTGAAACCGCCGGCCGGACCGGCGCCGCTCGAGCATCGCAGCCTGCTCGGCGGCGAGTTCTGGCGCACGATTCCGGCGTACGCGAACGTCGATGAGCGCACATTTCTCGACCACATCTGGCAAGGCCGTCAGTCGATCAAGACGCCGGACGAGCTCTTCGCCACGATCGGCGACGTCGTCGACCCCACGTTCCTCGACGATGCGCGTGAGGGTTTTCGCCGCTCGCCGATGGCGGTGCGGGTCTCGCCCTACGTCGTCGCGACGATCGACTGGACACGTCCGTACGACGATCCGATCCGGCGGCAGTTCATCCCGGTCGCGTCGCGCATGCTTCCGGACCATCCGCGGCTCACGCTCGACTCGCTGCACGAGCGCGAGGACGCGCCGGTGCAGGGGCTCACGCACCGCTACCCCGACCGCGCGCTGTTCCTGCCGCTGCAGACCTGCCCCGTGTACTGCCGCTTCTGCACGCGCTCGTACGCGATCGGCCCCGACACCGAGCTCGTCGAGAAGTCCGCGCTCGCGAAGACGCCCGAGCACTGGCAGGCCGCGTTCGACTACATCGCGTCGCGCGAGGAGATCGAGGACGTCGTCATCTCCGGCGGCGACACGTATCAACTCGCGCCGAAGAACATCACGCTGATCGGCGAAGCGCTGCTCGCGATCCCGCACGTGCGCCGCATGCGGTTCGCGACCAAAGGCCTCGCGGTGATGCCGATGAAGATCTTGACGGACACCGCGTGGGTCGACGCGCTGACCGGCGTCGTCGACAAGGGCCGCGCCCTCGGCAAGGACGTCGTCGTCCACACGCACTTCAACTCGCCGAATGAGATCACCGAGATCACGCGGCGAGCGGCCGACGTGCTCTTCCAGCGCGGCATCACCGTGCGCAGCCAGAGCGTGCTGATTCGCGGCGTGAACGACGACGCGCACGCCATGACGCTCCTCGTGAAGCGGCTCTCGTGGATCAATCTGCACCCGTACTACGTCTATCTCCACGACCTCGTGAAGGGCGTCGAGGAGCTGCGCACGACGGTGCAGTCCGCGATCGATCTCGAGAAGTCGGTGCGCGGCATGACGGCGGGCTTCAACACGCCGACGTTCGTGTGCGACGCGCCCGGCGGCGGCGGCAAGCGTGACGTGCACTCGTACGAGTACTACGACCGCGAGAACGGGATCGCCGTGTACGCTGCGCCGAGCGTGAAGCCCGGCGAGCTGTTCGTGTACTTCGACCCGATCGACGCGCTCGCGCCCGACGCCCAGGCGCGCTGGGCCGTGCCGGCCGTCCGCGACGCGATGGTGCACGAAGCCGTCGTGCGAGCAGGCGGAAAGGCCGCAGCGCTGGCGTAAGCGCGTACGGCGATGCTGATCAACGCCGTCATGTACCAGTTCCCCGACGACCGCGCCGAGGATGCGGCGCGCCTGTTCGCCGAGCTGCGGGCCGCCTCGCTCGCCGAGGACGGATGCCTCGGCTACGAGGTGATGCGCGGCGATGCTTCGGAGCCCGGCACGTTCGTGCTCTACGAGACGTGGCGCGACCAGAAGGCGCTCGACGAGCACTACGACACCGAGCACTTCCAGCGAATCGGCGTCAACGGCATTCGGACGTTCGCCACGAACCGCCAAGCGGTCAAAGGCACGCCGGTCGGCTGACGCCGTGCGCGTCTGCGTCTACTGCGGCTCGTCGTCCGGCGACGACCCGCGCTTCGCGGCGGCCGCGCACGCACTCGGCGCCGGGCTCGCGAGCGCCGGCATCGGTATCGTCTACGGCGGCGGACGCGTCGGCTTGATGGGAGCCGTCGCGGACGCGGCGCTCGCCGCCGGGGGCGAGGTGATCGGCGTGATCCCGCAATTCCTCGAAGCCCGCGAGATCGCGCACTCGGCGGTCGATCTGCGCGTCGTCGCCTCGATGCACGAGCGCAAGGCGATGATGGCGCAGCTGGCGGGCGCGTTCCTCGCGTTGCCGGGCGGCTTCGGAACGTTCGAGGAGTTCTTCGAGATCGTCACGTGGGTGCAGCTGCGGCTCGTCGAGGCGCGCTGCATCCTGGTGAACGTCGACGGATACTTCGATCCGCTGATCGCGCTCGTCGACGCGGCGACGGCGAAGGGATTCATCAGCCCGACGAATCGCGCCATCGTCGAAGCGGTCGCCACGGTCGACGAGGCCGTCGGACGCGTGCGCGCTCTCGCGTCGCCGGCGTGAGCGTGGGTACACGCGCGGTGTGGCTTCGCAAACGCTCGACGCCGGCGCGGCAGGAACCGTCGCGCTCGGCGACCTCGTCGTCAACCGGATGGGCTTCGGCGCGATGCGCCTCGTCGGCGCGGGCGTCTGGGGACCGCCGCGCGACCGCGACCGAGCCCACGCGGTGCTGCGCCGCGCCGTCGAGCTCAACGTCAACCTCATCGACACGGCGGACTCGTACGGGCCGCACGTCGACGAAGAGCTGATCGCCGAAGCGCTGCACCCGTATCCCGACGGGCTCGTCATCGCCACGAAGGCGGGCTGGCAGCGGCCGGGCCCGGATCGCTGGGTGCCCGACGGACGGCCGGCACATCTGCGCGCCGCGGTCGAAGGCAGCCTGCGCCGTCTGCGCGTCGAGCGCATCGATGTGCTGCAGTTCCACACGCCGGATCCGAACGTACCGTTCGAGGAATCCGTCGGCGCGCTCGCGGCGATGCGGCAGTCGGGCCTGATCCGTCATGTCGGGCTGTCCAACGTCGATGCCGGTCAGATCGAGCGCGCGCGCCGCATCGTGCCGATCGTGTCGGTGCAGAACCGCCTCGCTGCGGACGGTTCCGACGACGCCGAGGAACGCGATGTGCTGGCCTACTGCGAGCGCGAGCGCATCACGTACCTGCCGTGGGCGCCCCTCGGCGGCGCCGGATCACGTCAAGCTGCCGCGTTCGAGCAGGTCGCGCGCGCGCACGGCGTCACGGCGCATCAGGTCGCGCTCGCGTTCCTGTTGCGGCGATCGCCCGTCATCGCGCCGATCCCGGGCACGTCGTCGGTCGCGCACCTCGAAGCGAACGTCGCCGCGGCCGCGCTTGCGACGCAACTCGGCGACGACGATTTCACGACGGCGCATCCTTCGAGTGCTGAGCATACGCGCGCTGATCGAAGTACCACTCGGGGAGCGTCTTCGGGAACGTGATGTCGTTGAACTTGAAGTCGACCTCTTTCCCGTCGTCGTTGTAACCGCCGCCGACGAGGCCGTGCAGGTCGGTCACCACCGGGAAGCCCTGCACCACGCCCATCGTGATCGTGAACGTCACCGGATAAACGGGGCCTCCGGACACGAACAGCTTGTCGGTCGCGATGAGCTTGTGCAGTTCGTACGTCTTCTTGTCCGCGAACACTTCACGCAAGCGGTTGCGCTCGACGTCGCGGATCGGAAAGATGTGCAGGTGCACTTCGTCGCCTTCGACCTCGAGCGAGTCGACGCGATAATCGGACTCGATGATGGTGCGCACGCCGCCGATGACGGGGATCGGCGTGTAGTG
>Ga0213875_10001801_pt1 | contig 13365 bp, 11 predicted proteins | sample BarmaccomBMRX_R8_FD_160105 | JGI IMG/M metagenome (GOLD analysis project Ga0213875, IMG submission 160105) | Root-associated microbial communities from Barbacenia macrantha in rupestrian grasslands, the National Park of Serra do Cipo, Brazil - RX_R8 | ecosystem: Host-associated > Plants > Roots... | reverse complement strand
CGCGTCGAGGATTCGCGGCAGCCGCCGCTCGAAGCGCGGGCTTGGCAGCGCGGCGGAAGGATCGTCCCCGCGAAGCCCTTCGTCCACGAGGAAGCCGAAGAACCGGCGAAGCGCCGCCGAGCGACGGGCGACGGTCGAGGGGGCAAGGTCGCGCCACTGCTCGCCGAGCGTTGCCACCCCGTCGGGGCCGGCATCGCCCAAATGCCCGCCAAGGCCTTCGGCCGCCCGTTCGAGATCGTTGCGATAGGCTGCAAGCGTGTGCCTCGACGCGCCCGCTTCCGCAGCCATCATGTCGAGGAAGCGATCGACCAGGGCGCGGTCGTCGCCAGTCACGGACGTGACCTCTTCCAGAGCCTCACGTGCGCGAGAGGGCCTCGGCCGCGATCATGCGCGCGGTGAAGTCCTGCCCGGTGCGCTCGAGCCCGGCGGCCACGTGAAACAGATGCGATGCCGGGACATCCCGCCAGTCCTGAGTCTGCAGTCCGGTCCCGGCAAGGACGAGGACCGTGGCCGTCTGGCCGCGGGCGGCGGCCGCGTCGATCATCGTCGTCCAGCTGGTGGTATGACCGATGCCGAGGCCGTAGCGGCCGCTGAGGCTTTCGGCGGTCGACGTCTCCATCCGGCCGAGGCCGACGAGCCCCGCGACGAGCAGCGCGCTGCGTACCTTGTTGCGGCTATTGTCGTTGCCGATGAAGTCGCGGACCCGGCCGCTGCTGACATCGACCCGGCCGCCGTCGGGCGCAGCGAGCGCAAGCATCGCCCACGCGCGGTCGCCGTCGTCGCCGCTCATCCGCGCAACCGCCCCTGCCCAGCGTTCGGCCGCACGGTCGTAGCCTGCGGCGAGCATCGCCGAGATGAGCTCCGGCGCGTCCTTCGACAGCGCGGGATCGGGATCGATCAGTGTCGCGGCCCGCCCTATGAGCGCGCGCGTCGCTTCATGGGTTAGCGGATCCTTGGCGCCGTCGAGCAGCTTGCGGATGGCTGACAGCCGCGCATCACGGTCCTTGCCAACGAACGCCTGCCGGACTTGCCACGCGTCGGTCGTTGCGAGGTCGCCGGGATCGGTCGCGTCGTAGATGGTCGAATAAAGGTCGATCAGCGACTGCGAGGAGAAGACGCCTAGCCCGCCGGCGATCAAGGCAGACGGCAAACGCTGGTCCGCGGTCAGCAGCGGCAAGCGGGCCGCGAAGGCTCGGAGTTGCGGCGAGGCGGCGCTGGCGAGCCGGTCGGGAGGTACCAGGCCGGCCGCGGAAGCGAGCCCGAAGCGCCAGGCGGTCAGACTGTCGACCGGGTCCCACTCGATCGTCGTCGCACGGCCGGTGTTGCCACCCGCGCCGACGATCTTCTCGGCGAGCGTGAGGTCAATGCCGCCGATACGACCGTGACGGCGGGCATCCTCGATCTGGGCCGAGGCGCTTTCCGGCTCGCCCGCGAGCGACGCGCACATGGCGGCGACGAGCTGGCGGACGCCCTGGTCGTACTGGCGGATCCCCGGCTCGAGCGGGCAGAGCGCCGCCGGATCGGCATTGGCGAGCGCGGACTGGACCCCGACCTGCACCATCTTGGGCGTGAAGCGGTCGGTGTCGACGCCCGCGACGATCATCCGGGCGGCGCTTGCCTCGCCCATGCGAAGCAGCAGCCAGGCGCGCTCGGCCGCCCAGTCGATCGGGTTGGCGTTGGCCGGCGCGTGCGCCTTCGCAAGCAGAGCGTCACGGAGCGCCATATGCTCCCAGCGCGACGCCAGCGGCGTATCCATGTGGCGCATCAGGCTGGACAGGAAAGCACCGTCCGCCGTGCCCCAGGGCTGGACTCCAAGGCCGAGCGCCGACGGGTCGAGCCGCCCGACGGTCCAGGGATCGCGGCGCGCAAATCCGGGATATTCGACCGGCGGCGGCGGCGGCGGAAGTGCCTGAGCCGAAATCTCCACGATGTTGCTGTCGCCGCTGCCGGGAGAGCTGGTAAGGGCGCTTTCGGGTACCGTCGCCGTCTGGCTTTCAGTCGCGGGCGAAGCAGGCTGCGGAGCCGGTGCCGGGGAAGGCTGAGCCGGTGCCGGCTGTGGTGGCACGGCTTGCTGCGCAAGCGCCGGGATCGCGGCAGCCAGACCGGCCGCGCAAGCGCCGATCAGCAGCCTAGTGCGCATTGGCCGGTTGGGCGACGTCGACCTGGATGGAGTGGGTCGGCTGCGCCCTGGGCAGCGTCGACAGGAGAACGAGGCCGCCGATGACGAGCAAGAGGACGATGATGAGGACGGCAATGCGCGGCATGGCTCTCGTTTCGATCCCAGGGTTATCGCGCGCCAGAAGCGCGGTCGAAGCGCTTTTGCCGGGGCGGCAACGCGCTGTATAGCCCTTTCGGGTGAGCGACCTGTCACGAATTCTCGACCGGCCGGTGGTCCTCGTCGGCCTGATGGGCGTCGGCAAGTCGACGGTCGGCCGCCGCCTCGCCCGCCGCCTCGGCCTGCCGTTCGTGGACAGCGACGCCGAAATCGAGGGCGCCTCCGGCTTCTCCGCCGCAGAAGTGTTCGAGCGGTTCGGCGAAGAGGATTATCGCGACGGCGAGCGGCGCCTCGTCGCCCGGCTCGTGGATGGCCAGGTGCGGGTGATCTCGACCGGCGGCGGTGTTTTCGTCGACCCGCGCACGCGCGACCTCTTGAAGACGCAGACCATTACGGTCTGGCTCGACGCGCCGGTGGATGTGCTCGCCCAGCGCACCAGTCGCCGAAACACCCGGCCGCTGCTGCGGACCGACGACCCCAAGGCGACCCTCGAACGGATCGCCGAGCAGGAACGGCCCGCCTATGCCGAAGCGCATATCCATGTGCGCAGCAGCGACGGCGCCCACCGCGACGTGGTCGACGCGATCGTCAGGGCACTGGAGGATTATCTGCGGGGGCCCGCTCCGCAGCATCAGCAAGCGCAGCCGCGAGCGACCTGAACGGAAGCAGGATCGCAGCGTGGCGCGAGCGGCGCGAGCGAGCGGGAGCAAGCGCGGCGATGCCGGGCCAGTCTGGCTCCTCGTCCAATCCGCCGAGCCAGGCCGACAGTGCAGCAACCGCAAGGCCGAGCTCGTCTCGTGAGCGGCCGGCTGCGCCATGCTCGAGGATCGCGGCCGATGCTTGCCCGAACGCGCAGGCATGGACCTGCTGGCTGATCGCCCGGATACGTCCCTCGGCGTCAACCTGCACCGAAGTCGCGACCCGGCTGCCGCATGTCGGTGACCGGAGCTCTGCCGAGCCATCCTCTCGGTCAAGCGGGCGGGCTTCGGCCAGCGAGGCCGCCAATCGCAGGATCTCGGTCGTGTAGAGCGGCGCGTTCATCCCCGCCGCCAGGTGGTGCCCCCGGGCCCGTCTTCAAGCAGGACGCCCTCGGCCTTCAATTCATCGCGGATGCGGTCGGCGGTAGCGAAGTCTCGGCTGGCTTTGGCGGCGGTGCGTTCGGCAATGCGCGCGTCGATGCCGCTCGAATCCGCGTCGCCCTGAAACCACGCCTCACCGCTGTCGCCCAACAGGCCAAGCAGGTGCCCGCTCGCGCGAAGGGTCGCCGGATCGTCGATCGCGGACAGCCGTGACAAAGCCAGTGGCGTGTTTAGGTCGTCGCAGAGCGCATCGACGACGCCAAGATCGACCTCGCCAGCTTCGGCATCGCCGGCCGCGCGATAGAGGCGATCAAGATTGGTCTTCGACTGCGCGATCAATGCGTCGGTCCACGGCAGCGGCTGCCGGTAGTGCGCGCTCAGCAAAGCCAGCCGCAGCGTCTCGCCCTTGTGGCCCTGCGCCAGGAGTTCGTTGGGCGTCACCACGTTGCCGAGGCTCTTCGACATCTTCTCCGCGCCCATGTCGACGAAGCCGTTGTGCACCCAGAAGCGCGCGAGCGGCGCTCCGCCGTGGGCGCAGCGGCTTTGGGCGATCTCGTTCTCGTGGTGCGGGAAGATGAGGTCGAGCCCGCCCCCGTGGATGTCGATGGTCTCGCCGAGATGGGCGCGGATCATCGCCGAGCATTCGATGTGCCAGCCTGGCCGGCCCCGCCCCCAGGGCGAATCCCAGCCGATCACCCCGTCCGGGCTCGGCTTCCAAAGCACGAAGTCGGCCGGATCGCGCTTGTAGGGCGCGACCTCGACCCTCGCTCCGGCGATCATCTGCTCGCGGTCGCGGCGGCTGAGCGCGCCATAATCGGGATCGCTCGGGACCGAGAACAGCACATGGCCGTCAGCCTCATAGGCATTGCCGAGCCCGACCAGCCGCTCGATCATCGCGACCATCGGCCCGATTTCGTGGGTGGCGTGCGGTGCGATGTCGGGCGGCGAGACGCCGAGCGCGCCCATATCCTCGAGGTAGAAGCGCTCGAACCGCTCGGTAATCACTGACGGATCGACCCCTTCCGCCTCCGCCGCCGCGATGATCTTGTCGTCGACGTCGGTGACGTTGCGGGCGTAGACCAGGCTGTCGGCGCCGAACTCGTGCCGGATCAGCCGGCCGAGCGTATCGAACACCACCGCCGGCCGGGCGTTGCCGATGTGCGCCCGCCCGTAGACGGTCGGTCCGCAGACGTACATCGTCACCCGCTTCGGGTCGGCGGGCATGAAGTCGCGCTTCTCGCGGCTCATCGTATCGTGGAGACGGATCATTTCCTGCGGATCGGCCCCGGCTGCGCTCCCCGCCGGGCCTGCACCCAATCGACGATCGCCCGGCCGCTGGAGTTCAGCAGCGGGTAGGTCCGCGAGTTCAGCATCCAGGCCGGGCGGTCCGACTGCGGCCCCCAGACCATGTCGGTGGCAAGGTTGGCGAGGAGGAAGACGAGCGTCGCGCCTAGCAAGCCCTTGAGCAAGCCGAAGCCCGCTCCGAGCACCCGGTCGAACGGACCGAGCACCGGCGATCGGCGCGTTCGGCCGCCGATGGTCCGGGCCAGCAGCTTCACGACAAGGAAGCTCGGTACGAACAGGATCGCGAAGGCGAGCACCGCTGCCGCCGCCGGGCTTGCGACGACATGGCCCGTCAGCCCGGTCCACAGCTGGCCGTGGAACAGCTTGAGCATCGCGATCGCGACCACCCAGGCGAGCAGCGAGATCACCTCGTGGACGAAGCCACGGATGAATCCGACGGCGCCGCCGCCAAGCAGGAGCAGGACAACGAAGATGTCGAGCGCAGTCACGGCAACGGCGCTAGCAATCTCTTTTCGCCATTGCGAGGCCGGAACTAGTCCAGGATCGGCTTGTAGACCGCAACCCGGCTCGGCGGCTGGACGCGAAGCCGCGTGAGGCTGATGCCAGCGGCGATCAAAGCGGCGATCGAGGCCGCAAGCAGCAGCCGCGGCGTGACGCCCAGGCCGAACAAATGGAAGGCCGCGCCGACCGTGACCGCGCCCGCCGTCTGCCCAAGCAAGCGGGCCGTAGCCAGCACACCGCCGGCGGCGCCCGACCGCGACTTCGGCGCCGAGCTGACGATGGTGCGGTTGTTGGGCGACTGGAACAGGCCGAAGCCGAGCCCGCACAACGCCATGCGCCAGATGATCGACGCATTGTCCGGCGAGGCGCCCATCCGCGACAAGGCGAACAGTCCGGCCGCGAAGATCGCCAGGCCAATGCCGCCGAGCAGCCCCGAGGGCACCTTATCGGCGAGCCGGCCCGCGAATGGCGCTGCGATGCCGACCGCAATCGGCCAGGGCGTCATCAGCAACCCGGTCGCAAACACGCTGCGCCCAAGCACCGACTGAAGCAGGAACGGGATCGCCACGTAAGCGAGCATCTGGGCCGCGAACGAGACGACGGAGGTCGTGATCGACAGGGCGAAGATCGGGATCCGCAGCAGGTCGAGCGGCATCAGGGGGTTGGGCCGGCCTCTCTCCCGCCAGACCAGCGCCGCGCCCGCGACGATGCCGGCGACCACCATCACCAGCCCTACTGCCGAACCTTCGCGCGCGAACCATTCGGCACCGAACGGGACGAGGCCCATCATCGCGCCGCTGAGGATCGCCGAGCCCCAGTCGAACGGGCCGCCATGCCCCTGAGGCTCTGGCAACGACTTCCGGCCGATCATGAGCGCCGCGACGCCAATCGGGAGATTGATCAGGAAAAGCCATTCCCACGGGCCGACCGCAAGGATCAGGCTGGCAAGCGTCGGGCCGACCGCGGCCGAAACCGACAGCACCATCGCATTGTAGCCGATGCCGCGCCCGAGCATGCTCGCGGGATAGGTCGCGCGCACCAGGGCCGCGTTCATGCTCATGATGCAGGCCGCGCCGGCGCCCTGCAGTACGCGCGCCGCGACCAGCAGCGGCAGCGAGTGGCTAAGCGCGCATGCCAGCGAGCCTACGGTGAAGATCGCCAGTCCTGGAATGTAGATGCACTTGTACCCGATCCGGTCGCCCAATGCCGCCAGTGGCAGAAGCAGTATCGTGATCGTCAGCTGGTAGCCGTTGATGATCCACACCGAGCTCGCCGGCGATGCCCCGAGCTCGCGTGCGATGGTCGGCAGAGCGACATTGGCGATCGCCCCGTCGAGGACCGCCATAGTGAGCGCAAGCCAGATGCTCGCCATCGACCAGTAGCGCCGCGGGATCGGCAGGCCGTCGTGCTGCGCAGGAGGATGCTCCGCCCGGGGATTCGTCTGAATGTTCATGGATTGATCGGGCAACGGACTGCCTGCTGAATCGATGCTACGGCTGCCGACTAGCGGCCGAGGAGCTGGTCCACCAGCTGCCGCAAGTTTCCGAACTCCGAAAGCCGCAGCCCCTCGCCGCCCTTGACGCCCTTGGGCACCCAGCCGGCGTCGAAGCCGAGCTTGGCGGATTCCTTGAGGCGCAATCCGCTGTGCGCGACGGGGCGGATTTCGCCGGAGAGGGCGATTTCGCCGAGGACGACGGCTTCGGTCGGAACAGGGCGTTCGGAGAGTGCCGAGACCAGCGCCGCCGCGACGGCGAGATCGGCGGCGGGGTCGCTCAGGCGATAGCCGCCGGCGACGTTGAGATAGACCTCGGCCGTTGCGAAGCTCATGCCGCAGCGCGCTTCGAGGACGGCGAGGATCATCGCCAGGCGGCCGCTGTCCCAGCCGACCGCCGCGCGCCTCGGCGTCGCTCCGGTCGCGAGGCGGACCACCAACGCCTGGATCTCCACCAGCACCGGCCGCGACCCCTCGATCGCCGCGAAGACGCTGGTGCCGCTGACCGGCTCGCCGCGGTTGGTCAGGAACAGCGCCGACGGGTTGGGGACTTCGGTCAGGCCGACGCCTTCCATCGCGAACACGCCGATCTCGTCCGTGCCGCCGAAGCGATTCTTCATGGCCCGGAGGATCCGGTACTGGTGGCTGCGCTCGCCCTCGAAGCTCAGCACCGTGTCGACCATATGCTCGAGCACGCGCGGGCCGGCGATGGTGCCGTCCTTGGTGACGTGGCCGACGAGGATGACCGCAGTCCCCTGCTCCTTGGCGAAGCGCACCAGCTCCTGCGCCGAGGCGCGAACCTGGCTAACCGTTCCCGGCGCGCCCTCAATGAGGTCGCTGTGCATCGTCTGGATCGAATCGATGATGAGCAAAGCCGGCGCATCGTCGCCGACGGTCGTCAGGATGTCGCGCACCGAGGTCGCGCTCGCCAGGCGCACCGGCGCTCCGCCAAGGCCAAGCCTCACCGCGCGCAGCCGCACCTGCTCGGCCGATTCCTCGCCCGAGACATAGACGACCTGCCGCCCGGCGCTCGCCAGCCGGGCCGCGACCTGGAGCAGCAGGGTCGACTTGCCGATGCCTGGATCGCCGCCGACGAGCATCGCCGAGCCGGGAACGATGCCGCCGCCGACGGCGCGGTCGAACTCGGCTAGGCCACTCGGCAACCGCTCGGGCAGCGCCGAGGGGCTTTCGAGTCCGACCAGCTGGATGACGCGTCCGCCGCCCTGAAGATTGTGCTTGGCCGCGAAGATGTTCGACACCTCGGCCGCCTCCTGGACCAGGGTATTCCACTCGGCGCAGTCGGCGCACTGGCCCTGCCAGCGGGTCGAGACCGAGCCGCAGGACTGGCAGACGTAACGGGATTTGGGCTTGGCCATCGGCTCTACCGTCTAAAGACTGGGATGAACCGCGCAACAGGCGCGAGCGCCATTCGTTGACGCCGGGCCGGGGAAATCAGGAGAATTTCAATGCCCTATGCCAAGGCTCGCGATGGCACGAAGCTCTATTACAAGGACTGGGGCCGCGGTGATCCCGTCGTCCTGATCCACGGCTGGCCACTCAGCGCCGACTCGTTCGACGATGCCGCGCTTCGCCTCGTCGAGGCCGGCAAGCGCTGCATCATCCCCGACCGTCGCGGCTTCGGCCGATCGGACCAGCCTTGGGATGGCCATGACTATGACACCTATGCCGATGATGTCGCGGCCGTGCTCGAAGCTGCGGGGGTCGCCGAACCGGTCGCGCTGGTCGGCTTCTCGATGGGCGGAGGCGAAGTCGCGCGCTTCCTCACCAAGCAGGGCAAGGGCCGGGTCAGCAAGGCCGTGCTGATCAGCTCGGTCGTGCCCTACATGCTGCAGACCGACGACAATCCGAACGGCGTCCCGCAGTCGACCTTCGACCAGATGACCCAGGGCATGAAGGAAGATCGAGCCCATTTCTTCAAGGGCTTCTTCAACGATTTCTTCGGCACCGGCATGATCAGCCATCCGGTCAGCGACGAAGTCGAGATGAACGCCTGGCGGCAGACGATGATGGCGGGGCTGAGACCCACTCTCGCCGCCGCCCAGGCCTTTGCGACGACCGATTTCCGGCCAGACATCGCGAGCTTCGATGGCGTGCCGACGCTGATCATCCACGGCACATCCGACAAGACGGTGCCGATCGACGCGACCGGCCGGGTGATGGCCGATAAGGTGCCGAACGCAAAGCTGATCGAATATGAGGGCAGCGCGCACGGCCTGTTCGCGACCGACAAGGAGCGGCTCAACGAAGACCTCGTCGCCTTCCTGACCGGCGACGACAGCCGCATCGACGAGAAAGCGGAAAGCCGGGAAACCGAATCCGCCTATTGAGCTTTGGAAATCGGGCAACGCTGCTTCGCGGCGGCGTTGCCGCTCCCTCGCGGCATCGCTAGGCGCCGCGGGTGAGTCTTCTCCCCGAACCCCTCAGGATCGCCGGCTTCAGAGCCTTCTGGATCGCCCGGCTGAGCACCACCATTGCGCAGATGGCGATGGTCATCGTCATTGGTTGGCAAGTCTACGACATCGCCCGGCATACGATGGGGACCGAGGCAGCGGCGCTTCGGCTCGGGATCATCGGGCTCGTCCAGTTCGTGCCTCTGTTCCTTCTGACCCTGGTCACTGGCTGGACGGCCGACCGGATTGACCGCCGCTGGATCGCTCGGGCGTCGGTCACGCTGGAGCTGCTATGCGCGCTTGCGCTCGGCTGGATGGCGTGGCGGCACACAACCACCCTTCCCGCCATTTACGTGATCGCGGCGCTGCTGGGCGTCGCTCGCGCCTTCGCCGGCCCGGCGCTGGGAGCACTGGCGCCCAATCTCGTGCCGCGCGAGATCCTGCCGCGCGCGATCGCCTTGTCGTCGATCGCCTGGCAGGTCGGGGCGATCGGCGGGCCCGCGCTTGGCGGATATCTGTACGCCCTCGCCCCGGTCGCCCCCTACGCCGCGAGCGCGCTTCTGTTCGTCATCGCGCTTGCCGGCCTGTTTGCGATCCCTGCTATTCCGCGGCCCGAGCTCGACCGCTCGCTAAACCCCTGGCGACAGATGATCGAGGGGCTACATTATGTCCGTCACAACCGGCTGGTGCTCGGCGCAATCAGCCTGGATTTGTTCGCGGTGCTCCTCGGCGGAGCGACGGCGATGCTGCCGGTCTTTGCCCGCGACGTCCTCCACGCGGGACCGGAAGGACTGGGCCACCTGCGGGCGGCGCCCGCGGTCGGAGCGACCCTCACCGCCGCTTTCTTCGCTGCTCGGCCGCTCAAGCAGGATGTCGGCGTGAAGATGCTGGCCGCGGTTGCCGTGTTCGGCCTCGCGACCGTGATCTTCGGCCTGTCACGCTCGATGCCGCTATCGCTCGCCTGCCTTGCGGTCCTCGGCGCGGCCGACATGTTTTCGGTCTACGTCCGCCAGTCGCTGATACAGCTCTACACGCCCGACGAGATGCGCGGCCGAGTCAGTTCGGTCTCATCCCTCTTCATCTCCGCCTCGAACGAGCTCGGCGAAACCGAGTCCGGCTTCCTCGCGGCGCTGATCGGCCCGATCCCGGCAGTCATCGCCGGCGGCATCGGCGCAGTGATCGTCGTTTTCGTCTGGGGATGGAAATTTCCCGAGCTGCGGCTTGCAAGGAGCTTCGATCCTCCCGATTTACAGGCGTCGAAACCAAAGGAGACAGCGGCATGAAGGCGGCGAACGTCCTCGAGACCATCGGCAATACGCCACATATCCGGATCAACCGGCTGTTCGGCGATCGCGCGGAAGTCTGGATGAAGTCGGAGCGCGCCAATCCCGGCGGGTCGATCAAGGACCGCATCGCGCTGGCGATGATCGAGGACGCCGAGCGCTCGGGCAAGCTGAAGCCCGGCGGCACCATCATCGAGCCGACCTCCGGCAACACCGGCATCGGCCTTGCGATGGTCGCGGCGGTCAAGGGCTACAAGCTGGTCCTGGTCATGCCGGAAAGCATGAGCCTGGAGCGCCGCCGCCTGATGCTGGCCTACGGCGCGAGCTTCGACCTCACCCCCAAGGAAAAGGGCATGCAGGGCGCCGTCGACCGTGCCCGCGAGCTGATCGAGCAAACTCCGGGCAGCTGGATGCCGCAGCAGTTCGACAATGCGGCCAATGTCGAGGTCCACCGCCGCACGACCGCTCAGGAGATCCTGCGCGACTTCGGCGATGCGCCGCTGGACGCGATCATCACCGGCGTCGGGACCGGCGGGCACATCACCGCCTGCGCAGAAGTCCTGAAGCCCATCTGGCCGAACCTCAAGGTGTTCGCGGTCGAGCCGGCGCTGTCGCCGATCCTCACTGGTGGCAAGCCGGGGCCGCATCCGATCCAGGGCTTGGGCGCCAACTTCATTCCAAGCATCCTCAACACGGGCGCGCTCGATGGGATCATCGACATCGATGCCGATGCGTCGAAGGAAATGGCGCGCCGGGCGGCTCGCGAGGAAGGCCTTCTGATCGGTATCTCGTCGGGCGCGGCGCTGGCCGGGGTCGAGCAGAAGCTTGGGGACCTCGGGGATCGGCCGCGCATCCTGACCTTTAACTACGACACTGGCGAGCGCTACCTCTCGGTCCCGGATTTCCTTCCGGAACAAGCGGCTTAATGCACCACTAACCACGTCCGTTCGCCGACACTTTAACTCCCCGGGACATAAGCCTTTGCTCCGGGGGAATCGAAGGCCTGGCGTTGAGCCGCGTTCACCCCCTCGCTGAGAGGTGAGCATCAATGCGGCGAACGCTGTTCGGCAAGAATCCCGAGGTCGAGTATATCGGCCCGCGCGACGCGTCGCCCGTCGACGCCCTGCTGTTCGATGTCCGTGAGCATGAATCGAGCACAGACACGCGCCTCGCCGAGCTCCGGGTCGCCGGCTGGACCTACGTGCCCTGGCTGCTGTTCGCAGGCCATCTGGTCGTTGCCGCCAGCCTCCTCGCGGTCCCGGGGCTCGCCTCGTCGATGCAGACGCTCGCATTCACCGGCATCCCGGTCCTGATCGCGCTCGCGCTCGACATCGGCGCGGGGCTGGTGATCAGCCGCTGGCGCAACCTCCAGCTCTCGCCGCACACGATCGGCCGCCTGATGTGCGCCTATGTCACGGTGGCCGGAATCTGCTCCACCGTCGCCAGCGCTGCTTCGACCTCCATCGATTTCCATGCGGCGAGCTTCGCCACGGTTGCGCTCGGCGCCAGCTTCGTCGTCCGCTGCGTCGCCTCGGTCGCATCGCCGCCGCTTGCCGTCATCAACGCCGCGCTGGCCGTCCTGACGACGGCGTTGTTCTCGAACGACCCACTCGCGACATCGGCGCTGAACGCGCTTGCCGGACTCGTCCTCGTCTACACTGTCGCCGTCACCCGCAAGACCATCGCCGGCGGACGCCAGCGGCTGGGCGTCGAATGGCAGGCCAGAAAGGCGCTGAACTTCGTCGACGAGTTCGAGAACACCGGCCGCGGCTGGTTCTGGGAAACCGACCCGCTCGGCACCCTGTCCTACGTCTCGAAGCAGCTTGCCGACGACTTCAATTGCGAACCGGAGGCTTTGCTCGGCCGCCAATTCACTGACCTCCTGTCCGTGGACACCAAGGGTTCCGATACCTCCGAAGAGCGCAAGACACTGGGTTTTCACCTGTCCGCGCGCTTTCCCTTTTCCGATGTCGTCGTCCGCCCGGCGAGCGACCAGGACGTCCATTGGTCGCTGTCGGGCAATCCGATCTTCGACGAGCGCGGCCGCTTCCTCGGCTTCCGGGGCATCGGCACCGACCTCACCGAGCAGCGCCGGTCCGAGCAGGAGATCACCCGCCTCGCCCGCTTCGACTCGCTGACCGGGCTGCCGAATCGCGCGATGATGCGGCAGACGCTGGAAGAGGCGCTTCGCAACGCGACCAACCGCCAGAAGGGCTGCACCCTCTTTTTGATCGACCTCGACCGGTTCAAGAACGTCAACGACACGCTCGGCCACCCGATCGGCGACGCCCTGCTTCGCCAGGTCGCCGACCGGTTGAAGTCCGTGATGGGCGAGCACGGGAAGGTCGGTCGGCTCGGCGGCGACGAGTTCAAGGCGGTGCTTCCGGGCATGGTCGACGTCGGCTTGATCGAGTCGCTGGCCCGCACCCTCATCGAGCAGGTGTCGCGCCCCTACATGATCGAGGGTCACAAGGTGACCATCGGCGCCTCGGTCGGCGTGGCCATCGGCGATCCCGGCCGGACCGGTGCGGATGCCCTCGTCCGCAACGCCGACCTCGCCCTGTACGCAGCAAAGGGCGCTGGCCGCGGCAAGCATTGCTTCTACGAACCGTCGATGCACAGCGAGGCGGCCGAGCGCCAGTTGCTCGAGAACGATCTTCGCCAGGCAATCGAGCGCGGCGAGCTGCACATGGCCTATCAGCCGATCGTCCGTGCCGCCGGCGAAGAAATCTGCGGCTTCGAGGCGCTGGTACGCTGGGCCCATCCGACGCGCGGCGCGATCTCGCCGGACAAGTTCATTCCGCTCGCCGAGGAAGCCGGGCTCATCGGCCGCATCGGCGAATGGGTGCTTCGGACCTCGCTCGAGGAAGCCGCGCGCTGGCCCGACCAGGTGCGGATCGCGGTCAATCTGTCGCCGCTGCAGTTCAACGACCCCGGAATCGTCAAGCTCGTCGCCCGGCATCTCGAGGAAACCGGCATCCGGCCGGACCGCCTGGAACTCGAGATAACAGAGGGCGTG
>Ga0213875_10001800_pt1 | contig 13377 bp, 10 predicted proteins | sample BarmaccomBMRX_R8_FD_160105 | JGI IMG/M metagenome (GOLD analysis project Ga0213875, IMG submission 160105) | Root-associated microbial communities from Barbacenia macrantha in rupestrian grasslands, the National Park of Serra do Cipo, Brazil - RX_R8 | ecosystem: Host-associated > Plants > Roots... | reverse complement strand
GCCAGCAGCGCCTTGTTGGCGGTCACCACCGGCTTCCCGGCGGCGAGCGCGGCTTGCGCCAACGCCCGCGCCGGCCCCTCGGCACCCCCGATCAGCTCGACGACCACGTCCACCGCCGGATCGGCGGCCAGCGCCACCGGGTCTTCGTACCAGCGCAGCCCGCCAAGCGGCAGGCCGCGGTCCCGCGTGCGGTCGCGGGCGGAGACGGCGGTGACGGCGATCGGCCGCCCGGCGCGCGCCGAAACCAGATCGGCATTGTCACGCAGCAGGCGCAGCACGCCACCGCCGACCGTGCCCAGGCCGGCGACCGCGACCGAGAGCGGCCGGCTCATGACGGCTCAGCCTGCGGGCGACGGCCGCTTTGGTCTGACATGACGGGGCATCGACTCCGGACGGCGTTCACTCTACCAGCCGCGCCGCGCCGCCGCGACCGGCGGCCTCCGCCGCCATGTGCACCGAGGCGACCGGCACGCCGGCGGCGGTGAGCACCGCCACGATGGCGCGGGCGCGCGCCAGGCCCAGATCGATGGCCGCGCTCTGCACCTGCGGCTCGGTGGTGGTGGCCTCGCCGTAGCCGATCACGTCCACGGCGTGGCTGCCGCGCCGCGCCGCCAGCTGCCGCAGCGGGGCATCCGCCCCGGGGGGGAGCACCGCCGAGCCCGCGGGGAAGGCTACCGGGACGGGTGCCGCCGCGGCGCCGGCCAGCGGCGCCGGCGAGGCCGGGGGGACGGGCGGAGCAACCGGGGGCGGGCTCGGCGTCGTCCCCGCAATCGGCAGGCCGGCGATCTGCGGCGCCGCCGGCGGGGCATCGGGAATGGTCGGGAGCGGCGCATCCGGCGCCGGCTGCCCGGCCTGCAGCGATGCGGGCACCGGGGCGGGCAGATCGCTCTGCTGCACGGCGGTGCGGGGAGCTCGCGACGGCGGCGTGGGGGCGGGAGGCGGCCGCGCCGGGGCCGAGCTCGCCGCCAGGCTGGCAGAGGCGGCGTTGGGGTCGGCCGCCCTTGCCGGCGCCGCGCCGCCGAACAGCGCCGGGGTGGCCGCCCGCGCCGGCGGCGTGGGCAGGGGATGGGTCTGCGCGTCGTACTGGGCGTTTGCCCGGTCCGCCACCAGGGCGTTGGCAATGCTCTGATGCGCCGCCGCATCGGGCGGCGCCGGCTTTGGCGGAACCGATCCCAGGCTGGGGTAGGGGGCATCGGCATTGGGCGGCGGCGGGCGCTGCTCGGCGATCACCCCGCCCTGCAGCCCATGCCACCAGGCGACCGGGTTGATCGAAGGCGGCAGCGAGGAGCACCCCCCCAGCAGCGTGACCACGCCGGCGAGCGCAAGCCAGGGTCCCGGAGCGCCGCCTTGAACGCACAAAATCCGGCAATTAGGCTGTTTGCCTATTCCCGATCCCATATATCCGACCTGCTCCAGGGTCCCCGCGCCGCTGATGTAGCGCGGCCGAGCCCATGACGGAAAGGACGCCCACGGCGATGGCCGATACCCGCAAACCGGAAGCCCCGGTGTTCAAGATGCCCGACCCCGTTTCCTTCAGCCGGTCCATGCCCGAGATCGCCGAACGCTCGCAGCGCCTGGTTTCGGAGTGGCTGAAGCGGCAGGGCACCGCCGGAACCAACCCCGACCCGCTGAACATCGGCCGGGCTTTCTTCGAGATGACGGCACGGCTGATGGCCAACCCGGCCCGGCTGGTGCAGGCCCAGCTCGGTTTCTGGCAGGACTACATGACGCTTTGGCAGAACACCGCCCGGCGCATGCTCGGCGGCGAGGCCAAGCCGGTCATCGAGGTGCCGCCCGGCGATCGGCGCTTCAAGGACAACGCCTGGAACGAGAACGAGATCTTCGACTTCATCAAGCAGACCTACCTGCTCTCCGCCCGCTTCGTGCAGGACGTGGTGACGCATGTGGATGGGCTGTCGCCGCAGACCGCGCAGAAGGTGGATTTCTACTCCCGGCAATTCGTCGATGCGATGAGCCCGAGCAACTTCGTGCTGACCAATCCGGAAGTGCTGCGCAAGACCGCCGAGACCGGCGGGGAGAACCTGCTGCGCGGCCTTAACAATCTCCTGAGCGATCTGGAGCGCGGCAAGGGCCAGCTGCGCATCAAGATGACCGACGGGGACGCCTTCGATGTCGGCAGCAATATCGGCGTCTCGCCGGGCAAGGTGGTCTACCAGAACGACCTGATGCAGCTGATCCAGTACGCGCCGACCACCGAGAAGGTGCTGAAGCGGCCGCTGCTGATCGTCCCGCCCTGGATCAACAAGTTCTACATCCTCGATCTCCGGCCGAAGAATTCCTTCGTGCGCTGGGCGGTGTCGCAGGGCCACACGGTCTTCATGGTGAGCTGGGTGAACCCGGACGCGCGGCTCGCCAACAAGGGTTTCGACAACTACATGACGGAGGGCGTGCTCGCCAATCTGGACGCCATCGAGGCGGCAACCGGCGAGCGCGGCGTGAATGCCATCGGCTACTGCCTGGGCGGCACGCTGCTCGGGTCCAGCCTCGCCTACATGGCTGCCAAGGGCGACGACCGTATCAAGAGCGCCACCTTCTTCGTGACCATGATGGATTTCACTGAGGCCGGCGAGATCAGCGTGTTCATCGACGAGGAGCAGCTCAAGGGCCTCGAGGAGAAGATGAACAAGCGCGGCTATCTCGAAGGCAGCGAGATGGCGACCACCTTCAACATGCTGCGCGCCAACGACCTGATCTGGTCGTTCGTGGTCAACAACTACCTGCTCGGCAACGATCCGTTCCCCTTCGATCTGCTCTACTGGAACTCGGATTCCACGCGCATGCCGGCGGCGATGCACAGCTTCTATCTGCGCAACATGTATCGCGACAACAAGCTGGCGGAGCCGAACGGCATTTCGCTGGCCGACGTGCCGATCGATCTGCGGCGGGTGAAGGTGCCGGCGTATTTCCTCTCGACGCGCGAGGATCACATCGCGCCGTGGAAGACGACGTATCGTGGCACCCATCTTCTGCAAGGGCCCAACCGCTTCGTGCTGGCAGCCTCGGGCCACATCGCCGGCGTGGTGAACCCGCCGGAGGGCGGTAAATACAGCCACTGGATCAACCCCGAGCTGCCGGACAGCCCCGAGGAGTGGCTCGCCGGCGGCACCGAGATGGCGGGGTCCTGGTGGCCGGACTGGCAGCGCTGGATCACCGGGCTGTCAAAGGCCCAGGTCGCGGCGCGCCAGCCGGGCGAGGGCAAGCTCAAGCCGATCGAGGACGCACCGGGAAGCTACGTCAAAGTGCGACTGTGCTGACGCGCCCGTTCGGGCTCTAATCCCAGTCGCGCGACACCGGAATGCTTAGAGCAATATCGGCCTAACTGGAATCGCTTTGCGGTTCCAGGCCGATGAAATTGCCCGCGAAATATGGGGTTGAGCAGGTTCGCCTCGCGCGAACATGCTCTAGGGTGTCTGCTGTTTTGGAAGAAAACGGATGGGCGCGGCGCGACCGGCGCACGAGGTGTCGTGTGGCTCCCCGGGGTTGTCGATGAAGTCTGCGGCGATTTCGGCGCCGCACGGGCTGAACGCCCTGACGTTATGACCGATACGGGGAAACTCGACCCAGCGCGCATTGGGACCGATCAGTGCCGCCACATGCTGGCTGAGGGATGGCCGCGTGACGGGGTCGAACTCTCCCGCCAGCACCAGCGTCGGCACAGCGGTGCCGACCGGCACAAGCGGCGCGGGTCCGACTTCCGACCAATCGTCGCACCGATCGTAGGGCTGCAAGCGGTCGAGCACGCTCGCACCGGCCGGAAGCGGGTGGCGATAATGCGGACGATCGCGGCATTCGACGGCAAGGTTCGTCGCGGGGTCCACCTCCGCCGCCACGGCCGCGCGCGCCGACGCAAGAACCGTTCCGAGCCCCTGGTTGTCGCGGTCATGCACTGTCGCGATCAGGCGTGGCAGGCTCGGATAGGCGGAGGGATAGTAGATGAGACGGCTGATCAGAGCCTCGAACAGGGTCGACGTGAGGCGCACCCGATCATTGGGACGATGCATCTCCGTTGGCACGTTGACGATCAGCGGCGCGCGAGCGAGCCCGGACACTGTCTCTCGATAGGTGGCCGCTAGGTTGGGATACATGGCGGCACAGGCCTGGTCGCCGGAGCAATACAAGAAGAACGTATCGAGCGCGTCGGCGACGTTGGTCGAGTGCATCGGCCTCGGGTCCGGCGGATAGATTGAATCGAGCACGGCAGAGCGCACCGTGTCGGGATGCAGCGCGAGCAGGGTCATGGCAACGGTCGTGCCGTAGGACTCGCCGTAGACATTCCAGCGTTCGACCCCAAGCGCCCGCCGGACCCACTCGAAATCGGCAACGGTGACGCTGGTGCCGAAGTCCCTCATTTCAAAGCCGCGCGAGGTCGCCTCGGCGCGGCACGCCGCAAAGACGGCCCGACGCTTGGCCAAGGCATCGGCGCTCGGGTCCGTGGCGACGGCGAGGGCGGCATCGAGAAGCGCGCCATCGAGCTTAGGGCAGAGCTTTGGCTCCGATCGGCCGGTTCCCCGTTGATCCACGAGAATGAGGTCGCGGCTTGGGGCGTAGGGGGTCCGGGCCTGATGGTCGGCGTAGATGGTGAGGGGACCACCTGGGCCGCCGCTGATGTAAACGACGGGATCCGAGAAGGCGGGCTGCTGAGCGCTCCTGATGACGACAACCGCCAGCTTGAACTGGCCTGCACCGGGGTTCGCGTAACTTCGCGGGACGCTGACGCTGCCGCAGCGCAGGCGCGGACGTACAGCCGGCGAAATACTGGGAAGATCGCAGGCCGTTTCCTCGAAGACAGGTTGCAGCGGCTCCGTCCGGCCGCTCGCCTGCCCGTCGCGTGCAAGCCCGATCACCAGCAGCAGGCCGCAGATCGTCCCGAGGTTTCGCAACGAGGGCCGCACGGGCAAGGGCATGTGCCTACCGGGTAGCAAGCGCCAGGTTGGCCGCTAGGTGCCGATACACAGAGGGCTGCGCAGCTTGCGCAGCGCGGCGATCACGCTTTGCGGCGTGATCCTGCCGGTGCGCGGGTTGGCTTCGCTCGGGACGCCGCTGATCGACATCTCGAGCCGGGCGCTGTCGCTCTCGATGAGGATGGCGTGCTGGTTGCGGTCGATGGCGGGGTCGGCCCAGATCTCGATGGTCGTGCGATCCGGACCGATGCCGGCCAGGCTGAGCGCCGCCACGACGTTGACATTGGCGGGAAAGCCGCGGACCGCCTGCCGCGCCGTTCCCTCGAAGACCTTGCGGGGCGCCTGCAGACCCGTCAGGTCGATGCCGTTCTCCACGAGATAGGGGGCGCCTTGCAGACCGGCCGGCGGCTTGCGGGTCACCATGCGGGCCACCGAAACGGTGCCCTCCGCCGCGGCCTGCACCGCATCGAGACCGAGCAGCGCCCCGGTCGGCACAATGATCCGCCCGCCGCTTTCCCGAGCCAGTGCGGCGAGGTGGCCGTGGGTCAGCAAGGCGCCGACGCTGATCGCCATGAGCGTCCTGCCGGCTCGCAGGGCCGGCTCGGCGACCTCAAGGAAGACCGCCGCCGGGGCGCATTCCACGATCACATCGGCGAGCCCGGCCAGTTCCTTCAGGGGTGCGACGGCGACGGCGGAGCGGAACAAGGCGACGGTGTCACGCGCCCGCGCCTGGTCGCGCGCGGACACGGCGACGAGCCGCAGCCCGGGCAGTCCGTCATCCAGGGCCTGCGCCACCTTCCGACCGATGGCGCCGAGCCCACCGACCGCGACCGTGAGCTCGGGGATGCGCGACATGCCGCCGAGCATGCCGGGCGGCGGAGCATTCCCGCAAGCTGCGCCTGCCGGCTCACGATCGTCCCGGCCGCAGCACCAGGCCGGCGGCGGCCAGCATCAGCACCATGCCGACGGCGTCGGTGACCTGCACCCGCTCGCCGAACACCGCGATGCCCAGCAGCACCGAGATCACCGGCGAGACGAAGGCGTAGGTGCCGGCGCGGCTCGCCCCCCAGTCGCGCACCAGCAGGAAATAGATGATCGTCGCGCCGAGCGAGCCGGGCAGCAGCAGGAACAGCCAGGCGGCCCAGGCCGCCTCGCCCCAGGCGCCGCTGGCGGCCTCCCGGGCTCCCGGCTCGAACAGCAGCGAGAGGACGAGCAGGATCGCGCCGCCGATCAGGTTGGAGGTCGCCGCCAGCAGCGCCGGGGGCAAGGTGCGCATCAGCGGCCGCGCCATGACCGACCCGGCGGAATAGGCGAGACAGCCGACCCCCAACGCCAGGGCTCCGAGCAGGGCCGCGCTGCCCATCGTGCCGTTGGCCGCCGCCGGCCCGAACAGTACCAGGATGCCGGCAACGCCCAGTCCGATCGCGCCGAGCTGGCTGGCCCGGAACGCTTCCTGCCCCACCGCCACGCTGAACGCGAGCAGCGACAGCGGCGTCAGCGCGGAGCTGATCACGGCGGCCAGTCCGCTGCCGATGTAGCGCAGCCCGTAGAGCTGGATCCCCGAATTGAGGGTAACCATGAGAAAGCCGAGCAGGGCGAGCCTGCCGAAGAGATGGGCACCGACGCGGACCGGCCGTCCTGTCGCGGCATGCCAGACCAGCAGGATCAGTCCGGCCGCCGTCCATCTTGTCCCGGAGAAAAAGCCGGGCGGAACCGCCGTCACGCCCACCTTCAGGGCGAGCCAGGTGCTGCCCCAGACCAGACAGAGGATGGTGAAGAACAGGCGCTGCCTGGAACGGGATGGCATGGGTCTGGTCCGACCGAGCTTCGCGCCGAGGCGCTAGAGCGTGATGACCGAAGGTGGAATCACCGCAGGTCTGAATCACGCTCACGATGCCGGATGGGTCGGAGGGTCGTCGCCTGACGGCGGCGAGTCATCGTCATCTGCTGCCCGCTCGAACGCCCGGGTGACGGCGATGCGGGTGAAGATGTAGCCGCCGAGGAACCCGGCGCCGATTCCGAACACCATCAGCGAGGCGACGACGACCGGGCGGGGGTCCTCCTTGAAGGAGTCGCCGATGCTGCGCAGAAAACCCGGGATCGACGTCACTTGAGTCAACCCGGCGCCGATCAAGGTCTTGGTCAGCCAGTCCGAGATGTCCTCGAGGTTGCTGTTGATGCCGAGGCGGGCGTGTTCGGCCTGGATGGCCCCGGCGGCCCCGGCCGCGGCGCCGGCCGCGGCACCGGCTGCCGCCGCCGCCGGCGCCCCCGCCCCGGCTTGCGTGCCGGCCTGAGCGCCTGCCCGAGCAGCGGCGGCGCCGGCAGCGGCCTCCGCGGGTTGCACCCCGCCAGCCTCTGCGCCGGCCTCTGCGCCCTGCGCCGCCGCTCCGCCCGCTGCTGCCGCTGCTGAATCATCGTCGCCCGGCCCCTCGTCAACGGCGGCATGCGGGGCGGGTCGACCAGCGGCGGATGGGCCGTACGCCGGCTGGCCGAGGCCCTGGGGCGGCAGACCGCCGGGAAGACCGAGGGGCGCGACGCCGGCCGGCCGGCTGCGGGGCACGCCGAACAGGAAGCCCAGGCAAGCGCCGGCGGTAGCGGCAGACAGCGTGACGAGCACATAGCCGCCAAAGCTCTGCTGAAACGGCTGGGCGCTCACGCTCCAGGGCTGGCGGTACGACCACATCGCAGTGGCGATCGTGCCGAGGGCTGCCACAGCCGAGAAGAACAGCACGGTCTGCAACACGTCCCGATGCCCCCGCGATCGGCGTCTGGCAGGTGCCTGCAGGAGAAAGCACGCAATGCAGCCGCCGATCACCGCGCCGCACAGACCGGCAACCGCCCAGTGATAGCGGAACGCGTTCAGCACCAGGCCGCCGATGACGGCGCCGAGCAGGGTCGCGGGCAGGACGAGCCAGGCCCGCGTCTGGACGGCCCACGTCATCATCCGGGCGGTCCGTTCCGTTCCGCTCACCTCGCCCTCCACCGATCCATTTCGCCCCCCGCACCCGGGCAGCCGCGGCTCAGCTCCCGGTACGTGCCCGCAATGCCGCGGCCTCGATGCCGGCCACCGCGCAGGTCTCGTCATTGTCGGAGGTGTCGCCGGAGATCCCGACCGCGCCGAGCAGGGCGCCGGCGGCGTCCTCGACCAGCACGCCGCCCGGGACCGGCACCACGCGGCCCTGGCTGGCGACCGCGAGCGCGCCGACGAAGGCGGGATTCGCCGCTGCACGCGCCGCCATTTCGCGCGACCCGAATCCCATGCCCAGCGCCCCCCAGGCTTTGCCGGTGGCGATCTCGACGCGCAGGATGCCCGAGCGATCCTCCCGCTGCAGGGCGATCGGATGCCCGCCCGGGTCGAGCACCACCACGGTGAGCGGCGCCAGCGCAAGGTCGTGACCTTTCGCCAGCGCGGCACGGATGATCGTGTCGGCTTGCTCGAGAGTGAGCCAGGACATGCGGCGTTTCCTACGGAACGGGGGTGAGCCGACGGCGTGCGACAGCTGGCCCGGCGGTTCGTGGCACGGGCGCGAAGGGACATGCGGGAATGCGAACGCCGCAGTCGTTACCAGCCCAGAACCGATGCTGGCAAGCCGCTCCTCGCATCCGGATTGCCGATTTTCCGGCGGCTTCTGCATACTCGCGCACGGCGCAGCGCTTCACTCCCCGGAGTTCCTCTTTGCTCGAGCCGGCAACCCTGGACGCCGCCGCCGTGCGGAGTGAAACGCCGTGCGGCGATGGCGTCATGGTCTGGCGCGCCTGGGGCGCCGGTCCGCCGCTGGTGCTGCTGCACGGCGGCAGCGGCTCCTGGCGTCACTGGATGCGCAACATCCCGGTGCTGGCGCGGACGCGTCGCGTGCTGGCGCCCGACCTGCCTGGCCTCGGCGACTCCGCCTCGCCGCCGTCGCCCTGGAGCCCCGAGAGCATCGCCGCGATCGTCGCCGGCGGGCTGGCCGACCTGCTCGGCGAGGCCGGCGCCTGCGATCTCGCCGGCTTCTCCTTCGGCTCGATCATCGCCGGACACCTGGCGGCGCTGCGGCCGGCCCTGGTGCGCTCTCTGACCCTGGTCGGCGCCGGGGCGCTCGGCCTGCCGCGCAGCCCGACGCCGCTGCAAAGCGTGCGCGAGAAGACCGGGGCAGCGCGCGAGGCGGCACACCGCGCCAATTTGGCAAGCCTGATGTTCGCCGACCCCGCGAAGATCGACGCGCAGGCGCTGCGCATCCAGGACTGGAATACCCGCCATGCCCGGGTGAGGAGCCGCGGCCTGGCCGAGAGCGGATCGCTGCGCGACGCCTTGCGCCATGTGCGCGCGCGGCTCGCGGCGATCTGGGGCGAGCGCGACGCGGTCTCCTGGCCGCATATCGAGGCGCGGGTCGCGGTGCTGCGCGCGCTGCACCCCGAGGTGGCGATCCGCATCCTGCCCGGCGCCGGCCACTGGGTAGCCTATGAGGCGGCCGATGCGTTCAACGCCGCCTTCGCCGAGCTCCTCGGCGCGGCCGCGTCGCGTCCTGCTCGTTGACGGCCGGCTCCCGGCCACGCTGGGCGGTGGTCTGCCTGCTCGGCGTCACGCAGATCCTCGCCTGGGGATCGTCCTACTACCTGCTGGCGGTGCTGGCCGAGCCGATCCGGAAGGCGACGGGATGGCCCGCCGGCTGGGTGATGGGCGGCCTCTCGCTGGGCTTGCTGGTCTCCGGCGTGGTCTCGCCGCGCGTCGGGCGGACCGTCGATCGGGTCGGCGGCCGCCCGGTGCTGGCGGCGAGCGCTGTTCTGATGGGTCTCGGGCTGCTCGGCCTGGCACTGGCCCCGGGCCCGGAGCTCTATGCCGCGGCCTGGGCGGTGCTCGGCCTCGGCATGGGCGCCGGGCTGTACGATCCCGCGTTCGCGACACTCGGCCGCCTCTATGGCGAGGAGGCGCGTTCGGCGATCACCGGCGTGACGCTGTTCGGCGGCTTCGCCAGCACCGTCTGCTGGCCGCTCAGCGCCCTGCTGCTGGACCGCGTGGGCTGGCGCGGTGCCTGCTTCGGCTATGCCGCAATTCAGCTCGGCCTGGCGCTGCCGCTCTATCTGTTCGGCCTGCCGCGCGAACCGCCTCTCGGCGCGCAAGTGCCGGCGGTCGGCGAGCCCGGGCCTCCGGGCCCCGGCCCGGTGGTCTTCTGGCGCGTCGCGATCGCCCTCACACTGGCGGCCATGGTGATGACGGTGGTCTCGGTCGAGCTGCTGGCTCTCCTGCAGGCGCGCGGCTTCAGCCTCGCCGCCGCGGTCGGGGTCGGCGCTCTTCTGGGCCCGTCGCAGGTCGGCGCCCGGCTGGTCGAATTCGCCGTCGGACGGCGCAGCCATCCCGTCTGGGTCATGCTGGCGGCGCTGATCCTGGTTGCGGTCGGGCTGGCCATGCTGCTGCTCGGGCCCGGGCTCGTGGTTGCCGGCATCGTGCTCTACGGCGCGGGCGGGGGGATCCGATCGATCGCCCGGGGAACACTGCCGCTCGCCCTCTACGGCCGTGCCGGCTACGGGGCGCTGCTCGGCCGGCTCGCCCTGCCGGCGCTGCTGGCGCAAGCGGCCTCGCCGACGATCGGCGCGCTGCTGCTCGGCGCATTCGGGCCGACCGGCACGCTGCTGACCTTGCTCGCGGCGGCGCTGCTGAATGTGGTTCCCGTGCTGCTGCTCATCCCGTATGCGCGTAGTCCTGGAGCGCTATCAGCCTGACCGGGATCGCTTCGCGGCGGCAGCCGGGGAATCATCAACAGCGAGCAGGTCGAAGAGAAGGTCGCTTCCTGGGGCTTCACCCCGTACAGCCTCGAAAAACTGAGCTTCGAGGAGCAGATCGCGCTTTTTCGTCGTGCGGAATTCGTGATTGCCCCGCATGGCGCAGGACTGAGCAACCTGGTTTTCTGCGCAGGAGATGCCAAGGTCATCGAGTTCATGCCGGATCCGGAGACACGGCCGTTCTTCTGGCGTCTGTCGGCGAAGCTGGGACTCACCCACGCCATGCTTCACTGCGGCAGATCGACGACGCGGACGAAGCGAACCGGTTCAACCGTCGCATGCACGTCGATATCGACCGTCTCGACACCCTCTTCCGGATAGTGGATGCACGGCGGCTCTCTTGATGGCCCGCCGGGTCCACGGCAAGAGCAGTGCGTTACTCAGCTGCGCGTCAGGCGGATCAGGCCGCTGACCAGGTCGAAAACGTCGAGCATGCGGGCGAGATAGTGGTCGTGCACGGAAAAGCCCGGGGTGGCCGTGTCGAAGAACTGGCGTTCCAGGGCGCCGATCATGCGCAGCAGCCTGGCGCGGTGCAGGCCGAGCGCGCGCTGCATCGGGTCGGACAACACACCGGCGAAAGCCGCGAGGCTTGCGGAGGCCAGCATCAGCCCTCCCGTCGTCGTCATCAGCATTCCCACGGACGGTGCCACCGGGAACAGGCCGTACCAGACGCCGCCCAGCCAGCCGCCCAGCGGAAATGACGCGACCGCCGCCTGCTGCGCCATGATCCCGGCCAGCGTCGGGCCCAGAGAAACCGCGCCCGGCGTCAGCTTGTTGAACGCCACGGCGCCGGCGCCCAGGCTGAGCAGACCCGTCGTGATCTCCGCGGCGGCGGCGCGGCTCATGCCATACTCGCCCATCGCCCGCGAAAGCCGCTCGCGGAAGACGGGATCCTCGCCGTGCCGAGCGATGTCGAGGAGCGCTGCCTCCAGCGCCTGTGCGACGATCGGTTCGGCAAGGATCGTCTCGGCCAGGGCGTCGCGTCGGCTCTGGCGCCGCTTCTGGCGGAAGGGCAGTTCCAGCAACTCGGTGTGCACCAGCCACTCGACCTCCCGCGCCACAGCCGTGGGCAGCAGGATGGAGCGGCGCAGCGCTCCGCCCATCCGCGGCGCGCCGAGCCTGTCGGCCAGCTTGGCGCCGAGCTGCATGACGATCTGCGGCGCCGCGAGCGAGAGGTTCAGCGGCGCTTTGGCGATGTCCCAGCCGAGTGCCGCCCGGTGCAGCGCCAGCGTGCCGCGCAGCGAGAAATGCGCATCGACGAAAGGCTCGACCCGGGCGCGGCGATCAGCGAAGTAGCGCCGCGCCCCCGCCTCGACCGCCGCAAGCGCCAACGCCCGGTCAAGCGCTCTCGCTTGAGTCATGGGGTCCGGGGGCTACCCCCAGCGGGTCTCACACTTCAGCATTTGGGGCAAAGCCCTGGCCTTACTTCCTGACTTGCTCTGATAGTTGTGCTGACTTCGCAACAAACCGCAGCGGTTCATCCCAATCGAAATTGCGGTAAACCGCCGCGAGATGCGCAAAAGGCGGCGATTGCGCGAACAACTGGAACGTCAGCCGGTGCCCGGCATAGTCGGAGTTCAGCAGGTCGCGCGCGAAGGCGAGCAGCCGCCGCCGGTCCTCCGACCGCCAGCGCTCGTTGATGGAGTAGAACTTCTCCAGCCACGGTGCGGTCTCCGCGTCGCGGAATGCGGCGGCGTCGGGGGTGACGCAGATCTGGCCGCCGACCAGCTCGCGGGCGATGTGCATCATGGCGTGTAGTTGCGAACAGGCGAAGACGCGGCCAGTGAAGAGCAGCGACTGGTTCGGCATCAGCAGGCCGGCCGGGCTGCGCTCGGCGGTGGCGATCGCGGCGGTCAGGTGGGCATTGATCCCCTCGCGATAGCAGGCGAGCTGGGCGAGTTTCTCCTGCACCGCCTGCTGCTTGTCGAGCCCGGTCTGACGGGCATTGAACAGGGCCGCGCCGATCATCATGTCGGCGACCTTGAGGTTGCGCTGCACGAAGGCGAAGGCGCTGTAGCGGTGCAGCGTGGCACGGATGAACGTTGCGGCCCGGGTGTGGCGGTAGAACAGCACGTTCTCCCACGGGATCAGCACGTCGTCGAAGATCAGCAGCGTATCGACCTCGTCGAACCGGTTGGCCAGCGGATAGTCCTCTGCCGGGGCGCGCCCGGCGAAGCCGGTGCGGCAGATGAATTTCAGGTTGGGACTGCCGAGATCGCAGATGAAGCCGACGGCGTAGTCGGAGAGCTCGGCGTTTCCCCAGTTGGCGATGGTGGGCTTGGTGAAGGCCTGATTGGCATAGGCCGCGGCGGTCTCGTATTTGGCGCCGCGCACGACGATGCCGGCGTCCGTCTCGCGCACCACGTGCAGCAGCATGTCCGGGTCCTGATCCTGCGGGCGCAGCGAGCGGTCACCCTTCGGATCGGTGTTCGCCGAGACATGGAACGGATCGGTGCGCACCACGCGCTCGATATGGGTGCGGATATTCGCCGAGAATTGCGGATCGACTTCATTGAGCACGTCCTGGCCGTCGAACAGTGACCACATCTCGCCGACCGTCTCGTCGCCCACGCGGGTGACCACGCCGCCGATATCCTCGAGCACGGCGTCGGTGGCGGCGCGCTTGGCGTGCCAATCCGCCTGCGTGTAGGGCAGCTTGACGCCGACCGCCTGCTCGTCGCCGGTCTCGTCGCGC
>Ga0213875_10001799_pt1 | contig 13381 bp, 11 predicted proteins | sample BarmaccomBMRX_R8_FD_160105 | JGI IMG/M metagenome (GOLD analysis project Ga0213875, IMG submission 160105) | Root-associated microbial communities from Barbacenia macrantha in rupestrian grasslands, the National Park of Serra do Cipo, Brazil - RX_R8 | ecosystem: Host-associated > Plants > Roots... | reverse complement strand
GAACGGGCGGCGGGCGGCGCTCCTGACCATCAACAAGAGCGGCAGCGCCTCCACGCTGGACGTGGTCAACCGGGTCCGTCAGGCCCTGCCGCGCATCCTGTCCACCGTGCCGAAGGAGCTGAACGTCAGCCTGATCGCCGACCAGTCCGTGTTCGTGCGCGAGGCCGTGCAGAGCGTGGTGCGCGAGGCGACCATCGCGGCGTGCCTGACGGCCCTGATGATCCTGCTGTTCCTGGGCAGCCTGCGCTCGACGGCCATCGTCGCGGTCTCCATCCCGCTGTCCATCCTCGCCTCCATCGCCGTCCTGAATGCCCTGGGGCAGACGCTGAACACGAGCACCCTGGGCGGCCTCGCGCTCGCCGTCGGGATTCTGGTGGACGACACCACCGTCACGATCGAGAACATCAACCGCTACATCGCGCTGGGCCGGCCGCTGCGGCAGGCGATCCTGGAAGGCTCGGCGGAGATCGCGTTGCCCGCGCTGGTCTCGACGCTCTCCATCTGCATCGTGTTCCTGCCGATGGCGTTCCTGTCCGGCGTCTCGCGCTACCTGTTCCTGCCGCTTGCCGAGGCCGTCATCTTCGCCATGCTGGCGTCGTACATCCTCTCCCGGACGGTGACGCCCACCTTTGCCATGTACCTGCTGCCCAAGGAGGTCCCCCTGTTCCGGGAGGAGGGCTACGGCCACGCGGACGAGGAAGGCCCGAAGGACGGACACAGGCGCGACGGGCACGGACCGGGCAAGCATGGGCACATGGGGCCGCGCCACGCGGGGAACGGAAAGAACGGGCACCGGCGGGAGCAGGGCGAGGACGCCGCGCGGCTGGAGAGGCAGAGGAACGGCTTCCTCTGGCGCACCCACCACCGTTTCAATGAGTGGTTCGAGCATCGGCGGGACGGGTACAGGGACGCGCTGACGTGGGTGATGGACCACCGCCTCGGCGTCAGCATCGTCTTTGTCGCCTTCTGCGCGCTGTCGTTCTGCCTGTACCCGTTCGTCGGGCGCGACTTCTTCCCGCAGGTGGACGCCGGGCAGATCCGCCTGCACGTCCGCGTCCCCCCGGCGACGCGTCTGGAGGAGACGGCGCGCATCTTCTCCACGATTGAGCAGCAGGTCCGCCAGACCATCCCGCCGGCGGAAATCGGTCAGATCATGGATAACATCGGCGAGCCGATCTCGGTCAACCTCGCCTACGGCGACAGCGCCACCGTCGGCCCCGCCGACGGCGAGATACTGATCTCGCTGAAGCCCGGCCACCATCCGACCGAGGGGTACGTCGAGACGCTGAGGCGTACCCTCCCACGCTCTTTCCCCGAGGACACGTTCTTCTTCCAGCCCGCGGACATCGTCAACCAGATTCTCAACTTCGGCCTGCCCGCGCCGATTGACGTGCAGGTCTCCGGGCCGAACCGCAACCAGAAGCAGGACCTGGACATCGCCCACCAGATCGTCCAGAAGATCGCCGCCATCCCCGGCGCGGCGGACGTCCACCTGCAGCAGATCACGGACGCGCCGGGCCTGCGGGTGAACGTGGATCGCACGCGGGCGGAACAGGTCGGGCTGACCCAGAGCGCCGTGGCGCAGAGCCTGCTGGTCTCCCTGGCCGGCACCGGGCAGGCCGCGCCCGACTTCTTCCTCAACAACCAGAACGGCGTCGTCTACAGCGTCACGGTTCAGACGCCGCAGTACCGGCTCGACTCGCCCGACGCCCTGCTCTCGACGCCGCTGACCGCGCCCGGTCTGGCCGGGCCGCAACTGCTGTCCAACGTCGCCACCATCGAGCATGACACCAATTCCCTGGTCATCACCCATTACAACATCCAGCCGACCTACGACATCTACGCCAGCACCCAGAACCGCGACCTGGGCGGGGTCGCGGGGGACATCAACCGCGTGCTGGCGGGATTCAAAAAGCACCTGCCGCGGGGCAGCACCGTGACGGTGCGCGGCCAGGTGCAGAGCATGACGCAGTCGTTCACCGGCCTGGGGCTGGGGCTGATCGGCGCGGTCGTGCTGGTCTACCTGCTGATGGCGGTCAATTTCCAGTCCTGGCTGGACCCGCTGGTGGTCGTCTCCGGCGCGCCGGGCGCGCTGGCGGGCATCCTGTGGATGCTGTTTGTGACCCAGACGACGATCAACGTGCCGTCGCTGACGGGAGCGATCATGACCATCGGCGTCTCCACCGCCAACAGCGTCCTGCTGGTGACGTTCGCCAACGAGCGGCGTCTGGAAGGCATGAGCGCGCGGGACGCCGCCATTTCTGCCGGCTACACGCGCCTGCGGCCCGTGCTAATGACCGCACTGGCGATGATTTTGGGCATGCTGCCGATGGCACTGGCGATCGGGGCGGGCAGCGAGCAGGACGCGCCGCTGGGTCGCGCCGTCATCGGCGGCCTGCTGGTCGCCACGCTGACCACGCTGTTCATCGTGCCGATCTCCTACAGCGTCCTGCGCCGGGCCGACCCCGAGCCGCTGCCGGGCGAGGAAGGGGACGCCGAGAAGCCGCAGCCTGCCAAGCGCCGTCACCCCGTCGCCGAGGAGGCGGAACAGCCGGCATAGGGAAGGCCCATTCACACGCATAGACAGGACACAGTCCGCATGGCCGATCACGAGATGCAAACCAGGCCGCAGCAGCGGTTCGAGCCGATCGAGGATGAAAGCGTCACGGCTCCCTCCCAGGGCGACGGGTCAAAAAACAATGGCAAACGGAAAGACGCGCGGGGGCGATTCCTTAAGATCGTGCTCGTGCTCGTCGTCGTCTTTGGGGCCTTGCTGCTCATCGGCCTGATCCCGCGACTGCACCGCCGGCCGCAGCTCAACGCGGCGGCGAAGCAGGAGCGGAACGCCACGCCGACGGTCAACGTCGTCGCGGTCCAGCAGCCGCCCGCGTGGGACGTGCTGACGCTGCCGGGCAACATCCAGGCCGTCCAGCAGACCGCCGTGACCGCCCGCGCCAGCGGCTACATCAAGCGCTGGCTGGTGGACATCGGCGATCATGTGCGGCGCGGCCAGGCGCTGGCGCTCATTGACACGCCCGACTTCGACCAGCAGGTCGTGCAGGCGCGGGCGCAGGTGGGCGGATCGCAGGCCGCCTTGTCGCAGGCCCGGGCCAATGTGAGCAACCAGCGGGCCAATCTGGCCCAGGCCTACGCCAACCTGTCGCGCTCGGACGCGACGCTCCAGCAGGCGCGCACGCAGCTCGCCCAGTCCCAGGCGGCCTTGGCGCAGGCCCAGCAGAGTTCGGCGCAGCAGCGCGCCCAACTGGCCCAGGCGCAGGCCAACCTGGACCTGGCCCGCGTGACGGCCCGGCGCTACGAGAACCTGCTGGCGGAGGGCGCGATTGACCAGCAGACCACCGACCAGACCGTCGCCGCCTACCGGACCAACTCCGCCAACGTGGAGGCTCTCCAATCCGCCGTGCGTGCGAGCGAGGCGAACGTGATCGCCTTCCGGGATGCGATCGGCTCCAGCCGGGCCAACGTCGCGGCCTACGCCGAGGGGGTCCGCTCCAGCCAGGCCCAGGTGGCGGCGGCGGCGGCCAACGTCCGCTCGGCGCAGGACAGCGTCGCGGCGTCCGCCGCCAACGTGCGCTCCAATCAGGCCAACCTCGCCCGCCTGGCCGTGCTGCAAGGCTATCAGCGGGTCACGGCCCCGTTCGACGGCGTCATCACGGCCCGCAACGTGGACAACGGCGCGCTGATCTCCGCCAGCGGCAGCGTGACCGGGACCGACAGCACCACGGTCGGCAGCGGCGCGGCGGGCAGCACGTCCCTGGGCAATGCCGCCGGTGGCAACGCGACCGGCAGCGGCTCCGCGCCGGGCGGAGGCACGTCCGGGAGCACGGCGGGGGGCGGGACTCCCACCAGCCTGTTCAGCATCGCCCAGCTCGGCCGGCTGCGCATCTACATCAGCGTCCCGCAGGCCTACGTGGACAACGTGCGCCCCGGCCAGACGGCGCAGGTCCTGGTGCGCGAGCTACCCGGCAAGCCGTTCCTCGGGCGCGTCGCGCGCACGGCGGGGGCGCTGGACGCCGCGACGCGCACCCTGGTCACGGAGGTGGATGTCGCCAACCCGCAGGGCCTGCTGCGCCCCGGCATGTTCGGGCAGGTGCGCCTGCGCGTCCCCCACCCCGGCGGCGCGCTGCTGATCCCCGACTCGGCGCTGGTGACAAACGCGGGCGGTACGCAAGCCATCGTCGTCGGCCGGGACAGCAAGCTGCACTACCAGCCCATCACGGTCGGCCGGGATTTCGGACAGGTGATCGAGGTCACGTCCGGTCTACAGCCCCGCCAGCAGGTCCTCGCCAACCCCAGCGACAACTTGCGCGAGGGTCAGGCCGTCCACGCCCAGCCGGCCCCGCCCCCGACACAGGGCGGGTAGCGCAACTCACCGGAGTTTGTGGGACAGCAGCCAGGGGAGCAGGTCTTTCTCCTTGTAGGCGTAGTCCCAGCTGTTGTGGCCGACGCCGGGGTACTCCGAATACTTCAAATCGCCTTTCTTCACGTCGGCCCCCAGGGAGTAGAGGAGGGCCACCATCTGGCGGGACTCGGAGACGGGAACGGTGGGGTCGGCCTCGCCGTGGAACACCCAGGCCGGGATATGCAGGACCTTCTGCGCCGCAACGTAGTAGGGATCGGCGGGCGGCGCGCCGGCGGGCTGGTCATTGCCGGGGCTGGCCGCGCGCCGCCGCGGGGGCGCGACGCCGCCGCAGCACGGCGCGATGGCCGCCCACTTTTCCGGGAATTGCCGGGCCAGGTCCCACGTCCCGTAGCCGCCCATGGAGAGGCCCGTCAGATACACCCGCTTGGGATCGCCGTTAAACTCCTGCACCGACTGATCCAGCGCCTTCAGCGCCATCGTCTCCATCTCCGGCTGAGTCCAGAAGGAGTCCGCGCGGCACTGCGGGCAGACCACCACGCAGGGGAAATGGTCCAAATCCTGGGCGATCAGCAGGTGGATGCCGTTCTTCGTCTGGGCGCGGTTGTCGTCGCCGCGCTCGCCGGAACCGTGCAGGAACAGGATCACCGGCGATTTCTTGTGTTTGTCCAGGTGCGCCGGAACGAACACCTCGTACCGATACGTGCCGGCGTCGGTCGTGACCGAGCGGTCAACAAAGGGAATGCTCCCGGGATCGGTGGCGGCCTGGGCCGGGCCAGCCATCCAAACGGCCGTCAGCATGACCAGAAGCGTCACGCGGTCCAACATCGTCCTCATCATCCAAACCTCCAGAGGCAAATCCAGTCTCCGTTCGATTCTACCCTGCGGGGCGCTCCATCTGGCTATGCGCCGGCCGGACGCACGGCCACCTTCGCCCAGGACAGCCGGCCCGCTCGCCGGGCGAAGAACAGCGCCTTCGACACTTCCTCGACGCCACGCGCCGCGAACACGCCCCAGACGCCCCACTTCAGTGCGAACCCCAGGAGAAAGGCCAGGGGCAACCCGACGGCGAATGCCCCTAGGGCGTCGCCGATGACCACCGAGCGCGCGTCCCCGCCGCTGGGGAGCACGCCGCCTCCCAGGATCATGTTCCGCACCCGCACGGGCTGGAAGAGGGCGCTGATGACGACCCCTCCGGCGGCGATGGAAAGCACACTCCGGCCCACATGCGGGTAGAAGATCGGCAGAAGCAGGGCCATGCTCAGGTACAGCGCGCCGAAGGCGAGGCCCGTCACGGCGCCGGTCCGCAGCAGGATGCGGGCGCGCATCTGCGCCAGGCTGGCGTCGCCGCTGCCGACCGCCTGCCCGATCAGGGTGGTCGCGGCGACCATCAGCCCGATTGACGCCAGGAAGAAGAGGTTCTCCAGCGTGGCGACGATCTGGCTGGCCGCCAGAGCGCCCGTGCCGATGCGCTGGTACAGCAGGGCATAGCCGAACAGGGCGAACGTCCAGGAGACATCCTTCGCGCCGAGGGGGACCGCCAGATGGAGCAGCTCCGTGTTCGTGCGGCGCCACTCGGCCAGGGTCGGCGGCAGCTCCCACCGTGCGAGCGCCCGCCCTCCGTAGAGACATCGCAGGAGCAGGAGGGCCTTCACCGCCTGCGCCGCGAAGGTCGCCCAGGCCGCTCCCGCGAGGCCGAGGCGGGGAAATGGCCCCACCCCAAACACCAACACGTACGCGCCCGCCGTGTTGAGCGCCACCGCCAGCAGGGTGACAGCCAGGGGAATGCGGGGCCGTCCCAGCGAGCGCAGCGTGGCGCTCGCCACCGCCCCGACAGTCGCTAGGGGAAGCATCAGCAGAACGACCGGGAAGTAGGTCCGGCCGGCGGCGGCGACCGCCGGGGCGGCCCCGAGGCCCTTCAGGAACGGTCCGGCGAGGGCGACGAACGGCAGGGCCAGCAGAAGGGAGGACGCGCCGGCAAGCGCCGCCGCCGTGCTGGAGGTGCGCGCGACAACTTGCGCCTGCCCGCCGCCGTGGGCGCGCGCGACCAGGATGCCGGTCCCCGTGCCGAGCGCGCCGAGGGTCACATAGACGACCGCGAGGACGCTGTTGCACAGGCCGACAGCGGCAATCGCCACCGTGCCCAGCGTGCCGATGATGACCTGGTCAATAAATCCCAGGAGCAGCTGGAACATCGTCTCGAGGCTAACGGGAACGGCGATGTGGGCGATCTCCCGGTGGAGGTGGGTGTCTGGCACGGGGCAATCCTCGGAAAGCGGCAGAGGCCGGTCGGCGGCCCAGGGGCGGCAGTGCCGCCGTCGCGGCGCGGGCGGTCGCGCCGGTGCCTGATCCGGCCCCGTCGTCCTCGCAGGCTGGGAACACGGATGGCTGGCGCGGGGACGGCATGTACAGAGGCTGGCATCCGCCATGACACCCACAGCCAAAGGGCTTGATGCCGGCAACGCACGGGCCAAGCCCAGGGCAGCAGGTTCGGCGGGAGCAATGGAAAATCCTGCTGCGGAACGACAGGCTTCTATATGCGGGCACCCACCGGCGGCTCCGTATCCGGGGGAAACTCGACCTTGTCATAGACATCCGACAGAAGCAGGTCACAGTCCACCGAGGCCAGGTGAACCCGCTCCTGCAAGCCGCTGCTCTCCGACAGGAGCCACTGTCCGTCCGGCTGGCGGACGTAGTGCTCCACCCGAACTTTGTCCTGCGAGATCAGCAGGTAATCCGACACGGACTCCAGCCAGCGATAGTGCGCGAACTTCTCGCCACGATCATAAGCCTCGGTGGACCGGGACAGCACTTCCACCAGGACGGTGGGGTTGAGCAGTGTGTCCCGATCCTCGTCCATAAAGTGAGGCTCGCCGCAGACGACGGCTACATCCGGGTAAGTGTTCAGCCCGGTGGCTTGGACCCGAACGCGCTGGTCATTAGCGACAGGCTGACAGGGCCCTCCCTGGAACCGATTCCGTAGTTCGCCGACGACGTTAGCGACAATGACATTGTGAGTGAAGCTCACCCCGGCCATGGCGAAAATCTCGCCGCCGAGGAACTCGCTCCTGTGATCGGCCCGGCGCTCCAGGGCCAGGTACTCTTCCTGGGTGTAGCGCGGCTTGGCTAATGACGACATCTGCTGCATCTCAGTCGCGTCAACGAAGCGGCGCCCTGATCGCCCGCCTGGACGAGCGCGACTGGCGGATCTGCGGGTAGAATGGGAGGTGAGAGCCGGTGAGAGCGCTTACATAGTGTTACCCATGAACCCGGTCTGAAACGTTACCGATGATCCCGGCCCGTACATCAGTGACGGTAGACGGGTCTGGGGCCGGGGCGGCAGTATTCCGCCGGGACAGTCCACACCTGGGGCGGCCCCGCTGCCGGGTCCTCACCGGTAGCGCGCTGGTCCGACGCCTCCCCGAACCAGAGGGCGACGTGTTCCTCGGGCACGTCCGGGTCCCCCTCCACGCCGACCACGACGGCCACCCTGCCGTTCAACTCCACGAAGTCGCCTCTGCGCCAGAGTGTCATGCCCGGTCCCTTGTTGCCCCCGACAGACGGCCAAGCCCTCGTAGCGCGGCCTAACAGGCATTTTACCGCATTCTACGGAGGGCCGGGCGCGCCACGAGCGTCAAATACCGTGCGGCGCGGCATAATGCGCCGCATTGGCCCATTATACCGCACAAGCGGCAGGAAGGCAAAAACGACGCACACCCGGCACGAATGCCAATTCGGGAGAGCCGCCCGCGCGGCACAGGTGCGCTTCCTGTCGCATCTCTGCGGAACATCTAGGAAGCGACGCGGCACAGCGCGCCCACATCATCCCAGGCATACGGGAACCTGCCGGCTCGACATTCCCTACTGTAAGGGCTGGCCCGTGAGGAGGCGGTAGGCGTCGCGGTACTTTTCGGCGGTCTTGGCAATGATCTCTGGCGGGAGGGCGGGGGCGGGCGGGGTTTTGTTCCAGTCCTGGGTTTCCAAATAGTCGCGGACGAATTGCTTGTCGAAGGAGGGCTGGGGGCGGCCGGGCTTGTAGAGGGCGGCGTCCCAGAAGCGGGAGGAGTCGGGGGTGAGGGCCTCGTCAATCAGGATTAGTTCGCTGTCATCGCGCAGGCCGAACTCAAACTTGGTGTCGGCGATGATGATCCCCCGCGCGGCGGCGTAGTCGCGGGCGAAGGCGTAGAGGGCAAGGCTCTTGTCACGGACGGCGGCCGCAAGGTCCGGACCGATGATCTCGGCGGCGCGGGCGAAGGGGATGTTCTCGTCGTGCGCGCCGACGGCGGCCTTGGTGGCGGGGGTGAACAAGGGGGCCGGCAGGCGGTCGCTCTCGCGCAGGCCGACGGGGAGCGGGAGGTCGTACAGCCGCACCTCGCCGCCATGGGCGAACAGTTTCTGATAATCCTTCCAGGCGGAGCCGGCGAGGTAGCCGCGCACGACGCACTCCACGGGCAGGGCGCGGCACTTCTGGACCAGCAGCGAGCGGCCTTCCAGCATCGCCACCAGGTCCGGGGTGACGTTGACGCCCGCATCGTGGAGGCGCTGGCCGATGCTGTCCATGTCGGCGGCAATCAAGTGGTTCGGGAGGATGTCCCGCGTCCGCTCGAACCAGAAGCGGGACAGCCCGGTAAGGACACGGCCCTTGTCCGGGATGGGGTCGGGCAGGACGACATCAAACGCGGAGAGACGGTCGGTGGTGACCAGCAGCAGGGCGTCGCCCAGGTCGTACACGTCGCGCACCTTGCCGGTGGTGAACCGGGACAGGCCGGGAATGTCGGCGGTCAGCAGGGGCGTGGTCATGGCATCACCTTTCCGAGAATCTGATCCGGGCTGATCGGCCCGAAGTCACGGCTGTCACTGGAGAATGGGAGATTGTCTCCAAGTACGTAGATCGTTTGGTTCAGGGCCGGAGTCGGTTTCAGGCCGTATTGAACCTTGAAAAAGTACAGCGCAAATGTCATGTTGGGCGACGCATTGGGGGGGATGTACCAGCCCTCTGGGTTGGTGAGCGTGCGCGGGAAGCCCGGCGGCGGGAAGATGCCGGCCTGGCGGGGGTCGGCGATGTACAGAATGCGCTTGATGAGCTCGTCACGCCCCCGCCGGAACACGATCACGTCACCGGGCTTCAATTTGTCGCGCGGGGCGAACTTCCAGACCAGGACGGCCTCGCCGTTGTGAAAGGTCGGCTCCATGGAGCGCCCCGTGACGACGACGCGCTTGAAGTTGACGGACGTACTGGCCGCCAGGATCAGAAAGAAAGCGAGCACGACCCACTCGCGCCGGCGCAGGCCCCGGACGTGCTCGCGCTGGCGGACATGGGCGAGCCGGGCGGCCAGCGTTTCGTCTATCTCCGCGCGCCGCTCGGCGTCACTCATCGCTCCAACCCCAGTGCCCTCACGACGGTATCCAGGGTGGCCGGAACGACGACGGGGTGTGGGACGGTCTTGATGACCCGGTCCGGGTCCTTGAGACCGTGCCCGGTCAGCGTCACTGCGACGCTTGCGCCCTCGAAACCTCGGAACCAGCCGGCGGCATGGAGCTTACGGAGGCCCGCGACGGGGGCGGCGCTGGCCGGCTCGGCGAAGACGCCTTCCAGTGTGGTCAGCAGCTGGTAGGCTTCCAGAATTTCGTCATCGGTGACTTTGTCGATGAGGCCGCACGATTCATCACGAGCCGCAATCGCCCGCTCCCAGGAGGCGGGATGGCCGATGCGAATGGCCGTGGCGATGGTCTGGGGCCGATCAACCGGCGCGCCGTCCACCAGTGGGGCCGCGCCCGCTGCCTGGAAGCCAATCATCTTCGGCAGTTTTTTGCTCTTGCCGCTCGCGTGGTACTCCTTGTACCCCTTCCAGTAGGCCGTGATGTTGCCGGCGTTGCCGACGGGGATGGCGTGAAAGTCCGGCGCATCGCCCAGCGCATCGCAGATCTCAAACGCCCCGGTCTTCTGGCCCTCAATGCGATAGGGATTGATCGAGTTGACCAGGGCCAGCGGGTATCGGGCCGTGATCTCGCGGACGAGGCACAGGGCGTCATCAAAGGTGCCCTCGACCGCGACCACTCTGGCCCCATGGATCAGCGCCTGCGAGAGCTTGCCCAGTGCCACATCCGTGTTCGGCAGCAGGACCACGCAGTCTAGCCCCGCGCGGGCGGCGTAGGCGGCGGCGGCGGCGCTGGTGTTGCCGGTGGAGGCGCACATGACGGCCCGCGCGCCCTCCTCAACCGCCTTGGTGACGGCCATCGTCATGCCCCGGTCTTTGAACGACCCGGTGGGGTTCATGCCCTCATACTTCAGATAAATCTGGAGACCGGGCGCGACGGCCTGGGCCAGCCGGGGCGCGGGAATGAGCGGCGTGTCGCCTTCATAGAGTGTGACGACGGGCGTGCTGTCCGAGACGGGCAAGTGTTGCCGGTACTGTTCGATGATTCCGTGTCGCATAGTGTTTCAGAACCCCCTCCGGCTCGCCTTTGGCTCGCCACCTCCCCCGCAGGCGGGAGAGGTAAGCCGACTATCGCCCCTGCGGCTCTTCATGGCCTTGACCGTCAGCATCGGCAGGGCGGAACGTGGCACGGCAGAGGCCTCCGCCACTCTCCCTCTCCCTTTCCGAAGGGGGAGGGGGATGCGCTTGCGCCGGAGAGGGGGTTCCCCTCCCCCTGCCGCAGGGGGTTTGTTACCCCCACGTCCGAGGCAGGAACAGCGTCTCGCCGTTGAGGGACAGGTAATCCTCCGCGCCGACGCTGGCGAGCAGGTCGGCGGCCATCGGGTCAAAGCCCTGGTCGTTGACCACGTACTCATCGCGGATGTGGACGCCGACGATCTCGCCGACGACCAATTCGCACTGGGAGGGTGGCAGCGGGTGGATGGCCGCGACCTTGCACTCCAATGCCGCCGGGCTTTCGGCGACGCGCGGGCAGTCCACGCTGCCGGCGTTCGCGCGGGTCAGCCCCAGGCGGGCGAAGTCGTCCTCCCTCTCGGCTCCCTCGGCGCTTTTGTTCATGATTTCCGCCAGGAACCGGGGCACCAGGTTGACCACGAACACGCGCGTCGCCTGGATGTTCGCCAGCGTGTTCTTCGGCCCCCCGCCCCGGCGGCTGAACGAAACGCCCAGCATCGGCGGGTGGTTCGCCAGGCCGCAGAAGGCGTTGTACGGCGCGATGTTGGGCGTACCGTTCTCGTCCCGCGTCGTGATGAGCGCGATGGGCCGGGGCGCGATCAGCGCCGCCCAGATTTTGCCGCCCACATGGCGCGGGATTTGGTCAATCGTCAGGTGCATGAGCCACTGTCCTCCGGCTCTTCGCAGCCGGAAGGATTCACATCCGCGAATGTGCCGAGTACCACTTCGTCTGGTGGTAAGCTGTCACTTCCGGGGCGTGGATGTAATAGTCTTTCCCTTTGTCCGTGATGAAAAAGCAGAAAATGGCCTGGCTGACTGTCTCTGCCTCGTCATCTTCCATTGAGGAACGCCAGTTGCTCACGTCAGCAACCACACCCTCCCACTCTTCCGGCGGCACGGGCATCTCCTGAGTATGCTGCCATGAGCGGCAACGGTACAGAGCAATCAGGCCATCGGCCAATAATCTGCGTATGGCCTCTTGCCCCCTCTGGATACGCTGCGCGTCCGAAAGGCGCTGCGACTCTGGAGCGGCTTCCCACTTGGCCTCCCAAAGAGGAGTACAATCCTCGCTCGCGGAGAACAGGATGTCTATTTGGCCGTGCGTGAGCATTACGCCACTCGTCGGTTTCGCAACTTAACCTACTTACGTGTGTCCGCTTTTCATGGGGTGCAAGATCAAGCAACGGCGGCCGCCGCAGCGGTGCGCTGACCCGCAGTGGCCTCCCCTTAGGTCCCGGCTTGAAGCCGCAGATCCCGCCCCCAGGTGATCACGGGTGGGTTTTCGGCTTCCACAATGGGGCGCAGGACGTACTCCAAAAACGGCCTCGTGCCCTCCCCATAGAAGACGTAGAAGCGGTCGTTGAGCACCGCATCCAGCGTGGCCTCGGCGATCCGCTCAGGCTCGACTCCCTGACCTTGGAACCTCTCCGAGTTCGCCCGATGGATTGGGTCATTCCACTCGCGCTCGCTCCAGGGCCGGTCGCCCGCCGGACGGTTGCGCCACGACCGGTGAATGTCGGTTGCGACCATGCCCGGACAGACCACGGAGACACCGATCTGGGTGTTTGCGGCGATCAGCTCTGAGTAGAGCGATTGGCTGAGCGACAGGCAGGCGGCCTTGGAAGAACAGTAGGGCGCATGTTCGCCCGTGCCGTTGAATGAAGCCAGTGACGCGGTGTTGATGATGTGCCCTGGCTCGCCCTGCCTGATCAGGATCGGCGTGAACGCCTTCACTCCGTGAATGACCCCCCAGAGGTTCACACCATGAACCCAGCGCCAGTCATCGAGCGACATCTCCCAGGTGGGCCCGGTGATGGACACCCCGGCGTTGTTGACGACGATGTGAACCTTGGCGAACGCCTCCAAGGTCGCCTGCGCCAGCGCCTCCACATCGGAAAATTTCGAGACGTCGGTCCGGACCCCGATCGCCTCGAAACCATTCGCCTTCAGGCCCGTCACGGCGCGTTGGATCGCATCCTCCTGGATGTCGGCGATCACAATCTTCACACCTTCACGCCCGAATCGCTCGGCCATGGCGAGTCCGATGCCGCTCGCGCCGCCGGTGACGACCGCCACTTTCCCATTCAGGTCTCGCATACACTATGCTCCACAGCACCCAAGAGACAGGCCAAGGGCACGCAACGTCTGGGACGTCCTGAGCCGGCTAATCACCAAGATCAGCGGGATGCCCCGCGTTACTCATAAACCTTCCCGGCGGCAAACATTGCGGCGAAGGTCTTCCACGATGGCTCTTCAGGTACGCTTGGCTCCCCCGTCATGGCAGACCGGGTCCGTGTCCAATCGACCATCGCCTCAAGGAAGCGTCCTATGTCGGGGTTCTCCCACCCATTCGCCAGGGGGCCATACGGCGATGAGGGTGATCGTGCTTCCA
>Ga0213875_10001798_pt1 | contig 13382 bp, 11 predicted proteins | sample BarmaccomBMRX_R8_FD_160105 | JGI IMG/M metagenome (GOLD analysis project Ga0213875, IMG submission 160105) | Root-associated microbial communities from Barbacenia macrantha in rupestrian grasslands, the National Park of Serra do Cipo, Brazil - RX_R8 | ecosystem: Host-associated > Plants > Roots... | reverse complement strand
CAGCCGGTGTCAGAGTGGATCACTGGCAACGACTATCAGGACAGTCCCGCCTCGATCAGCACCTCCAGATTCGACACATGGCTGCGTGACACCAGAGCCAACTATCCGGCGCAGGTCCAGCAGGTCATGAGTAACCATCTGTCCAATCACGACATCACCAGGTTCGGGACGAGGGCGGGCGGCGACATCTGGAAGACCTATCTGGCTGACTTCTTCCAGATGACCTACGTGGGCATTCCCACGATCTACTACGGCGACGAGTACGGCATGCAGGGCGGCGTCGATCCGGACGACCGGCGAACCATGGACTGGTCCAAGGCGACCGGCGACAACGCGGCCGTCGCGCTGCTGGGCAAACTCGTCACGATTCGCAAGACGTACCCGGCGCTGCGAAGCGGCTCCTTTCTCTCGCTCGGCACCGACGACGCCAACAAGCTGTACGCCTATGGTCGGATGGACGCCAGGAACCGAATCGCCGTACTGCTGAACAACGACTCGACGGCTCACTCCTACACTCTTCCCGTGTATCAGCTGTCCGTCACCGACGGGACGACCATGGTCGACGCGCTCAGCGGTGCGGCCTACCGAGTCTCCAACGGGCAGATCAAGGTGATGGTCGACGGACACTATGGCGCGATCTTGGTGTCCTGAGAATCAGGATCCGCGGTGCGCTGTGAGGATCCGACGGCGGACCGGTCGGCCGAACCGACGAAGACAGCAGTGGCGATGTCCGTGCAGTCCGGCGGGACAGTTCCGGTTATCCGCTTCGCCGGCGAGTTCGATTCGTGTACCAGACCAGCGGCCACCGTCATGGCCGACGCCGTCGCCGCGCGATCAGGCGAGTTGATCGTGGACCTGACCGGGGTGGACATTCTCGGCTCGGCCAGCCTTTCGGCGCTGATCGCGATCACTCGCGGCGCGGACGCAGCCACCGTGCGGCTTTCCCTTGTCGCCGATCGCGGGGCTGTGCTGCTTCCGTTGCAACTCACCGGCCTCGACAGGTTCATGTCGGTGTACCCCTCGGGGGACGAGGCGGTGGCATCCTGTACCCGACGTCATATCACCTGTCGTCGAGCCATTCGCCGGTCATCGTCCCGCCGGCCTTCAGAACCAGACGGTCAGCGCGAAGCTGCCTCGGTACCAGGAGGCCTCAGCCAGGTCGGCACCGGAACCTGGCACTGATCACAGTCCTCGGCCAGACCGGATGCCCACAACAAGAGGTGAAGCAGTGCGGTGGACTTATCCGCCAGTCGATTCTGGTCGAACAACAAGTCCAACTGAAACCGTGCGCCGATACGATCATGGTTGACCTCAGCGAGGAGTGCCCGGTAGACCGCACGCAGCGGGGGATCGACATGATCGATGGGAACCTCCACCCCGGACGAGTCGGCCAGCCGCATCACCGGTTCACCACGGTCGCCGGCCCGGCCCGTCAGTGACTGGAGCATTTCGGCCGCGGCACACACCAGGGCGTCGGCCGCCCTCCGTGACGCGTTGGCGCCGAGTTCGTCGGCGGCGTAGAGCACCTGCAACGAGACAACCGCACCGCGCGGATCGTCGATGCGCAGGCGATGTACCGCCTCCCGGACGCGTTCCCGCGGCCAACCGTCGTTCATGTCTCGTCGTTCCCGCCTACTCGCCCGGGCGGGGCCCACGCACGCCGAAGCACCAGGAGCTCCACCGACCACGGGCATCGCGTCACCCGTCGCCTTCAGTCGTACCCAGAAGGCCGCGTCGGAAACCTGCTGATCATCCGTTTCACGATATGGGTTATCCGTTATGTCACCTTTGGCAGGAAACTGCCGCGATAGAGGGCTTCGTACCGCTGAGCCCGGTCGCCGTCCCTGGCCGGTTCGTCCGCATCCAGGACAGGCGTGCACAGTCCGATGGCGCGCCCCGCGAGCAGTGCGGCACCGGCACAGGCCGCCTCGGCGGTCCGAATCAGCCGGATCGGGCAGGGCATCACGTCCGCCTTGATCGCCATCCAGGTCCGGTTGCGGGTCGGTCCGCCGAGCACGTAGACCGAATCAAGCGCGGCGTTGCCGTGGCTGGCGTGCGTTTCGGCCATCCATCGGGCCTGGTAACACGCCCCTTCGAGCACGGCGACGGCGATGTCGGCTGGGCCGGTGTCGGCGGTGAGGCCGTGGACGGAAAGACGAAGGTCCCCCTGCGGTGCCGGCGCGGCCCGGCCGTACAGGTAGGGCAGGACGATGATGCCTGTCGGTCGTGCGGTGGTCGGGTCGGCCAGGTATCCCGGTCGTCGATCGACTTCCGGGTTCGCCAGCAGTGCCGAGGTCCAGTCGACCAGTTGGCCGCTCCCAGGGAAGCCGGACACCATGACCCAGTGCCGCCCGTCCACGTGTCGGTTCCAGGATGACCCGCTCCCGGAAACCGACGCGTCGCACGGCTGGTCGGTCACGGTCACCACGGCTTCCGCGGTGCCCATCGAGTCGGCGACGTCGCCGTGTCCGCGCGCACCAGCGGCATACGCGGCGACAAGGTGGTCGTGCCCGGTCACCACGACGGGGGTGCCGCCAGGCAGGAGGCCGTCCGTCGCGGAGCCGACCGGGTCGACCTCGGGAAGCTGGGCGATGCGGATACCGGCCAGGGACAGCAGGTCTTCGTCGTAGCGGCCCGAGAGCTGGTCGAACGCTCCTGATCGGCCGGCGAGTGTCTGGTCTGTCAACGGACGACCGCACAGTGCGGTGGCGACGAGGTCAGCAGCGCCGACCCAGACCCTCATCCGCGCCACAGTGTCTGGTCTGTTCCCGCGCAGCCACAACCACGTTGCCAGCGGGGTCTTCGCGGCCAGGTTGACACCGGTCGTCCGCCACAGTGCCGCCGCTCCCACGTGATGGGCCAGCCACCGGGCCTCGTCGACGGCCGGCGGCTGGCTCCAGCGCAGAAACCTGTGCAGAGGGCGGAGTTCGGCGTCCAGTCCGACTCCGCCCTCTGCCATGCCGGTGATTCCGACCGCGATGGGAGGTGCTCCGGCCTGCTCCATGCAGGAACCGAGGTCACGGAGGGCATCGGCGACGATGTCGTCGGCATCGACCGGAGTGGGGCGCTTTCGTTGGGCGACCGGGATCCCTGTCGGCGTGTACATGCCCACCTTGGTGTTGGTGGTGCCGACGTCGATCCCCGCGAGCAGTCCACCGGTGCTGTCCGGGGGTGCTTGCCGGCGACCGTTCACGCCGAGCTGCCGTCGACGCGGGACAGCACCTGATCACGAGCCTCCGCGTAGCGGTCCCGCACCTCCGGCCGTGGATCGGCGTGGAACACCTCGGTGCCCGTGACCGGCCAGTCCGGCGGCGCCGCCCCGCCCTGGAGCACCCAGGCCGCCTGTCGTGCGGCGCCGTCGGCGGTGTACTCGCCAGGCCGCGGAACGAGGACGGTCCCGCCGAACATGGTTGGCGCGATCCGGCGCACCGCCTCGGCGCGTGCGCCGCCACCGACGAGCAGGATGCGTTCTACCGGAACGTCCTGTCTGATCAGCGCGTCCAGCCCGTCGGCAAGGCCGCAGAGCATACCCTCGACGGCGGCCCTCGCCAGGTTCGCCGGCGTGGAGTTGTTCAGGGTCAGGCCGTGGACGGCACCAGTGGCGTCCGGTTTGGACGGTGTGCGCTCGCCCTCGAGGTACGGTACGACGACGAGGCCCTCACTGCCCGGCGGTGCACTAAGCGCGAGGCGGCTCAGTTCGTCAAGATCAACGCCGAGCAGCCGTGCCGTCGCGGACAGCACGCGGACCGCGTTCAGCGTGCACACCAGTGGCAGGTACATCCCCGTGGCATCGGCGAAACCAGCGACCACACCGCTGGAATCGCATACTGGACTGCCGGCGACCGCGAAGACCGTGCCCGAGGTGCCCAGCGAGATCACGATGTCGCCGCGCGCCGCTCCGACACCGAGCGCGGACGCGGCGTTGTCGCCCGCTCCCGGTCCGAGCCGCGCCCCCGACGGCATTGTCCCCGCCACCGCACTCGGCGCGAGCACCTTCGGCAGGACCACGTCGCGGCCGAGTGCCGAGCGCAGCAGGTCGGCCCGGTACTCGCCGGTGGCAGGTGACCAGTAGCCGGTGCCACTGGCGTCACTTCGATCGGTGACGAGCACGGACAGGTCACCGCGGCCGCCGAGCCGCCAGGTGAGCCAGTCGTGCGGCAACGCGATCGCGGCCGTTCGCGCCGTGGAGTCAGGCTCGTGGGTAGCCAGCCACCGTGCCTTGGCCACGGTGAACGACGCCAGCGGAACGCTTCCCACCGCATCGGCCCAGAAACGCCGTCCCACCTCGCCGGCACCGGCCTCAGTCACCAGGTCGGCCGCCGCGGCGGCGGAACGGAGGTCGTTCCACAGCAGTGCCGGGCGCACCACCTGCCCCTGATCGTCGAGGCACACCATGCCGTGCTGTTGCGCTGCCACCGACACCGCCGCCACGTCCGCGAGCCCACCGGCGTTGCGCACGGCGGCATCCAGCGCGTGCCACCACTCGTCCGGATGCACCTCGGTGCCGTCCGGGTGCGGGGCCCTGCCCGACCGCACCAGTCGTCCGGAGTCAGCCTCCCGGACCACCACCTTGCAGGATTGGGTCGAGGAGTCGACACCGGCGACGAGTCGGCTCACCGGACACCCCTGGGGTGTCCGGTCACCAGGGGCGAGTTGAACCCGTCTGTTCCACCCGACTCAAGGACCATTCCGCCTCCCTGACTTCCGGCGTGGATTCTACGGTTGCCCACAACCGTAACGGCACAGCCGGCCGCGGCCCTGCGGGCGGCCGCCGCGAGGTGTCGGTAGGTCCGAGATCACCGGGGCCGACACCGGGAGTACTCGCTCAGCCAGCCGGTCGCCCGGTAGTCGCCGCGCTTGGTGAAGACCGCCGCGGCACGCGCGAGTCCGTCGGCTTCACCGTCAAGGACGGAGGCTTTGCCCTGCGGCATTGGAATGAGCTGGTACCGCCGCCCCGACCAGGTGACTAGGGCGCTGGCTTCGGGGGCGGTGGCGTTGGTGCGGTTGGAGTGCAGGTCGATCGTTGCCGCCGTGGCCCGCTCGCTGAGCAGAAGCCGATAGGCGTCGTCGTCCAGTCGGCAGTGTTGCGGTCGACCGGTCGCGGTCCAGTCGGGACTGGCGAATCCCCTTCCGGTGGCGGCTTTCCAGAGCTCCGGAACGGCGTCCTTGGCGTCGACGGTGGTGGCCATCTGTTCGCACATCCACAGCAGTCGTCCGGCCCCGCGCGGCGGCTGGCAGCGTCTCCACCTGACCCGCCTGCTCAGGTCGGCGGCGACGATCGCACTCCACGGGTGCACCGTGCCAAGCAGGCCCTGGGTACCGATCCAGTGCAGGTATCTCGGCGCCTCCTCAAGGATTGGATAGAGCGCCATGTACGGGACTTCGGCGATCGACCGTGCCCCGTGCTGAAACGACTCCGGGGTGGCCGCGACCAGTGTCAGCGCGACCGCCGCCAGGTCTCCCGGCCGGTAGTATCCGTGTCGTTCGTGCCGTAACCGCCCGACGACGAGCGCCTTGAGGTCCTCGCTGACCGCGGCATTGGCCAGCCGTGGCACCAGTCTTGACACCAGCTCGATCAGCGTTCGCTCGGCTTCGTCCGGACTGTCGGGCAACGCGCAGTCGGTCAGTGCGGTCCGCAGGTCACTGCCAGTCGCGGTGGGAACCATCAGCCGCGCGGTGAGTCTGCCCAGTTCGGTAGGGGCGAGCCAGACATCGCCGTCGCCACTGTCGGTGCGGTCGAGGAAGCCCCCGTCGACCAGGAAGTCGACGGCGGCCCGTAACGGCACCAGGCTCCTGTTTCCCTGATGGTGGGCCAGGGTGCCGATCCACCAGCGTTCGGCGCTCCTCAGCGAGCGAACGCGGTGCTGTACCGCCTCGGCGAGGATATGGTCGGGCAGGCTCGACTCGATCTGGGAGTGCACGGTGTGACCCGCCATGAGCTTGGCCTGCCAGGCCGGCCGCTCGTGTTCGGTGACGATCAGGAACGCCCACCCCTGGCGTTCGCCCGCCCCCACCCGTCCGGCGCGGCCGAACATCTGTTGCACGGTCGCGACGTCGATGGGGTTCATCCCGACCTCCGTGTCCTGGATGACCACCGCCCGTGCGGGCAGGTTGACTCCGGCGGCCACCGTGGTCGTCGCGACGAGCACGTCCAGTTTTCTGGCACGGAAGTCCTCCTCGGCCTCCCGCCTGTGCTCCCATCCCTTGTAGTGCAGGCCCACCCCCGCCCCGGAGCAGACCTGGTGCAATCGGTCAAGGTCATCCGGGTGGGCACCGGCGATGTCGGCACCTCGTGATCCGGCGATGATCAGCGCCGTGCGCCGGACGTTGCGTTTACTGCCGCAGAACACCAGCACGCTGCCGTCATCCTCAGTGATCATGGCCGTGATGGCGCTCGCGAGGCGGATCCGGGATGTCTCCGTCAGGTTCCAGTCGCGATGCGAGGCCACTATGGGCAATTGCCAGGTGAGCCTGTTCGGGCGCCACGCCACCCGGACAAGGCGAGCGCCGAGCCAGTCCGCCACCTCACCCGCGTTGGACACCGTGGCCGACAGCCCGACGATCCGCATGCGGGCGCCGGCGCCGCGCATTCTGGCCAGCAGCGCCTCCAGCACGGGGCCGCGTTCGGCGTCTCCGAGCAGGTGGATCTCGTCGACGATGACGCATCCGACTTCGGTGAGTGCCTCACGCAGTGACGAGGCCCGGCACATCGCTTCGAACTTCTCCGTTGTGGCGACCCAGAGATCGGCCTCGCGAACCCGTTGCACGTCCACGCTGTACTCGCCCGAGAGCCGTTCGACACGCATCCCTTCCCGGCGCCAGTGTTCGAGCTCACGGTCCAGCTCGTCAGTCAGAGACCGCTGGGGCACGAGCCACGCCGCTTTGCGTCCGGCGAGCAACACGGTGCGCAGGGCGGCGACCATGCCGATCACGGTTTTCCCGGCGCCGGTCGGCGCGACGACGACCAGATGCTCCGAGCTGTCCAGCACGTGCGGGATCGCAGCGGCTTGAGTCGGGTTGAACGACGGGTGAGGCAGATAGGGCAGCCATTCGGCCGGCACGACCTCCGTCGCCGGGGTGGCCTGGTCGGTGGCCGGGCTGATCGGGGGATGGGTGTCCCAGAGCATGCTGAACGCCGCCTGTGCCGCTTTCGCGGATTTTCCCGTCAGCGTGGGAAACTCTCGCTGGACGAGGCGTGTCAGACGGCACTCCCACGCGGTCGCTGTGATGCTGTCGTCACGTCCGACGATCACCTCGTCCTCGACGAGGTGACGTACAGCCCTGACATCGAGGTCGTTGGCGATGAGCTTGTCCCGCAGCGTCGCGAATCGTGGGCCATCCGGAAGCAGAACACGCAGGTCGGTGCCGGGCGGGGCAGCCGGCAGATCGGCGTCCGGGTCGGTGACCTTCAGCCAACGACGCTCCAGCGGTGCATCCCGGTCGGAAACCCCCTCGGATTCCGGTTCGTCTCTGCCCCGCCGCGCCGCCACGCCGTCAAACCTCCTTCGCCGCACCGCACATGCTCAGTCGATCACCCTAATCCACCCGGTTGCGGGCACCCCGACGCAGCCGGCGGCGGTGCGGGGGGCAACCGAACGGCGTGCGACCATGAGCCGGTGCCCTGTTCTCGTCGTGACCTGCTGCGTTGGCAGTTCGATCTGACCTGGTCGCTGGCTGAACTGCATTTCGAGCAGCTGAGGCCGGACGACGTCCGGTGGGAGCCGACGGCCACCTGCTGGACGGTTCGCCAGCGTCCCGACGGGACGTGGGTGCCGGACTGGCAGGAGCCCGAGCCCGAACCGACGCCGGTTCCCACGATCGCCTGGGTCACCTGGCACATCGGCTGGTGGTGGACCGTGGCTATCGACCACGCACGGCGACGGACGCCGCGGAAGCGCACTGAGGTCGGCTGGCCAGGCGCGGACGCGGCCGTCGACTGGCTGCGCGGCCTCCGCGACGACTGGCTGGCGGTGCTGGACGGGCTCACCGACGCCGATCTGGACGCCATGGCGTCGTTTCCATGGCGGGACAACCCAGAACGAACCATCGCACACATGGTCGGCTGGGTGAACTCGGAACTGATGAAGAACATCGCCGAGCTCGGCCAGCTCCGGTTGCTGCGCGCGGCGCGTGGGAGCTGACCACCGAGCGGCTGCCGCCCGCGGGGGATCCGCGGCATTGAGCGACTAGGCCGGTCGGTGGCCAGCGGTGGGATGCCAGTGTGCTGGGCGGGTGAGTGCCGTCGGCAGCTTGGTGGCGAGGTTTCCCCTCGCCGCGTTGAGTTGGGGCTGGGTGAGAAAGATGCTCCCCGTGAGGTCGGCGCCGCCAAGGCGGGCGTCTCGCAGGTCCGCCCCGATGAAGTCCGCGGCTCTGAGGTCGGCGCCGCCGAGGTCGGCCGCGATCAGGTGAGCACCACGGAGGCAGGCACCTCTCAGGTCGGCGCCGCGGAGGTCGGCGCCGATGAGGTCGGCTCTTCGGTGGTTCTGCCGGCGCCCCGGGACCTCGGCTCGCACAAGGTCGCTTGTGTGCGACAGCAGGGTGTCGACATCGCGGCGGAGCGTCGGCACATCGGTTGCCGCGAGGGTCTCGGCGCTGGCGTGGGTGAGCGCGTCAATGGCGTCCATCGCCCGCCGGAGGGCGCCGTGAAGGGTCCGCGCCGGAGGCAGCGTCAGCGCTTCGGCCAGGTACCAGAGCAGCTCGTGGAGTTGCCGCATGACCGGGAACACGGCGAACATCTGCGGTGCGATAGCGGGGGCCGTCCGCCAGTCCCGTCCCCCGAAGGTCGTCTGGGACACCTTCTGCCCGGCCCCGAAGCAGTCGTAGGTGACGCAACCGGGAAAGCCCCGTGCACGAAGCTGCTGGTGGATGCGGCAGCGGAAGTCCGCTTGGAGGTTCACGCAGGGGCACCCGGCATCCTTGCTGATCGCGAAGTCCGTCGATGCGGTGAAGGGGAGTGCCACACAGCAGAGACCGAAGCAGTTCGCGCAGTCGGCTCGCAGGCCAGGGCTGCGCTCGAGGCGACGGTTCCGGTGTTGGCGTGGCACTGTCGCGGCCTCCTGTCGGGTCCTGGGAAGCCTCATTATTGCCTCCGCGGCCGACCGTCCCGTCGCCGCGGATACTGTGCTCCGGACAAAGCCGTGCCGGGCCCTGGGGCCCGGCACGGAGGGATCGGTTGTCGTGGCGGTCAGGCGTTGATCTGCTTGGCTTCGGGTTCGACGTTGGCGATGGAGATTTTGCGTGGCTTTGCCTTCTCCGCGATCGGAATGCGCAGTGTCAGCACGCCGGCCTCGTACCCGGCGTTGATGTTGTCGGTGTCGAGGGTGTCACCGAGGAACAACTGGCGGGAGAACACGCCCAGCGGACGTTCGGAGACCTGCATCTCGACGTCGCCCTGCGCTGTGGGGCGCCGCTCAGCCTTCACCGTCAGCACGTTGCGCTCGACGTCCAGCTCGATGGCATCCGGCGACACACCCGGAAGGTCGAACGCCACTACGAACTCATCCCCAGCGCGGTAGGCGTCCATCGGCATCGCCGTCGGCCTTGACCACGTGCCAGGCCCGCCGAACACCTGCTGCGTGAGGCGGTCGAACTCCCGGAACGGATCAGTGCGCATCAACATGTCACACCTCCTTGCTCCCTTTTGACGGCTGTCAATGCGCTGCCCTTCTGTTGTAGCATGTCGTCTAAGTGATGACAAGTCCGACTGTCACTGAGGGGACGACGCGATGACGGTGGGCGATTATGAGAAGGTCCGCGCGGCGACCCTGGCCGGGAACGCTGAGCTGAGCGCGGAGCAGGTGCTGGCCGCGCTGGCTCTCCTGCACGAGCTTCGGGAGGAACTGGCGGGGTGGGAGCCACAGCTGATCGCGGCCGCGCGGGAACTGGGCGCGAGCTGGGCGCGACTGGCCCCTGTTCTCGGAGTGGCCAGTCGCCAGGCCGCCGAACGGCGCTACCTGCGACTGCGCCCGTCGGAGCTGGCGGAGACCGGTGAGCAAAGAGTGCGCGCCGAACGCGACAAGCGGGCAGGTGATCGCGCGGTGTCGCTGTGGGCGCGGGAGAATGCCGCCTTGCTGCGCACCGTGGCCGCTCAGGTCGGGATGGTCGACGTCGGTGTGCGCACCGCCTTGGCTGGGGACGATGCGGCAGCCCTGGTACAACCGTTGACATGGGCGTTGGAACGGCTGCACGGAACGCATCCGGCGCTCGCCGAGCAGATCTGTCTGATCACCGCACGGGCCGACCAGGTGCGCCGTGACACCCAGTTCCGGCGGGACGGTCAGACCTGAGCCAGGGGGGAAGATCCTCGGCGACAGCAAGGTACCAACCAATGGGGTGAGGACCGTTCGGTGGCACGAACCTGAGAAAGCTACGCTGAGATGGTGACTGAGAGATCCGCTCTGTCGGAACGTCTACAAGTACTGGAAGCCGTGACGGATGCCACGCTGACATGCCTCGATCTGGACAAGGTCCTGGCGACGTTGCTGGCGCAAGTGCTGGAGATGTTCAGAGTGGACACCGCCACTGTACTTCTGCACAATCAAGCGTCCGGACAGCTGGTCGCGGCAGCGTCGGTCGGTATCGAAGAGGAGGTCTGGCAAGGCGTTCGAGTGCCAGTGGGCGCCGGATTCGCGGGGCGGGTGGCCGCGGCCAGACAACCGGTGATCCTGGACCGGGTGGACTCGACCACGGTGGTCAACCCACTGTTGCAGATGAAGCATCTCAAGGCTCTGCTCGGGGTGCCGATGCTGGCCGGCGACGAGTTGCTGGGCGTGCTGCACGTGGGGTCGTTGGTGCCGCGCCAGTTCACCGACAACGACAGCGAATTGTTGCAGCTGGTGGCCGATCGGCTAGCCCTGGCTGTTCAGCTGCAGATGTCCAGCGCCGAACGTGCGGCAGCGGCTGCCCTGCAACGCAGTCTTCTGCCCGGACATCTGCCCGTGGTACCGGGATTGGAATTGGCCGCGCGGTACGTGCCGGGCACGGACACCGGTGTCGGCGGTGACTGGTACGACGCATTCACCCTGTCGGACACCCGGCTGGGAGTCGCCATCGGTGACGTGGCCGGAAGCGGCCTGAACGCGGCGGTGGTCATGGGCCGGCTGCGCAGCACCCTGCGCGCCTACGCACTGGAGTTCGGCGATCCCGCTGAGGTGCTCGGCAAGCTGGACCGCAAGGCCAGTCGCTTCGAGCAGCATGTCATGGCCACCGTTGGCTACATGGTCATCGATACCGACGAGGGCCAGGCGCGCGTCGCCCTCGCTGGCCATCCCCCACCGGTGTTGATCACTCCGACCCGACCCGCGGACTTCGTCTCCGTGCCAGTCGACCCACCCGTCGGTTTTGGACTGGCGATCACGGGCCGGCGGAGCACTGCCATCGACCTGTCCCCCGGGTCGGTGCTCGCGTTGTACACCGACGGCCTCGTTGAGCGGCGGCGCTGCCTGCTCGATGACGGCCTGGACCTGCTGCGCCAGGCCATTGTTGTCGACTCAGCGAACGCTGTCGCCGCACATATCATGGCGGCCATGGTAGGCACGCATCCCGCCCACGATGACATCGCTCTGCTTGTCATCCGGCGCACCTTGACGGCCTGATCCCCGCACGGACCGGATGACGACGAACTCGTGGCTGGTGCGGATGCGTGGGCGGCCACTGAGTTCGACCGGCCACACCAAGCGAGGGCGACTGTGAGCTATTACCAGGCCATCAGCTGGCGGCGGGTGATGAGCGCGCGGGATCCCGACGAACCGCACCGCGCGTCGACGCCGCTGGAACTGCTGTTCGACTTGTGTTTTGTCGTCGCGGTATCGCAGGCTGCCGCTCAGTATCACCACGCCCTTGCCCAAGGACACGCGGGCACGGGCGTGCTCGGTTACCTGATGGTGTTCTTCGCGATCTGGTGGGCTTGGATGAACTTCACCTGGTTCGCCTCGGCCTACGACACCGACGACATCCCATACCGGCTGCTGACTCTACTGCAGATGGCCGGCGTTCTCGTCCTCGCCGCTGGGGCGGCCTCCGCGTTGGCCGACTACGACTTCACGGTCATCACCGTCGGCTACGTCCTCATGCGGGTGGCGATGGTCGGGCAGTGGCTGCGTGCCGCGGTCGAGCACCCCGCCGGGCGTGCTGTCGCGCTGCGCTACGCTACGGGTATCGCCGTGGCGCAGGTGGGCTGGACCGTGCGCCTGGCCCTGCCGCATCCGCTCGACTACGTCGGCTTCGTCGTGCTGGCGGTCACGGAGATCGCCGTGCCGATCTGGGCGGAGCACCGGAGAAGCCCCATCAGCTGGCATCCCGGTCACATCGTCGAACGGTACGGGTTGTTCACCCTCATCGTGCTCGGCGAGGCGATCCTGGGGTCGTTCACCGGCATCCAATCGGCCCTGTCCGAACACGGGTTGTCCGTTCCGGTGTTGCTGATCGCCGTGGGCGGGCTCGTTCTGGTGTTCGCCTTGTGGTGGACCTACTTCACCGGCGTGGACAGTAAGCTCAGCTCGACGTGGATTGCCATGACCTGGGGCTACGGCCATTATCTCGTGTTCGCCGCCACCGCCGCCGTGGGCGCGGGGCTTGACGTCGCCGTCGACGCGGCCGCGCACGCCGACCGCGTCCCACCGGGTCCGGCCGCTCTCGCTGTCACGCTTCCGGTCGCGCTGTTTGTTCCGGCCCTGGCCTTCCTGCACAGGATGACCGACACCGGGGCCGTCGGTCATCCACTGCTGGTGGCCGGGGGAACCGTGGTGGTGTTCGGGCTGGGCTTCACCACCGGCTGGTGGGGAATCGGTGGCACCGTGCTCGCGGTCGGCTTGGCCACCGGTGCTCTGCTGGCGGCCAATCTGATGGTGACCGGGCGCCGTGCCCGGGCCCACGCCGCCATTCAGATGCCATAGTGAGCCAGAGAGACTTGTAATGGCGCCATAGTGATGTCATAGTGGTGCCGTGGATGTGACGCCGTATATGGACAGCCTCGGCCGGGAGCTGGCCGTGTTCATCGAAGTAGCAGACGGTGAGCAGGGCGCACTAGTCGAACGCGTGTCTGGCGCCCTGGAGTCAGCGATTCGGCTCACCTTGCTGGACGTGCTGTCCGCCGCGGCGGATGAGATCACCCGCGAGCTTGCTCCGGGCGCCGTGCAGCTTCGCCTGCGCGGACACACCCCGCACTTCGCAGTGAGACCGCCGCCCGCCGCGCCACTCGACGATGCGCTCCAGCGTGGCTTGAGTCAAGATGGCGCCATAGTGGCACACGGCAGCGGTCTGCTGAGGACCGAGGACGGCTCGACGGTGCGCATCAACGTGCGGCTCCCGGAGCGACTCAAGGCAGCGGTCGAGGCGGCTGCCGGCAAGGAGGGACGCTCGGCCAACGCCTGGCTGGTTCGGAC
>Ga0213875_10001797_pt1 | contig 13385 bp, 11 predicted proteins | sample BarmaccomBMRX_R8_FD_160105 | JGI IMG/M metagenome (GOLD analysis project Ga0213875, IMG submission 160105) | Root-associated microbial communities from Barbacenia macrantha in rupestrian grasslands, the National Park of Serra do Cipo, Brazil - RX_R8 | ecosystem: Host-associated > Plants > Roots... | reverse complement strand
TTGGCCGCGTTATTGTCTCCGCTTTCCTGACCTTGGCGCTGTGCCCGGCGAGCGCCGACGCGCAATACGGGTCACCCGTTCCGCTGTATCCGGGAGCAATGCCGCGGACCTACGATCAGCAACCACTGCCACCCGCAGCGCCGGCGCCTGACCGCGCGCCATTCGCGGACGAGACGCCGCCGCGCTGGCCCCCCGCCTCTGCAACGTCGCCGGGTTTGGGGGCCGCTGGATCGCCGCTTGCGCCACCGCCCGCCGCGCCTTCCAGCATCGATGCCATGAGGTCGAGCGGTCCGGCACCGGATCGGGTTTTCTGCACCCAGCCAATATCCGTCCACGTCGCCGACCGCGACAGCGTGCCGGAACGTTACCGCCCCTTCGTTGGCATTTGGAGCGATGCTTCGTGGACACCGCAGCTGTGCGCCGCGCTGGTGGTCGAAAATGTCGCGGCGGACGGCACCGCTACTATCGTCTATGCCTTCGGCCCGATGGGGTCGGTGCCGCGTTCGTCGGGCGGCGTCTTGCACGGCACCGGCATCATTCGCGATGGCGAGCTGCGCTTTCAGAACTCCGATGGCAGCCAATACGCGTTTCGGCCACTCTACTCGGATCTTGGCGGAAAACTAACGACCCCGCAGGGACAGACTTACGGCGCCGTTTTCAAGAGAGCGCTGTAAGCCGGTCCACGCGTTATCGGCCGCTAGGTACGATTCTGCCCTAAACCGGCAGCTCGGCTCCGACCGGCAGGCGCCATAACACGCGGCGCTGCCCGGTATAGTCGTTGATCGCAAAGTGCTGGCAACAGCGGTTGTCCCAGATCGTGATCGTGCCCTTTTCCCAGCGGATGCGGGCGGTGAATTCGGGTCGCGTGCAATGCACCTGCAGCCAGTCGATCAGCGGCCGGCTCTCCTCGTCGGTCCATCCCTTGAAGCGTATTGTATGTCGGTTGTTGACATAGAGCGCCTTGCGCCCGGTGCCCGGATGCGTCCGCACGACGGGGTGTTCGGCGATATATTTCTCCGCTTCTTCGGTGCCCTTCATCTTCATGTACTTGTTTTCAGCACGCCCGCTGCGGCCGCCGTCGCGCCGCATGCCGGCGCTGTAGACACCGACCAGCCCATCGAGCATGCGCTTCATGCCGTCCGAGAGCGCCTCGTAGGCGAGGTATTGGTTAGCGACCATCGTGTCGCCGCCATACGCCGGCACTTCGCGCGCATAGAGCATCGTGCCTACCGGCGGTTTATCGAGATAGGTCGTGTCGGAGTGCCAGGCGCCGCCGACATTGTCCGCCATCTCCGGCTCCTTGCGCAGCTCGAAGATCTGTGGATAGCCGGGAATGCCCTCGACAAACGGATAGTCGGACGGCTCCGCGAAATAACGAGCATACCGCATGATGTCCTCGGGTCCCAGATCCTGGTCGCGCACATAGATCGCGCAGTGATCGAGAAACGCCTGATGTACCTCGGCGGCCTGCTGGTTACTGAGCGGCTCGCGCAGATCGACGCCGCCGATTTCGGCGCCTAATGCCCCGGCGATCGGCTTCACGGTTATCGTTTCGTAGGACATCCGTTCCCATCCCTTTTGGTCGCGAAGTGGCAGGCAGCGGGAGTTTCGCCATCAGCCCTAAGCGCGGGCAAAGCGCCTTTGGCGCTTCCGCACCAGATGCCTCCCACCTGAGCCACCACGATATCACCAGAGAAAATCTAATCGGACGTCCCGTCAATGCGGCACCCGCTCCTGGCAGCTATACCTGAGCGGCGTTGGTCCGGGTCTGGATGCCCCGGTCCTTGACCTCGACGAAGACGCGCGTGACCTCGGGGTATGCCGCTTTAATCTCGCGCTCGATACGGGAAACGGCTGCCTCGACATCGCCGGCGCTGCGGGCGTCATCGAAATCGAGGCTGAGTGCAGCCAATACCTCCTGCGGGCCGAAATGCATCGTCAGCACGTGATTGGTGCCCACGACCCCCGGGGTCGACTGGGCGATACGCTCTATTTCGGCGCGAACCTCCGGCTGTACCGCTTCGCCGGTGAGAAGACTCTGACTCTCATACGCTAAAAATGCCGCGGTGCCCGCCAGCACCAAGCCGATCCCAAGCGAGGCCGCACCATCGAGGCGTGGCATGTCGAGGATTTCGGCAAGCGAGATACCCGCCAGGGCAATGACCAAGCCGATAAGCGCCGCAGTATCCTCGAACAAGACCGTGAACACGGTCGGGTCCTTGCTGCGCCGCACCGCTTCCAGCCAGCCGCGCCGCCCGCGCTGCTGACGGAACTCGCGAGACGCGACGAGCCATGAACAGGATTCGAAAACCAACGAGGTACCCAGGACGATATAGTTGACCACTACGTGCGTTGCCGGCGTGGGGCGCAGCATCTTCTCGATCCCCTCATAGAACGCGACCAGCGCGCCCAATCCGAAGATCATCACCGCGACGACAAAGACCCAGAAATAGAGCTGCAAGCCATAGCCGAACGGATGCTCGGCGTCGGCCGGCCTGCCGGCCCGCCGCATGCCGAGAAGCAGGAGGAGTTCATTGCCTATATCGACGCTGGAGTGGATCGCCTCGCTGTACATGGCCGCACTGCCGGTGAAGATCGCCGCGCCGAATTTGCAGACCGCGATCGCGACATTGCCGGCGATAGCCGCCACGATCACTCGAAGCGAGCCCGAATGTCCTGCCATTAGCCGCCTTTGTCAGATCGCGCTCCCGCTGTTAATAAAAGGATTAGGCGCCCGGCGGTACAAGCGTCGAGGGTCGGGTATCTTGGGATCTGCTTGAAGCTTACTCGCGTTCGCGGCTCCTGGCGGGCGCGTGAAACAGCACCATTGTTGCGACGCCCGGCGCCGGGAACGAACATGCTGTGCGGCTACCTGTTTGGCGCGCCTCGTCCACTGTTGCCGCTGTTGCTGCGGCGCCCGGATTTCTATAGAACCCGCGGTATCGCTGCGACGGGGCGTGGCTCAGCCTGGTAGAGCGCCTGCTTTGGGAGCAGGATGTCGGAGGTTCGAATCCTCTCGCCCCGACCAGCGCGCCTTGACAAGCACGCCGACCAGCACGCCTCGACCAGTAAGAAGGTGCTGCCGAAGCAGGGAGCTGACGAGATCATGGCACTCGCGCGTATCTATCGACCGGCGAAGACGGCGATGCAGTCAGGCCGCGCCAAGACGCGCCGCTGGGTGCTGGAGTATGAACCCGCCACGCGCCGCGACCCCGATCCTTTGATGGGCTGGTCCAGCGCCCAGGACACGCTCAACGAGGTACAGCTGCGCTTTGACACTCTCGAAGAAGCGATGGGCTTTGCAACGAAACACGGGCTCGACTACACGCTGATCGAGCCGCAGGCGCGCACCCCCAAGGTCAAGAGCTATGCGGATAATTTTCGCTACGACCGGGTGCGTACCTGATCGAGGCCCCGTAGCTCAGCCGGATAGAGCACTCGCCTTCTAAGCGAGTGGTCGCAGGTTCGAATCCTGCCGGGGTCGCCACCTTTCCCTCCATCCGTTCGCAGCGGCCGGCGTGCGCTACGATGGCCGTCGGACCGAATCGGCCGATGATCGTTTTGACCCGCCACCCGCTCAGGCTGTCGGTTCACCGTGCAATTTGCGCAGCCTGATACGGGCGCGGCGAGTACGGACGCGGCCCAACACGCTGTACACGACGATGGTCGCGATGCCGACGATCCAGCCGAGAACGTTCAACGGCTGCTCGGCGTACACACCGAGAAAGAAGGCGACGGCGACGATCGCCACCGCAATGGACATCAGCCACCACGGGGCTTGCCGCTCGCGATCCCACTCCTGATCCCGTAATACGGGATTGGAATAGAATCGATTCGACTTACCCATTGTTCTCGCCATCGACAATCTCCGGTTTGGTGATCCCGCTTTGGCTCTACAGAGTCGCCCGATAGGGGCCTGCCGAGCTTGGCGATAACCAATTTAACCTTGATATTACTATTGGCCGAGCCACCGCGCCCACTGTCATGTGGCCTTGCCGTGACGAAATTTAGGGTTGCCCCCGACAGCCGACAAGATCGCCGACACGGATCGTTGAATGGGACGTTGTTGCGCGGTCGAACGGTGATGGTCTCGGTCTTGTTCGGCTTTGCGTGTGGTACTGTCGGGCGCCGGTTTACGGGGTCTCGGAGGGGGATAGCGCTGCTTACAAATTTCAGACTCGGGCCGAAAATCTGCTCGGTCGTGCTGTTGCTAACGCTCGTCGCCGCCGTGATCAGCTACGCCGCTGGCCAGGCCATGGAGACCTACAACCGGCGCGTGCACCAGATGCAGCACGTGACACACGCTGCGATCGTCGGCGAGCAGGTCAACGGCCTCATTCTCGCCGTGGTGATGGATTCGCGCGGCATCTACATGGCGCGCGATCACGCCGAAGCCGAGAAGTACGCACCCCTGATCATCAGGAATCTCGACCTCATTAAGCGGAAGATGCAGGAGTGGAATGAGTTCAGTGATCCGGCAGACGCCGAACTGATGAAAAAGGCGGATGCTCGGGCGGCTGAGTTCATCCAGTTCCGCACCGAGCTCGTGCGGCTGTCACGCGAGGCGACGGTGCAGGAGGCGCGAGCGTTTGGCGACAACGACCAGAATCGGAATAATCGGTCCGCCCTGAACCAGGAAATGGAGGCGCTGGCGGCGGTCGACGAGCGGCACATCCAGGATTTGGCGGAAGCCACCCAGCATTATTTCAACGAGAAGATCATTACGATGATCGCGCTTGGCGTTCTCGCGGTGGTTCTTGGTGGCGTCGCGATCGCGCTGGTTATCGGTTATGTGACGCGCCCGATCGCCCGGCTCACCGGCGCCATGACCGCGCTCGCCGGCGGCGACAAGAGCGTTACCGTGCCGGCTCGCGGGCGCGGTGACGAGATCGGTGACATGGCGCGGGCGCTCGAGGTGTTCCGCGAGCAGGCAATCGCCGCCCAGGCGCTGACCGAGCGCGTCAGCGAAAACATCCGTCGTGTCGCAATGGCCGCAACCCAGGCCAGCACCGCCGTCAGCCAGGTATCGGACGGCTCGAATGTGCAGCTGATGTCGCTGCGGCAGTCAGCGGCGGCACTTGACCAGAGCGCCCAGGCGATCGCCGAGGTGGCGCGTTCAACGCAGCTTGCCAGCGAGCAGGCAAAACAGGCCGCCAATCTGGTCGCAGACGGCATCGGGCAGATGACATCGATGGTCGATGTCGTGAACGCCATTGCGCAGAACAGCGCGCAGATCAGCCAGATCGCCAGCGCCATCACGCGCATTGCCAGCCAAACCAACATGCTGGCGCTGAACGCGGCCATCGAGGCGGCGCGCGCCGGCGAAAACGGCAAGGGGTTCGCCGTCGTCGCAGAAGAGGTTCGAAAACTCGCCGAGAGTTCGGGCGGGCTCGCCCGCGAGATCGCCGCGCTGGTGGAGCACGCCACCACCGCGGCCGAGCAGGGCGTCGAGATGGCGCGCCAGGTCAGTGACAACATGCATCAGGTGGCTAGCGGTGTGCAGCAGAGCGACCGCCTGATCGGCGCCATCGCGACGGCAATGGAAGAGCAGCAGACCAGCGTCAACGGCATCAACAGCAATGTCGGCGAGCTGACCCGTATCGGGCAGTCCAATGCGACCGCCGCTGAGCAGATCACCGCCACGATGCTCGATCTGTCGAAACTCGCGGAACGCTCGCGGGTCGACGTCGATGACTTCAAGAAGGTCGGGCTTTAGCTGCTCCGGATAAAGGATCAGTCAATCATCTTCTGCTTTTTTTGACCGGTGCGTGTTTATCGGTGCACCCGGCGCGATCGTATCAGTCGATCGCCTCAACAGTAGGACGAGCTTATGGAGGAAACGCTCCGCGATCTGGAGCTGGTCATGGCAGCCCATCGCGAAGCGCTGGCGCAGATGCGCGCGCAGCAGTCGCCGCGCCGTGCCGCCGCTCCCGTTGTGACATCCGATCCGCGTGCCCTGTTGATGCAAGCCCTGACGCAGGACATCGAGCGCGTGAGCGGCATCGAGATGACCGGGATGATGACGGCGAAATTGAACCGGGTGCTGAGTTCGGTGGCGCCATCGGAGCTCGAGGCCTGGGTATCGACCCTGCGACGCCTTCCACCCACTCACCCGGAATGGCTCAGCCTGATCGAAGCCCTGACCGTCCACGAAACCTTTTTTCACCGCGACCGGGCTCAGCTGGAGCTGTTAGCGAAGCTATTGCCCGAACTGGTCGCGGACATCGCCGGCGCGGGTCGACATAAATTGCGAATGTGGTCGGCCGGCTGCGCCACCGGCGAGGAGGCCTACACCCTGGCCATTCTTGCCCTGCTGGCTTTGCGCGACGCGGGCCATGCCGACGACACTACCGATGGCATCGTCTGTCATCGGCCATGGAGCATCGACGTGCTCGGGACGGACATTTCGCGGCTGGTGCTGACACAAGCAAAAGCTGCGGTCTATTCAACCGAAGGCCTGAGCTCGTTCCGCGATCTCCCCCCGATGCTGCAGCGCTTTTTCCCGGTCATGCTGCGGACGCGGGAAACCGGCGACATCGAAATCCGCGGCGTCGTCCCGGCGGTCAGGCAGCATGTCCGCTTCGAGCATTTCAACCTGATGTCGGGTGCGCCTCCCGAAACCGGCTTCGACGTGGTGCTGTGCCGGAATGTGCTGATCTACTTCACCGCCGAGGCGCGCTTCAAGGCGCAGCTCGGTCTGCGGCGAGCGCTGCGCCCCGGCGGGATCTTGTTATTGGGCCCGACGGATTCGTTGGCGGACGCCGACGCCTACGACCTGCGCTGGGGACCCGGCGCAATGGCATATGTGCTAAAATCAACTTCCCATGGATGAAGCTGGCCAGATAGCCTTGGGCGACTGGTCTGCCGGTGAGACCGGCTGGCTAGCTTTCAGCGTGGCCGAACAGCAATACGCACTCCCCTTCAGCGCTGTCGCCTCGATAAACCGGCCTCCGGCGCTGGCGCGGGTGCCGCACTCCTCGGAAGCCTTGGTCGGAGCGGGAAATCTGGATGGGCGGATCGTGCCGATCCTCGACGCACGCCGCCTCATCGGGCATGAAACGGCCGATCACTTCTATGACGGCACCGGCGATATCCTTCGCCTGCGGGTCGGCGAAGACAGTGTCGGCCTCTGGGTCGACAGCACCAACCGCGTCATCCGCACCGCGGCTGACGACCAGCCAAGCGACGACTCCGCCGCGCCGTTTGACGGCCTGGTCCTGCTCGACCCAGCCACTCTGCTGGGGCCCGGCTTGGCATCACTCGCGCCGCAGGCGCAGCCCAGCAGCGACGAGACACTCGACTTGGGATTAGCCGTAACCGCCCCCGTTGCGGAACCTCGCCCAGCCCCCGTCGCGACCGCTGCGCACGTCTGCGTGGAGATTGCCGGAAAGCTTTTCTCATTGCGTCAGGACACCGTGATCGAACTTGTCGATGAGATCGGCTGGACGCCGTTCCCGCGCGCCCCGGCGGGGCTTCTGGGGATCGGTGTGTTGCGAGGCGCCGCGTACCCGATCGTATCCTGGCCGGCATTTTTCGGCCTGACTGATTCCGTCGCACCAAGTGCCTTCGCGCTGGTCGAGGCGGCAGGTGCCCCGATGCTGCTCGCGCTCGATCGGCTGGTCGGGCTGCAAGGACCTGACGCGGCTGACGCAGCGCTCATCGACCTCGAGCGCAATCTGCCGCCAACGCTGCGTTCCCTCCTCAACGCCTTTCCGCGCCGGCGGCACGATGCAGGCAGCGCAACATCGGATAAAATCGGAAGCGGCTCGGCCTACCTCGCGTTCACGATGGCGAACCAGATGTTCGCGGCACCAATCCATGCGGTAGAGCGCGTCACCGAGTGGACTGTCCCGGTGCGTCTGCCACGCGCATCAACGTCAGCACGGGGCGTGGACATCGCTGGTATGATCGAGTTGCGCGGCCAGATCATCCCCGTCGCCGCACCGCTCCAGCAGCTCGGTCTAACCAATGGCGACGCGCAGGCAGAGGCCAGCATCTACGTCATCCTCCGCGGTGCGCACGGGCTGGGAGCGATCCCCGTGCAGCACGTCGCTGGCATCGTTACGCTGCGCGCCGACGAAATCGTGCCGCCGCCGGGAGGCGCTGGGCTAATAAGCGCTATCGGGATGCAGGTGGCAGGCGCATCGGTGCGGATCCTCGCGCCTGACCTGCTATGGCAGGCCGCGTGATGGCGCTTTCTCCAAAAACATTCGCCCCTGACGCCCTGCGGGTTATGGTGGTGGACGATCTCGGCTTTATGCGGATCGCCTTGCGCCAGATCATTGAGGCCAATGGCGACATGCACGTGGTCGGCGAAGCCCGCGATGGTGAGGAGGCCGTCGCGCTGGCGCGCGAATTGAAGCCTGACATCATTACGATGGATATCGAGATGCCGCGCATGGACGGCATCGAGGCGACCCGCCGGATCACGACGGAAGTGTCGCCGCGGACGATCGTGATCATGGTCAGCAGCCATACCCAGGACGGCGCGGCGGCGACCATTCGTGCCTTGCGGCAGGGCGCTTCCGATTTCGTGTCAAAGCAGTCGGCATTCTCCAACACCGATCTCGGCCATATCGATTCGGAATTACCGGGGAAGATCCGCACCCTCGCCAACAACCGGGGCGCGTCACCGCCCGTTCTGGCGCCCGAGGGCGCACGTACCGGGACACAGCGCTACCTCAATCTCGGCGAGACCGTCACGCGTCCGACACGCGGTGCCTGCCTGCCCGGCCGCGCGATCGATGTGGTTGTGATCGGTGTATCGACCGGTGGACCCGCTACACTGGCCACGCTGCTGCGAGCGATCGGCCCGATCCCGGTTCCGATCGTCGTCGCCCAGCACATGCCGCAATTCTTCACCGCGTGTCTCGCCCAGTCCTTGACCGAAGATACCGGACTGCGCGTCCGTGAAGGCGCGCACCGCCAACCGCTGCCTCCGGGCGAGGTAACAATCCTGCCCGGCGGACGAGACGCGGTGCTGGCGCCGCATGAGGGCAGCACTCTGGAGCTGCGGCTGACGCATGCGGACGGTGCTGTGCATCCGTCTGCCGACCTGCTGTTCGAATCCGCCGCGATGGTTGCCCGTCAACCGGTCGCGGTGATCCTGACCGGTATGGGCGATGACGGGACGCGAGGAGGCGGCCGCCTCGTCCACCGCAATCTACCCGTGCTGGTGCAGCGGCCCGATACCTGTGTTGTCGGCGGCATGCCGAGCGCAGCTATTGAGGCCGGTGTCGCCAGTGAATCGTTAACCCTGGACGAGATCGCATCGCGGCTGCGCCGCTGGGCCTCGCCTACCTACTCTCCTCGTAATCCCGAAGGGGCCACACCATGAGCAAAAAGCGCATCCTGGTCGTCGATGACTCATTCATCATGCGCACGATCATCAAGGACATCGTCGATAGCGACGAGGACCTCGAAGTGGTCGGCTTTGCCGAAAACGGAAAAGTCGGCCTGCAACGCGTCCGCGAATTGAAGCCGGACGCCATCCTGCTCGATCTGGAAATGCCGGAGATGTCTGGTATCGACATGCTCAAGCGCCTTGCCCTGATCGGCAAGACGATTGTGATCGTGGTGTCGTCGGTCGGGCAGACCGGGTCGCCGCAAGCCCTGGAGTCACGCCGGCTGGGTGCGATCGATGTCATCGCCAAGCCATCGGGTGCGATGAGCCTCGATCTCCAGGCAAAGAAAGGCCACGAGATTGTGCAGGCGCTGCGTCGCGCCCTGGCTTTGGACGCGAGCGAGCCGGCCTGACGCGCGACCTGCCGCCGCCCGCAACCCGATGGATGATTTTGCCGAGCAGCTGTGGAGCGAATTCGCCGCCGAAACCGACGAACATTTGCAGGCAATAGAGCCGATCCTGGCGCAGGCCGACGCCCAGAACGCGGCTGATGCCGATATAGCTCAACTGTTTCGCTCGTTTCATTCGATCAAGGGGCTGGCCCGGGCGATGGACGCCGTGGGCATGGAAGGCGTGGCGCATCAGGCCGAGAACCTGCTCGGGCTGGTGCGTGATGGTCGCACCGCATTGACGCCGCCGATGACCGATCTGCTGTTGCAATCGGTCGATGCCCTGAAGGCGATGCGCGATGGCGTGTGTCAGGCCCGTCAGGACGTACCGGCCGAACCTGGGTTGGTGAGTCGCCTAAACGCCGCCTTCACCGCAATCGGCGCCGAGGACCCAGCGGATACCCCAGCGGGCACCACGGTTTCCACCGCGCCGGCGGCCCCAGAGCCTTCGCCCGGCGCCGGTGACACGTCGCTGCACGAAGACGCGGAAATGCTCGCGATCTTTGTCGAGATGGTGAAAGCGCGCGGGCCTGAACTTTGTGCGGCGCTTGCCGAAGAGGCGGCGCAGCGCGACGTGGCGCTCGATGCCGCCGAAAGTCTCGGCCATGCCGCCGAGGTTATGAACTTCGATGCATTGGCGGAAACATTTGGCAGCCTGCGCGAAGTGCTGCAATCACGGTCGGGCGGCGGCAAGTTCGATGAACCGACCCGGCAGGACCTGCTGTCGCGTCTCGGCGATATCCGCCTGCAGATCGAGCTGGTGGGCGAGATCAGCGGGCACGATGCCGGCATCGCGGAGTTTTCCGCCGCCCTGGCGGAGCGGATCGGCGACGAACGCCTGCATCTGGTGGAAGCTGCACTCGAGCTCAATGAGCGCTTGCGCGAGCACCTGGCGGAACGCGAACAGCTGGCTGCCGAAGCCGATGCCGCCGCGATCACGCGATACGCGCGCATTATGCACAGCCTGTGCGTGTCGCTGTCGCTCGGCCGCACCGCCGAGATGCTGCTGCTGATCGAGGATCTCTACGGGCGTATCGCTGGTGGCGAGACCGCGTTGGGTGACGCCTTGGTCGACGCCGTGCGCGATTTTCTTCTGGTGATCGCCGAGCATGCGCAGACCGGCCGGATCGAGGATCTGACCGAAGCGCAGTCGATCAAGCTGACCACGCAGCTGCGTGCCTCGCTCGAAACCGGGGCGTTCCTGATCGCGCAACGCGACGGGGCGGGCCGCCTGGTCGCCGGCATCCATGTGCCGTCCGAGTTGCTCGTGGTCATGTCGGACGAGAATCTCGTCGAGCTGGAAAATCGGCTCGAGCACGAGAAGGTTGCGGCCTACGTCGTTCTCGTCCACCTCGAAGCCGATCCGGAAATCGGCCAGCGGTTGATCAGTTGGCTGACCACGGAAGCCCGTGCGATCACCAACCGTACAGTAGTGGCCGGCCATGAAAGCTGGTTTGAATTTCTGGTCTTGTCGCAGCTCGAACCCGCAGCGTTCGTCGCCGAGTTGCACCACCGTGATACGCAGGGCCATTGCGTTAAGCGGGTGCAGCGTCTGACAGCTGCATCCGAGGGTGAGGTTCTCGACCGGTCTGCCAGTTCCGCTGACGCGAGCCCGGCGCCCGGTGCGGCCGCGCAACCCGCCGCCGCGTCGAACCTGATCCGGGTACGCGGCGAAATTATCGATGCCTTTCTCGACGAGATTGGCGAGCTGCGGGTAGTCGTCGAGTCATTGACGCATCTGATCCGGGGCGTCGGCTCACGCAAGATGGTGACGCGGGCGCAGGCCTTCGTCGACCGCCTGCCACGTGATCTGCGTAACGAGTTCCTCGCCTCCTTCCAGGATTTTCGAGACCGCGACCGACGCCTTCTTGAGACCGAGGGGATGATTGCCGGGTTGCTGGGGCGGCTGCATCAAAGCGCCCTCGAACTACGCGTCGTCCCGATCGACGCGGTGTTCAATCGGTTGCCGAGGCTGGTCCGCGATCTGGCACAGCGGCAAGGGAAATCGGTGGAACTGGTGCTTGAAGGCCGCGATGTGCGGATCGACAAGAGCATGGTCGAGGCATTGGCCGACCCGCTTATCCACATGGTGCGAAACGCGATTGATCATGGGATCGAAGCACCGGGCGATCGCGAGGCGGCCGGCAAGCCCGCGCGGGCGCGGCTGACCCTGACAGCGGCGCAACGCGGATCGGAGATTCATATCGAGGTCACCGATGAGGGGCGCGGCCTTGATGTTAAGGCAATCCGGGCCAAGGCAGCCGCGCGCGGCCTGGCCTCGGAAGCGCAAATTGCCGCGATGCCGGATTCCCGCATATACCGCTTTATTTTCGCGGCGGGCCTGTCGACGTCGGCGCAGGTCACCGAGACGTCGGGCCGCGGTGTCGGGATGGATATCGTCCTCGCGACGGTGCGACGCCTCAATGGCGATATTACCGTCCGCTCCGAGCCTGGCCGGGGCGCCACCTTCACATTGATCCTTCCGGTCTCGGCGGCGCTGCAGACGGCGCTGGTGGTTCGGGTTGGCGAACAGAGCCTCGCCATTCCGGAACGCCACATCGCCGCTGTCGCCGAGATCGAATCCGAAGCGGTTGAGTTCATCGGCCGGCATCGTTCCTTCCGGCACCGCAATGCCATGCTGCCGCTCTTTGATCTCGGCGCATTGCTCGGCATGCCCGGCACTGCTTCGGGGCGCGGGGAGCTGGAACCTGTGGTTATCGCGACCAATACGCGGCGGATGATCGGGCTTGGCGTTGACGCGATCGAGCAGCGGCTGGAATTGTTCCTTAAGGATCTCGACCCGCGCCTGGCGCAGTTTCCCGGCGTCGGTGGCGCATCCGTCCTGGGCGATGGTCGGGTTGTTCTCGTGCTCGACGGTGACGAGTTGATCCAGCTCGCCGAGCAGGGTGTGGGTCACGCCGAACTAACGGCGCATTGAGTTGAGCCTGTATCTGCGAATATGCGTCGGAGATGGCCTGTTTCTGCTCGATATCGCGCACGTGATCGAAATTCGCCGCGCCCGATCTCTGCGCGGCGCGCCGGAGCGGATGGTCGATCTACGCCGGTTGTGCGGTGCACCAGTTCTCGCAGAGCCCAGTTGCATCGTGGTTCGCCAAGAGGACGGCCGTGCCGCGTTATTGCTGGCCGATCGCACGCAGGAGCTGATCGAATTATCCGATGACGAATTGAGCCCGCTGCCGCCGATCGGCGAGCTTGGGGAACTGATCGACGCTGTTACAGTTGCGGCAATCCAGGAGCGGCCGGCGCTGCGATTGCGTGGCGAACGCCTACTCGATGCCATCGCCGCGAAGGGAGCAAGCCTCGGGTGACCGCTTTATCAATCGCCGCACCGAACCACGGCTTCGACCTCAAGCAACTCACCGAGTTGCTTATGCGGCATCGCTTGGCGCGACTGCAGACGCATGGCGCACCCGGCGAACTGGTCGACACTCTGGTTGAGGCATTTGAAGCGAGTACCGCGATTTTCGCCCTGCGCGGCGCGATCGAAGGCGAAGCAGGCGTCCATCCCCCCCTGATCGCGGCAGCGCTGCGCGAGGCATTAGGGTGCAGTTCGTGCCGGATTGTGTTCGGGA
>Ga0213875_10001796_pt1 | contig 13388 bp, 10 predicted proteins | sample BarmaccomBMRX_R8_FD_160105 | JGI IMG/M metagenome (GOLD analysis project Ga0213875, IMG submission 160105) | Root-associated microbial communities from Barbacenia macrantha in rupestrian grasslands, the National Park of Serra do Cipo, Brazil - RX_R8 | ecosystem: Host-associated > Plants > Roots... | reverse complement strand
ACGGCCAGCGGTTTCAATTCCACGATCAGTATACCGGCCAGAATCATCGCGGCTCCGAGCGTTGCGCGAAACGAAAGCAACTCGCCCGTCAAGAAATAGGAGGTCATCCAGGCGAAAACCGGCTCCATTGCGAAGATCAGGCCAGTGCGCGTGGGGCTGGTCGAGCGTTGGGCCCAGGTTTGAACGGAAAACCCCAAAGCTGTCGCGAAAAGACTGGTGATGATGAGCGCGGAGATCAAAGCAAAGCTCCATTGGAGGCGAATGGGCTCGGCCCACCAGAAAGTAGCGGCGCCTACGCCGGCGCCCGTCGCGATTTGCGTAACGATAAAGACGCCGATGTTCGCTTGCCGAGCAAAGCGTCCGGTCACCAGGATGTGAAATGCGTATGCGACGGCGCATCCAGCCACCAGAAGGTCGCCTTTTGAGATATGGAATCGGCCTGCCGGAATAGTCATCAGAGCCATGCCGAGAAACGCAACAGCGACGCCCAGTAATTCGATGAGCTGCGGCGCTCTTCGATAAATCAGGCTGCTCAGCACAGCCACCAGCGGGGTGGTGAATCCGGTGAGAAAAGCGGCTTTCGAGGCGGTGGTGTAGCGCAGGCCGAAGGTCTGCAGTATATAGCCGCTGAATAGGCAAAATCCCGCCAGCACGCCTCCACGGAGGCTGTACTCGAAAATATCGGAGCGAGAGTCCTTGCGCCAATCACGACGAAAGACCAGGGCCAGCAGGAGAGCGGCACCGGCAAACCGGATGGTCAGAAATAGCAGCGTGGAGGCGTCGGCGAGCGCGCGCTTCACCAGCACAAACGTCGCGCCCCAGATCAAGGTGATGACCACCAGGCTGCCATCCACCAGCCAGCCGGCGGTGCGCCGTTCGTTCATCCGTCCAAGTGATTCAGGAGCAGCAACAGCATCAGAAGAATGCGTTTGAGACCAAGCTCGCGGCCCTCGGGGTGAAACCACTCCTGGGGGGTGTGGGCTCCTCCACCACGGCCGCCGGCTCCGATTGAGATGGCGGGCAGGCCCATGGATAGCGGGACATTGGCATCTGTGGAGGCGCAGTCGAGGTGCGAGCGAATGCCCAGGTGCGAGTCAACGGCGCGCACGGCCTGCAAAATGTAAGCATCGTCGGCGAGGCGCCCACCGGGGCGCGATCCGATTTCCTTGATCTTGGCCGTGACCTTGGCTCCGGTAGCGCGGTCGTTCTCGGTCTCGAGCGCGCGTTCGATAGTGTTCGTCAGCAGTGCGGCGATCTCGTCGAGCTTCGCCGGACTCTCGGAGCGAATGTCGACTTTGGCACGGGCATTCGTTGGAATGGAGTTGATGCTGGAGCCGCCTTCGATGATTCCGAAATTGAAGGATGAACGCGGGCTGCCGTTGATCGACAATTTCTGCTCGGTGAAAGAGGCGATGGCGCGCGCAAGCGCATGCACCGGATTGGCAAAGCCGTAATCGCTCCAACTGTGTCCGCCGGGACCGCTGATCGTTACGTCGAAGCGGCGGCTGGCGAGAGCTTGCGAAGTGACGTGATCAATGTTGGGGCCATCGAGAATCAGAAAGGCCTGAATGCGGGATCCGGTGCTCGATTGACGGCATAGATAGCGCATGCCGCTCAAATTGCCCTCGCCCTCCTCGCCTACGTTAGCGACGAAGACCAGATTACGAAACTCGTCCAGGAGTCCGGGGAAAGACGTAATCACGCGAGCGATCGTCAGCAGCGCCGTTAATCCGGCGCCATTGTCGGCCACGCCAGGCCCATTCAAACGCCCGTCGGGCGCGAGGTAAATCTCATCGTCTTTGCGCGGGGCGAGCACCGTATCCAGATGCGCAGTGAGAGCAACGTAGGGACCAGTGCGATTCTCCGCCGGATGCGCGATGACATTGCCGCCGCGATCGATGCGCGCGATGCATCCGAGCGCCCGAAACTGCGCTAGCATCCACTCGGCGCGGCGCTGCTCAAAGAACGTAGATGCCGGAACCCGGCAAAGCTGCAGGTGCTGGTCGTTGATCCATTGCTTCTGCCGAACGAACCATTGCAGAGCATCGCGCAGCGGCGCGGTATCGGCCCGCTCGGTGGCGATCTTCGCGAGAGACGGGTCTGAAGAAACGGCAACGGATTTGACGGTAGCTGCCAAATGCCAGTTTAGCAGGGGCTTACGCCAGATCGTCGCGGTAGCGCTAGTGCCTCATATGAAACCCTGAATGCGCTTCAAGCGCCGCTTCGCTCTCTTCGAGACCGCGAACCTCCGCCGAGCGCGGTCCTTGCCGCAGCAGGCCGGCGAGATCGGAGAGCTGCGCGGCGGTACCCACCGCATACACCTCCACGCTTCCGTCATCCACGTTGCGCACCCATCCGGCGATCCCGAGCACTGTCGCCGAGTGCTCGACAAAGTAGCGGAAGCCTACGCCTTGCACGCGTCCCCGGACGCGATACAACCTGGCCAGCTTGTGGTTGCTCGGCTGCCGATTACTCAAGATGGATTCAAGCCGCGGTCACAGCTTCTTGGCGAGAGGATAGACCACAATCCGGCGGAACTCCACCGTTCCGCGATTGCCTTGCAGCAGGATCGGTCCGGGATCAGCTTCATTGGTGTCGAGCGCGATGGCGGTGGGGCCATCGACGTTTTGCCGGTTAATCACGCGAATGCCATTCAAGATGACCGTGACTTCGCGGCCCACCATACGGATAATCAGCATCTGCCATTCTCCGGCTGGCCGTTCGGCGTTGAGCGTCGGTGCGATGCGGCCCAGAATGGCGCCGGTTCCGCGATTGGATGACGGGCGGTCGGCATCGTCGGTAATTTGAACCTCGTAGCGTCCGCGTAATCCAATGCCGCTGTTGGTGTGGGGTTCGATCTTATACTCAATATCCAGGACGAAATTTACGAACTTTTTCTCAGATACCAGATCGGGCGCTCCTGGAAGCGCCATGAGCACTCCGTCCTTCACCGCCCAGCCCACCAGATGACTGGGTGGGACAGCCTCCCAGCCTGTCAGGTCGCGGCCATTGAATAACGCTACTGGATCGCCACGCTTCCAGGATGAATCGTCTTTGTCAGCAAGCACCGGGGCGCGAACGCCGGTCCATTCCAGATACGTCGAAGGATCGCCTTCGATTTCAAAAGTTCCCTTGAGCTTGCCTTCTTCCAAACGAGCCCAATACAGACCTTTTTCCGGAGGGTGATCTTTCCGGAATTTAGCTTCTAATGCAAAGCGTAGCTCACCCTCGGAAACCGAAAGCTTGGGAATTTCGTCCAGCAGGCCCACAGGCGGGCCCATGAAGTGTCCCTTGATATTGTCGCCGCCGGCGCCCGACACCTCCAACCACCATCCTCGCTGGACAGACGGGCCGTTGACAGTGATATCCCACCGGCCGTTGAAGTTCTGATCGTCGATGGAGGCGCCGAAGCAAAAAGAAGCCAAGGCTGCGACGAAAACAAATCGCACTGCGCTTACTTTACCAAAGTTTACGCAGGGCTGGCGGTCTCTCCGCCGGGTTAGGTGTAGAAACTAATGGCGACGATCATCGCCCCAGCTCGGCGCGTGTTTGCAAGAACTGTAAAACGTTGGCGCGCGTGACGATCCCGTCCAGGTGGTTGCCGGTCACCACGGGAAGCTGATTGACATCGTCGCGGCCCATGGTTTCGAGCGCTTCCATTACCGGCGTGGTGGGAGTTACCGTGTGCAGTTGATCGAGCGGGCGCATGATGTCTACCAGCGTCGTGTATTTCCAGCGAGGCCGCTCCAGTTCCTTGATCTCGTGCGCCGTCACAAGACCAGTGACCTGCCCATTCTGTTCCACGACAAAACAGCGCCGGCCCGAGCGCAGCAGGTGATCTTCAACGAAGTGCTCCACATTGACGTTGCCATCCACTTTGACGCAATCGGCCGTCATCACATCGCTGACTCGGACGCCTTTCAAATTCGCCGTCAGCGTGACGGAACTCGCGCTCGCGGTGGCCGCTTGTAGTAAGAACCAACCAATGAAGGCGAGCCATAGGCCGCCGAAACCCGCTCCGCCGAAGTAACGGAAAATTCCGAAGGCGATAAACAGCAGCGCAATTATTTTTCCGACATTTGCCGCCATCCGCGTCGCCTTTACTCCGTCATGGGATGCCATCCATAAAATGGACCGCAGGATTCGGCCGCCATCCAGTGGATAACCGGGAATCATGTTGAACGCGGCAAGCGTGAGATTGATGTACCCGAGCCAAACGAACATTGCGAGCAACGGCGTTTCGGGCATGGTCCCGATGGGCCATCCCAGTGCCCAGGCGATTGCGAGCGAACCAAAGCCGATCACTGCGCTTGAGAGCGGACCGGCGATACCCACCAGGAACTCCGTTTTCGCGTCCTCGGGTTCTTTTTCGATCTGCGCTACGCCGCCCAAGGCAAACAGAGTAATGGCCTTGGTTGTTAACCCACGAGCCCGCGCCACCAGCGCATGTGACATTTCATGCGCCACCAAAGTTACGAAGAAGAGCAGCGCTGTCAGTATCGAGAGCGCCCAGATAACACTCGATCCCCATTCGGCGTGGCTCGCCTGGAATTGCGAGCTCAACGACATCGTGATCAGCAGGGCGATCAAAAGCCAACTGTAATGCAGGCCGATCTCAATGCCGAAGAGTTTGCCAAGGCGAATAGAAGATTTCACGGTACGCGGCCCTCCACCAATTGGATGCCGTGGAGCAAGAAAAGATCTCTGGAGAAAAGATCTCTATTATTGTGCCTATTTAGATGGTCCTCAGCCGGACCAGGAGCCCGGATCGCTCGAGCAACGCATTAGGATCCGGGTCGCGGCCCATGAAACTACGATACAAATCGGCGGGATCTTCGCTATCGCCGCGCGAAAGGATTCGATCCCGGAACCGGGCGCCTACCTCGGGGCTGAAAATGCCATTGGTCTGGAAAAGCGTGAAGGCGTCGGCATCCAGCACCTCGGACCACTTGTAAGAATAGTAGCCGGCGCCGTAGCCCACTGGACTCGCGAACAGGTGCGTAAAGCTGACGATCATGGCATAATGCTCGGGCAATTTCGCGGGGGTGAATTGTTGCAATATATTCCGCGTAAAGGCCAGGAGGTCGATGTTCGAGCCGGGTCGGATGTCGCGATGCAGCGCGAGATCCACAAACCCGAACCCGAGCTGGCGCATCTGCATATTGGCGGCGCGGAAATTGCGCGCGTTGCGCATTTTCTCGAGTAACTGAGATGGGATCGGTTCGCCGGTCTGGTAATGCCGCGCGAACAGATCCAGCGCTTCGCGCTCCCAGCACCAGTTCTCCATTATTTGGGAAGGCAGCTCCACGAAATCCCAGGCCACATTCACTCCGGCGAAGCCGCGCAGCTCCACACTGCTCAGACAGTGGTGCAGCAGATGGCCGAACTCGTGAAATATGGTCTGGGCCTCGCGGTGGGTCAACAGCGAGGGCCGATCCTCGGCGGGCGGCGTCAGATTGCCGCAAATCACGCCTACATGCGGCTCCTGGCCTTCGCGAGTCATCTCGCCGGTGATCAGATTATCCATCCAAGCCCCGCCGCGTTTGTTTTCGCGAGGAAACCAGTCGGTGTAAAAGGCGCCGATCAACTTGTTGTTGTGAACACGGCTCCCGTCGTAGATTTCGTAGTATTTCACCTGCGGATCCCAGACCGGAACGCCGGTTTTCTCCACTACCGAGATCCCGTATAGCCGCTGCACGATTTCAAACATTCCCTGAATAACGCTTTCAAGTGGGAAGTAGGGGCGCAGATCCTCTTCATCGAAATCATAGAGCGCCGCGCGTTGTTTTTCCGCGTAATAAGCGACATCCCAAGGTTCGAGCTCGGATTTTCCCGAGAACTCAAGCAAATCCTGGTTCTCTCTTTGAAAATGCGCTTCGGTTTTACATTTGAGATCTTCGAGGAACTGGCGCGCTCGGTCGCCTGCATGCGCCATCCTGTCCTCGAGCACCAGGTCGGCAAAGTCGGGATAGCCAAGCAAGCGCGCCTTCTCGCCCCGGAGATCCAGAATATTCCGCATGATGGGCCGATTGTCGTATTTCTCCTCGGTGGCGCGATTGACGAACGCCTCGTAGACTTTTTGCCGCATGCTCTCATCATCGAGATAGGTCATTACCGCGAGATAGCTGGGGGCTTGCAGCGTGAAGCGCCAGGAAGGCTCCGGCAGATTTTTTGAAGCCGCGCTTGCTCGGGCGATCGCCCGTGCGCTCTCGGGCAGCCCGGCCAATTGCCGCTCGTCGGTGATCACCCATTCGCATTGATTGGTCGAATCCAGCACGTTTTCACCGAAACGTGTAGTTTGCCTGCTCAGCTCGACGTCGATTTCGGCGATACGCTTCTTACTTTCGGGATCCAACCCGGCGCCGTGCCGGCGGAAGTTGTCCATTGTTTTTTTCAGAAAGCGCTTCCGTACGCCGGTGAGATTTTGCGCTTCATCGGTCAGCGAGTAGGAAAGAATGGCTTGCCATAAACCCTCATTGAGGGGCAGCGAAGAATAAAACTCACTCACTTTGGGCTGGACAGCGTTGTAGGCCGCGCGTAACTCGGGCGTGGTGACAAGTCCCTCCAAATGGCGAACGATCTGCATTGCGTAATCCAGGCGTTCGGTCAGATGGTCCAGCCGCTCCAGAGTGTTGTCGAACGTTCGTGGAGCGGGCTCGGAAATCAGCTGCTCGAGCTGTTGGCGCGCTTCGTTGAGGAGTTCGTCAATTGCGGGCTCTACGTTCTCGGTGCGAATCTTATCGAAAGGAATTTGAAATTGAACTTGAAGTAGCGGGTTGGCAACAGTGGGCGGCGTCATTCGTGCTATTTTTATTATCCGTGGAAAGCCGCCAGGCTGGAACAACTTCGGGGTTCGTGCGTATCCTATGGTTGAATGGACTGGTTGAGTGGACCGCGAATACGCCATTGAGACTCAGGATCTCAGTAAAATTTACGTTTCCAGGTGGAAGCGGCGGGAGGTCCGCGCCATCGATGGTGTTTCGCTCCAGGTTCGCCGCGGCTCGATCTTCGGGCTGCTAGGCCCCAACGGGGCCGGAAAGACGACGTTCGTAAAAACGCTGCTTTCCGCCGTTCGCCCGACCCGCGGAATCGCGCTTGTTTTTGGGCGCGATGCGAGCGACCCCGAAGCGCGCCGGCCCATCGGGTACTTACCCGAGAATCACCGCTTTCCGACGTACTTCACCGGGGCCGGCATGCTGGATTTTTACGCCGCGCTTTCGGGCGTCGACGTCTCGCGCAGGAAGAAACTGATTGCGGAATATCTGGAGCAGGTGGGACTCAGCCAATGGGCCACCATGCGCATCGGCAAGTATTCGAAAGGCATGCTGCAGCGGCTGGGCCTGGCGCAGGCTCTCATTCATTCGCCAACGATTCTCATTCTCGACGAGCCCACCGATGGTGTCGATCCTGTAGGCCGCCGCCAGATTCGCGACATCCTCGGCCATTGCGAGGAGCGCGGCGTGACGATATTCGTCAACTCCCACCTGTTGGCGGAGGTGGAATTGCTGTGCCGCGAGGTCGCCATCCTGCACAAGGGAAAAGTGGCGCTTTCGGGAAAGATGCAGGATTTGACGGCTGGTAAGGGCTACCGGCTGACGGTGGCGCGGCCGGCTGAAGCGTTGGCTGAAGAGTTGCGCAGGCGAGCAACATCGGTGGCTGTGCGCGATGGACTGGTGGATTTCCAATTTCCAAGCCGGGAGCTGGCGAACACCGCCTTAGATCTGTTGCGCGCGGAGCATTGCGAGATCGAGGCGCTGGCTCCCACTACCAGTACGCTCGAAGAGGTGTTCGTGCGGACGGTAGGCGAAGTGAAAGGTCATTGACAGATGATCACCCTCGCCCTGGTCAGCGATACTTTCCGCGAAGCACTGGCGCGAAAAATCTTCTGGGTCCTGTTTGGCCTGTCCGCTCTTCTGATTTTGTTTTTCTTGTTTCTGCTGCGGATCGATATCGTGGCGGGCGCCACTGCTGCCACTGTCTCGCTGTTTGGCCGTCAGACGCGCGCTAACCCCGACGTAGATCGCGTGGTACGAGGAGTGTACGGCGGAATCGCCACATTCCTCTACACCTGGGGAATGTTTCTCGCGGTCTTCGCCTCGGCCGGTCTGGTGCCGAGCGTTCTTGAACCGGGCCGCATCGAATTGTTGCTTTCAAAGCCACTCTCGAGAACGCATATTCTGCTCGGCCGATATCTGGGCAATATTCTGGTTGTAGCGCTGAACACCGCGTTTCTGGTGCTCGGCGTCTGGACCATCCTCGGTATCAAGACCGGCATCTGGTCGCCGGCCTTTTTGATTGCGATCGCCACCACGACGTTCATTTTCGCGGTGCTGCTCTCGGTGGTCGTTCTGATTGGCGTATGGATCGAAAGCGCGGCGGCTGCCACCATGATCACCGTGGCGCTCATGATCATCAGTCCGATTCTGGCCCAGACCAGTTTAATGATGCGCTTGCTTTCTTCAGAGTGGTCGCGAAATTTGTGGCGCACTCTTTACTATTCGCTGCCGAAGGTTTACGAGATCGGCAAGATGACCCTGGACGCCATCCAGAGCCGCACGTTCGCCGGCTTCACGCCCATCTGGACCTCGGCGCTATTCGGTCTGATTATGCTCGGCGCGGCCCTGTCGATTTTCGCGCGGAGAGATTATTAGTGCGCTGGCTCGCGCTGGCTGTATTGGCGTGTCTGGTCCTGAGCGCTTGCCAACCGAAGACGTCGGCCTCGCAGCATGCCAGTCCCGGGCTTGAAAAGCTGGTTCCATCCGACACCGTTGCCGTGCTGGGCGTAAACTTGGCCGCGCTCCGCGATACGCCGATTTATCAGAAACTCATCACTCGTGTTCCATTGCCCCAGCTCGAGCGGTTCACGCAACAAACCGGCCTCGATCCGCGCAAGGATCTGACGGAAATTCTCTCGTGCTCGAACGGTAAGAGCGGTCTGCTCCTGGTGCGCGGCAATTTTCATGTCGCGGACCTGGAGGCGCGCTTCAAATCTAACGGCGTTACGCCGTCAAAGTACAAGGAGCATGCACTATTCGGCGATGAACGCGCTGCGATTACTTTTCTCGATGATTCCACGGCTGCGGCGGGAAGCATCCCTGAGATTCGTGCCCTGATCGATCCGCAGAAGAGCTCAGCGCGCGGCCTTCCCATCGCACTTCGCGACCTGCTGCGCGCCCTCCCCACCGGCGATCAGGTGTATGCGGCGCTCACGGGCGGCGTTCAAAACCTGAATTTGCCTTTTCCGCGCGAAGGCAACTTCGCTAACATTCTCGACGCGCTACGCTCAGTAAATAGCGCCACTCTCGGCATGAACCTGAGCCGAGGACTCGACGCGGTAGTGGTGGTGAACTGCAATACCGAGCGCGACGCGAAGTTCATTCACGATCTGGTTCGCGGACTGGTGGGATTCGGGCGGCTCAACACACCCGACAATCAGCCCGATATGCTGAAGCTCTACGACGCAATCCAAGCGACCCAACAGCAGACGCAGACTAAAGTCACTGCCGATGTGCCGCAAGAGTTGGCGGACAAATTTCTTGATCTGTGGTTGAAGAAATAACGAAGTTATTTCTTGCCGACAGGAATTGCATCGCCCAGATTCATTGAGCCGCCGCCTTCGCTGACGTAGTTTCGATTCCAGGATGGAATCTCCACCTCGACGTCGCCTTCCACCACGCACTGGCAACCCAATCGCGATTTGAGGGTCAGCCCAGCCGCCATATCGAGCCGATCCGCTTCATCGTCGTCCATCTCGGAGAGATTTTCCATGCCTTTGGTCACAATTACGTGGCACGTAGTGCAGGCGCAGTTTCCGCCGCAGGCATGTTCGAGCTGAATTCCGAAGTTCAGGCAGACATCCAGAAGCGATTCTGGCTTTCCGTGCTCATGGTAGGGCAGCTTTCCCGGCTCGAATTCCACGGTCTTGCCGTCGATGGTTACCTTGGGCACGTCCCATTGTATCGTGCGTACTTTGAAGCCTGTGCTGCATACTGATAAGCAGTGTTTCATTCCATCGAAAAGAACATTTCGGCCCGTGTTGCCGAGTACGTCCAGGCTAAGTACGACCTGGAAATAACCGCGGCTCTAGAGCAGCCCAGGCAGTCTTCTTTCGGCGAATTGGCCATTCCCGTAGCGTTTCATTTAGCCCGGCAACTAAAGCAGTCGCCGCGCACGATCGCGGCCGAGCTTGTGAAGGGTCTTGGCTCCATGGAAGGCGTGATGGCGCTCGAAGTGGCCGGCAACGGGTACATCAACGTTCGTCTGGACCGCGCAATGTATGGTTACGGCCTCCTGCAGGGAACCGGCGAAGCACCTGAAGCGATTCCCGGCAAGATTATTGTCGAGCACACCAACATCAATCCGAATAAAGCCGCCCACATTGGTCATCTGCGCAACGCTGTGCTGGGCGATACGTTCGTTCGGATGCTGCGCGCGAGCGGCCGGACGGTTGAGGTGCAGAATTACATCGACAACACCGGCGTGCAAGTAGCGGACGTTGTAGCAGGCTTTCATTTCCTCCGGAAGATGTCTTACGACGACGTTGTCAGGTTGATGCAGCTTACGCAATTCGACTACTATTGCTGGGATCTCTACGCTGAGGTTTCGTCTCATCCGCAACTCCCGGAGTGGCGTCGTGAGACGCTGCACTCAATTGAGCATCGGGAGGGTGAGGACGAACTGGTGCGTTTGGCGTCCAAGGTCAGCGAAGTCATCGTAGGTTACCACCTGAATACAATGAGCCGGCTGAACGTCGGCTATGATTTGCTTCCGCGCGAGAGCGAGATACTTTACCTCAAGTTCTGGGAGACGGCCTTCGAGCAACTGAAGGAACGGCAGGCAATTTATTTCGAAACCGAGGGCAAGAATAAAGGCTGCTGGGTGATGCCCGCAAGTGCGTTCAAGGATCAAACGGGCGAGGACACTGACGACAGCAAAGTCATCGTGCGCTCCAATAATACTGTCACGTACGTCGGCAAGGACATCGCTTATCAGCTCTGGAAGTTTGGATTACTGGGTAAGGATTTCTTTTACAAGCTTTACAGCATCATCAGAGGTCCGGTTTACACAACGACTGACGAGCCGCAGCCGCCACCTGACCACGAGTTCGGCCACGGCGACTGGGTCTACAACGTCATCGACTCGCGTCAATCTTATCTGCAAGACGTCGTGGTCGCGGGGCTGCGTGCGCTCGGGTATAACCAGCAAGCCGACCGGTCAATCCATTTTTCATACGAAATGGTCGCGCTCACGCCGGGCACCTGCGCGGAACTCGGCATTGAGCTGTCCGAAGAAGATAAGAAGCGAGCCTATGTGGAGGTCTCGGGCCGCAAGGGTCTGGGCGTCAAGGCTGATGATCTCATTGACAAATTGATCGAAAAAGCCCTTGAAGAAGTCGAGTCACGGCATCCAGAAGAGCCTGAGGCTGAGCGTTTGGAAGTGGCCAAGCACATTGCCGTGGGAGCGCTCCGCTACTTCATGCTGAAGTTCACCCGTAATTCAGTGATCGCCTTCGATCTACGGGAGGCGCTGAGCTTCGAGGGCGACACCGGTCCGTACGTGCAATATACTGCGGTTCGCGCAGCGAATATTCTGCGTAAGCTGGAGGAACGCGGCGAGACTGTACCCGAATTTGCCCGGGAGCTCGATCAAGCGGCTCTCGCCCGTCAACTCGTCTCGGAAGACTTCTGGCAGTTGCTTCTGATCGCGTCCAAATCGGATTCAGCCATCGAGCGCGCCATCGCTTCGGGCGAGCCCGCCCATGTCGCCAAATACGCCTTTCAGCTCGCGCAAGCCTTCAACAATTTCTATCACGGTACTCAAGTCTTAAGCGAAGAGAATCGCGAAAAACGCATTTTCCTTCTGTGGATGACCGATTATTTGCACCGCCAACTGGTACGCACGCTCGCCGTACTCGGAATTTCCGTGCCGGAATACATGTAAGCGGGCGTCCGCTCGAATTACAATGAAATTGCATGGCACAAAATAATAGTTTTGGAGCCGCATCCACACTGACAGTCGGCGGCGCCGAGTACCGCTATTATGCGCTCGAGGCGCTCGAGAAGCGCGGCGCAAACATTTCTCGCATCCCGTATTCCATTAAGATTTTGCTTGAAAACCTGCTGCGCACCGAAAATGGCGGCACCGTGAAGGCATCCGACATCGACTATGTCTCGGGGTGGAAAATCGGCGCAGCGGCGCAGGAGATCAATTTCAGCCCCGCGCGCGTGCTGCTCCAGGATTTTACCGGCGTGCCTTGCGTGGTGGACCTGGCTGCCATGCGCGACGCACTACGCGATATGGGCGCCGACCCCAAGCGCGCCAACCCGCTCATCCCCGCCGATCTGGTGATCGATCATTCGGTGCAGGTGGACGCGTTCGGCTCTTCTGAGGCGTTTGGCATCAACGCGCTGCTTGAATTCCAGCGCAATCAGGAGCGCTACGCATTCTTGCGCTGGGGGCAAAAAGCGTTCCAGGATTTTCGAGTTGTGCCGCCCGACACCGGAATCGTGCATCAGGTGAATCTCGAATATCTCGCGCCAGTGATCTTCACGGATCGCAAAGAATCCCCCGCGCTCGCTTATCCCGATACGCTGGTGGGCACCGATTCGCACACCACCATGATCAACGGCTTGGGCGTGGTCGGCTGGGGTGTCGGCGGCATTGAGGCCGAAGCCTGCATGCTCGGCCAGCCTATTTCGATGCTGCTGCCCGATGTGGTCGGATTTAAACTCAAAGGCCGCTTGGCTCAAGGCTGCACCGCTACCGATCTTGTCCTCACTGTCACCCAGATGCTGCGCAAGAAAGGGGTGGTCGGCAAATTCGTCGAGTTTCATGGGCCGGGCGTGGCCGCGCTTCCGCTGGCCGATCGCGCGACCATCGGCAACATGGCGCCGGAATATGGCGCAACCATCGGCTTCTTCCCGATTGATCACCAAACGCTCGATTATTTGCGTTTGTCGAATCGTACCCCGGAGCAGATCGCGCTGGTGGAGGCCTACGCCAAGGCGCAGGGATTATTCCTACTGCCCGATTCGCCCGATCCTGAGTATTCTGACATTCTGGAGCTTGATCTCGGCGCAGTGGTTCCTTCCATGGCCGGCCCCAAACGGCCGCAGGATCGCATCAATCTTCCCGATGTCAAAAAGAATTTTCTCGATACATTAAGCGCCGCGCAGAAGACCGCCGAGGTTGCGACGAACGGATCGAAGTCCACCATTCAGGACGGCTCCGTCGTCATCGCCGCAATCACCAGTTGTACCAACACCTCGAATCCATCCGTCATGATCGCCGCCGGGCTCTTGGCCAAAAAGGCCGTCGAAAAGGGCCTTAGAACCAAGCCCTGGGTGAAATCGAGCCTGGCGCCGGGGTCCAAAGTTGTCTCCGATTAT
>Ga0213875_10001795_pt1 | contig 13401 bp, 10 predicted proteins | sample BarmaccomBMRX_R8_FD_160105 | JGI IMG/M metagenome (GOLD analysis project Ga0213875, IMG submission 160105) | Root-associated microbial communities from Barbacenia macrantha in rupestrian grasslands, the National Park of Serra do Cipo, Brazil - RX_R8 | ecosystem: Host-associated > Plants > Roots... | reverse complement strand
CAACAACAACGGGTCGGCCTTCGCCGGCCTGGGCACGGCCGCGACCTGGTACCAGGTCTCCGGCGCGATCGTCATGCTGATCGCCCGGTTCGCGCCGGAGATCTTCGTGCTGGCTCTGGGCGGGTCACTGGCCCGGCAGCAGCACGTGCCCGCGAGTGCAGGCACGCTCGAGACCCACAAACCCCTGTTCGCCGGCCTGCTCGTCGGCGTGATCATCATCCTGGTCGGTTTGACCTACTTCCCGGCGCTCGCGCTGGGGCCGTTCGCAGAAGGACTGCACTGATGTCACTGAACCAAGAGACTCCGGTTGCGGACGGCACCGACCGCCAGCCCGGCACCGCGCGCGAGCGCGACGATCTGCAGCAGCCGCGGCGGGTGGGCGGTGGCCTGCTCGACCCGCACATGCTGTGGAAGTCGCTGCCGGACGCGTTCAGGAAGCTCGACCCCCGGGTCCAGCTCCGCAACCCGGTCATGTTCGTGGTCGAGGTCGGCTCGGTGCTGACCACCTACTCGGCCATCATCCACGAGTCGGCGTTCGCCTGGACGATCACCGCCTGGCTGTGGCTGACCGTGCTGTTCGCCAACCTGGCGGAGGCGGTGGCCGAGGGCCGGGGCAAGGCCCAGGCCGACACGCTCCGGCGGACCAAGCAGGAGACCGTGGCCCGGCGGCTGGCCGACTGGAAGCCCGGCCAGGGCAGTGCTGGCCAGGACGGGCCGCGCGAAGAGGAGGTGCCCGGCACCGAGCTCAAGGTCGGCGACTACGTGCTGGTCGAGCCGGGCGGGCTGATCCCGGGCGACGGCGACGTGGTCGAGGGCGTGGCCTCGGTCGACGAGTCGGCCATCACCGGCGAGTCGGCCCCGGTCATCCGGGAGTCCGGCGGCGACCGCTCGGCCGTCACCGGCGGCACCCGGGTGCTGTCCGACCGGATCGTCGTGCGGATCACCTCCAAGCCGGGCGAGACGTTCATCGACCGGATGATCGCCCTGGTCGAGGGGGCCTCCCGGCAGAAGACGCCCAACGAGGTGGCGCTGAACGTGCTGCTGGCCTCGCTGACGCTGATCTTCGTGCTCGCGGTGGTCACCCTGCAGCCGATGGCCTACTACTCCAAGGCCCCGCAGGACCTGGTCATCCTGGTCGCGCTGATCGTGGCGCTGATCCCGACCACGATCGGGGCGCTGCTGTCGGCCATCGGCATCGCCGGCATGGACCGGCTGGTCCAGCGCAACGTGCTGGCCATGTCCGGCCGCGCGGTCGAGGCGGCCGGCGACGTGAACACGCTGCTGCTCGACAAGACCGGCACGATCACCATCGGCAACCGCGAGGCCAGCGAGTTCATCCCGGTCGGCGGCGTGAGTGAGTCCGACCTGGCCGACGCGGCCCAGCTGTCCAGCCTGGCCGACGAGACGCCGGAGGGCCGGTCGATCGTGGTGCTGGCCAAGGACCGGTACAACCTGCGCGAGCGGGACGAGGGCGAGCTGCCCGGTGCGGAGTTCGTGCCGTTCACCGCCCAGACCCGGATGAGCGGGGTCAACCTGGCCGACGGGCGCGCCGGCCGGGGGCGGGAAGTGAGGAAGGGTGCCTCCAGCTCGGTCCGCGAGTGGATCCGGGAGAACGGCGGGACACCCCCGGCCGAGCTCGGCCAGATCGTGGACAGCATCTCCGGCGCGGGCGGGACCCCGCTGGTGGTGGCCGAGAAGAAGGACGGCACCGCGCGGGCGCTCGGGGTCATCTACCTCAAGGACATCATCAAGCAGGGCATCGCCGAGCGGTTCGCGGAGATGCGGGCGATGGGCATCCGGACCGTCATGATCACCGGCGACAACCCGCTGACGGCCAAGGCCATCGCCGACGAGTCCGGGGTGGACGACTTCCTGGCCGAGGCCACCCCCGAAGACAAGATGGCGCTGATCAAGAAGGAGCAGGCCGGCGGCAAGCTGGTCGCGATGACCGGGGACGGCACCAACGACGCCCCGGCGCTGGCCCAGGCCGACGTGGGCGTGGCCATGAACACCGGCACGTCGGCGGCCAAGGAAGCCGGCAACATGGTCGACCTGGACTCCAACCCGACCAAGCTCATCGAGATCGTCGAGATCGGCAAGCAGATGCTGATCACCCGCGGCGCGCTGACCACGTTCTCGATCGCGAACGACGTGGCCAAGTACTTCGCGATCATCCCGGCCATGTTCGCGGGCGTGTTCCCGGGCCTGGAAAAGCTCAACATCATGCACCTGCACAGCCCGCAGTCGGCGATCACCTCCGCCATCGTGTTCAACGCGCTGGTCATCGTGGCGCTGATCCCGCTGGCGCTGCGGGGCGTGCGCTACAAGCCGTCCTCGGCCGCGGCCATGCTGCGCCGCAACCTGTGGATCTACGGCGTCGGCGGGCTGATCATCCCGTTCGCCGGCATCAAGCTCCTCGACCTCATCATCATGAACATCCCTGGATTCAGGTGACCGGCGTGAATCGTCTACCAGCTATAGTCCGCCAGCACATTGCGGCCCTGCGGGCGCTGCTCGTGTTCACCGCGCTGTGCGGCATCATCTACCCCGTCGTCATGTTCGGCGTGGCCCAGGCGGCCTTCCACGGGCCAGCCAACGGGTCCACCGTCACCTACAACGGCAAGGTCGTCGGGTCCAGCCTGCTGTGCCAGGAGTTCACCGACGCCAAGGGCAACCCGCTGCCGCAGTACTTCCAGCCGCGGCCGTCGAACGCGGTCAACCCCGCCTCCAAGACCGACTACGGCTGCGACCCGGGCTTCTCCGGCGCCTCCAACCTGGGGCCCAACAACCCGACGCTGCTGCAGACGGTGGAGCAGCGCAAGGCCGCGATCGCCAAGTTCGACGGGGTCAAGGAGTCGCAGGTGCCGCCGGACGCGGTCACCGCGTCGGGCTCCGGCCTCGACCCGGACATCTCCCCGGCCAACGCCGCCATCCAGGTCGACCGGGTGGCCAAGGCCCGGGGGCTGAGCGACGCCACCGTGCAGAAGCTGGTCAGCGAGAACACCCACGGCCGCCCCATCGGCATCCTCGGTGAGCCGGGGGTGGACGTGCTGACCCTCAACATCGCGCTCGACAAGCTGTCGAAATGAGCGCGGCCGCCCCGGCCCGGGCCTTGCGGTCCGGGGCCCGGACCGGGGCCCGGGTGCTGCTGGTGGAGGATGAGCCGGGCCTGCTGCGGGCCCTGCTCATCAACCTCCGGGCGCGCCAGTACGAGGTGATCACGGCCACGGGCGGCCGGGAGGCGCTGGCCAGCGCGGCCAGCCGCCTTCCGGACGCGGTGATCCTCGACCTCGGGCTGCCCGACATCGACGGGACCGAGGTCATCGTCGAGCTCCGGCGCTGGTCCACGGCCCCGATCATCGTGCTGTCGGGCCGGGCCAGCCCGGGCGACAAGATCGGGGCCCTCGACGTGGGGGCCGACGACTACGTGACCAAGCCGTTCTCGATGGCCGAGCTGCTGGCCCGGCTGCGGGCGGTGCTCCGGCGCGACGACCCCGCCCCGGCCGGCCCCGCCGTGGTCACCGTCGGCCACTGCACGATCGATCTGAGCGCCCACACCGTCGAGCGGGACGGCGAGCCGGTGCGGCTGACGCCGACCGAGTGGCGGATCCTGGAGAGCCTGGCCCGGCGGCCCGGCCAGCTGGTCGGCGCCCGCCAGCTGCTGACCGAGATCTGGGGGCCGGGCTACGAGCCGCGCACCAACTACCTGCGCTTCCACATGGCCCGGCTCCGGCGCAAGCTGGAAGACGACCCGGCCCGGCCGCGGCACCTGCTGACCGAGCCCGGCATGGGTTACCGCTACCGTCCGTGACCGCCACTCGGCCCGCCTGCCAGCCCGCCCGGCGGCCCGCCCGGCGGCCCGGCTCGGTTCAAGCGGTTCAATAGGAGACACGATGACCACACCGGAGTCGAGCACCCCCGGACGGGGGTTCCTGCGCATCTACCTCGGCGCGGCCGCGGGGGTGGGCAAGACCTTCGCCATGCTCGGCGAGGGCCACCGGCGGTCCGAGCGCGGCGCCGACGTGGTGGTGGCGTTCGTGGAGACCCACAAGCGGCCGCAGACGGCGGCGATGCTCGAGGGCCTGGAGGTGATACCGCGCCAGCGGATCGACTACCGCGGGGCCACCTTCGAGGAGATGGACCTGGACGCGGTGCTGGCCCGGCATCCGCAGATCGCGCTGGTCGACGAGCTGGCCCACACCAACGTGCCCGGCTCCCGGCACGAGAAGCGCTGGCAGGACGTCGACGAGCTGCTCGACGCCGGCATCGACGTGATCTCCAACGTCAACGTGCAGCACCTGGAGTCGCTCAACGACGTGGTGCAGAAGATCACCGGCGTACCCCAGCGGGAGACGATCCCGGACGCCGTGGTCCGCGCGGCCGACCAGGTCGAGCTGGTCGACATGACGGCCGAGGCGCTGCGGCGGCGGATGGCGCACGGCAACATCTACCCGGCCGAGAAGATCGACGCCGCCCTGACCAACTACTTCCGCACCGGGAACCTGACCGCGCTGCGCGAGCTGGCCCTGCTGTGGCTGGCCGACAAGGTCGACGAGGGCCTGCAGAGCTACAAGATCGCGCACGGCATCCAGGGCACCTGGGAGGCCCGCGAGCGGGTGGTGGTCGCGCTGACCGGCGGGCCCGAGGGCGACACGCTGATCCGCCGCGGCGCCCGGATCGCGGCCCGCTCGGCCGGCGGCGACCTGCTGGCCGTGCACGTGAGCCGGTCCGACGGCCTGACCGGGGCCGACCCGGGCGCCCTGGCCGGCCAGCGGCGGCTGGCCGAGTCGCTGGGCGGCACCTACCACCAGGTGGTGGGGGACAACATCCCGGACGCGTTGCTGACGTTCGCGCGGGCCGAGAACGCCACCCAGCTGGTACTGGGAGCCAGCCGCCGGTCCTGGCTGTCGGCCCTGCTGACCGGGCCCGGGATCGGGGCCCGGACCATCCGCGGGTCCGGCGACATCGACGTGCACATCGTCACCCACCAGCAGATGGGCCGCGGCCGCGGGCTGCTGCCCAGGGCCCGCGGCAGCCTGACCCTGCGGCGGCGGCTGGCCGGGTACCTGCTGGCCGCGGTGTTCGCCCCGATCGCGACCCTGGTGCTGGCGGCCACCCGGGGCAACGTCAACCTGACCAGCGACGTGCTCACGTTCCTGATCGGGGTCATCCTGGTCGCGCTGGTGGGCGGGTTCATCCCCGCCCTGCTGGAGGCGGCGGCCGGGTCGCTGCTGCTCAACTGGTACTTCACCCCGCCCATCCACAAGTTCACCATCGCCGACGCCAACAACGCCTGGGCCATCGGCGTGTTCTTCATCGTCGCGCTGGCGGTCAGCTCGGTGGTCGACGTGGCCGCCCGGCGGACCAAGCAGGCGGCCCGGGCCGGCGCCGAATCCGAGCTGCTGGTCACCACGGCCGGCAGCGTGCTGCGCGGCCAGGGGGCCCTGCCGGCGCTGCTCGAGCGGGTCAGGGAGTCGTTCGGGATGCGGGCGGTCAGCCTGCTGGAGTGCCAGGGCGCGGACGGCGGCGCGGCGGGCGGCGCGGCGGCCGGGGACGGCTCACCGGCCCCGCGGGCGAGCCGGATCCTCGGGCCCGGACGGCGCTGGAAGGTGGTCGCCACCGCCGGAGACGAGCCGGTCACCACGCCCGAGGACGCCGACGTCGAGGTGCCGGTGACCGACACGCTGACGCTGGCGCTCAAGGGGCGGCCGCTGCCGGCCACCGACCGGCGGGTGCTGGGCGCGTTCGCGGCCTACGCGGCCGCCGCCCTCGAGCAGCAGCGGCTGGCGGCCGAGGCCGAGGCGGCCAAGCCGATCGCCGAAGCCGACCGGATGCGGACCGCCCTGCTCACTGCGGTCAGCCACGACCTGCGGACCCCGCTGGCGTCGGCCAAGGCGGCGGTCACCAGCCTGCGCTCGCCCGACGTGAAGTGGACCGAAGCCGACCGCAACGAGCTGCTGGCGACGGCCGACGAATCGCTCGACCGGCTGGCCCGGCTGGTCGGCAACCTGCTCGACATGAGCCGGCTGCAGGCGGGGGCGCTGTCGCTGTTCCCGCGGCCGGTCGGGGTGGACGAGATCGTCGCCCGCTCGCTGGACGACCTCGGGCCGCGCGGCCTGAAGGTCGTGGTCGACATCCCCGAGGCGCTGCCGGAGATCCGGGTGGACCCGGCCATCCTCGAACGGGTGGTGGTCAACCTGACCGAGAACGCGCTACGGTACTCGCCGGCCGGCCAGCCGCCGATACTGACCGCCAGCGCGCTCGGCGACCGGGTCGAGCTGCGGGTCGTCGACCGGGGCCCGGGCATACCGGAGAAGGAGCGGGACCGGATGTTCGTGCCGTTCCAGCGGATGGGCGACACCGACAACACCACCGGCGTCGGCCTCGGGCTGGCCCTGGCGCGCGGCTTCACCGAGGCGATGGGGGGCACGCTGGCGGCCGAGGAGACCCCCGGCGGGGGGCTCACGATGGCGGTCACAATGCCCGCGGTGGCGGCCGGACCGGCCGACGGCGAGATCGAGCCCGGCCAGCGGGAGCGGGCCGCGACGTGACCAGGGTGCTGACGTGACCGGGGGCCGGACGTGACCAGGGTGCTGGTGGTCGACGACGAGCCGCAGATCCTGCGCGCGCTGCGGATCAACCTGCGCGTCCGCCACTACGACGTGGAAACCGCCGCCACCGGCACCGAAGCGCTCGAGGTGGCCGGGCGGCACCCGCCCGACCTGGTCATCCTCGACCTGGGGCTGCCCGACCTGAGCGGCCTGGAGGTCATCGAGGGCCTGCGCGGCTGGACCAAGGTGCCGATCGTGGTGCTGTCCGGCCGGGCCGACAGCGCCGACAAGGTGGAGGCGCTCGACCTCGGGGCCGACGACTACGTGACCAAGCCGTTCTCGATGGACGAGCTGCTGGCGCGGATGCGGGCGGCGCTGCGCCGGGCCGCCCCGCCCGAGGAGGCGCCCCAGATCAAGCTGGGCGACCTGCTCGTCGACCTGGCCGCCCGGCGGGTGGAGGGCGGACCCGACGGCGACATCCGGCTCACCCCGACCGAGTGGCACCTGCTGGAGGTGCTGCTGCGCAACCCGGGCAAGCTGATGAGCCAGCAGCAGCTGCTGACCGAGGTGTGGGGGCCCGGTTACGCCAGCGCCACCGGGAACCTGCGGCTGTACATGGCGCAGCTGCGGCGCAAGCTGGAACCCGACCCGGCCCGGCCGCGTTGGCTGATCACCGAGCCGGGGATGGGTTACCGCTTCCAGCCCGAGGCCGTGAACGGCAACAACTGGATCGGCTAGCCCCTGAATCGGCCGTCAGCCGGCAGTCACTCGCCAAGGAGGCGAATTGCCATCGCCGCGCACCTCCCCCACTACACCAGCGCGGATGCCATCACCGGGTCGGTGATCTTCATCGTCTTGCTGGTCATCGGCGCGGTCGCCGCGTTCCGGCACCGCTGGCGCCGGTAGCCCTCCTGCTAGTGGCCCGGTAGCAGGACGCTCAGGCAGGTGACGCAGCCTTCGAGCTTCTCGAACTCGCTGATGTCGACCACGACCGGAGTGAAACCCAGGTCCTCCAGCAGGGCCGCCGTTTGCGGGGCCGACGCGGCGATCAGCACCCGGTCGCCGCCGAGGGGGACGACGTGGCAGCCGCCCTCCTCCTGGACCGGCCGCCAGGCCGGGAACAGCTCGGCCGGGACCAGCTCGGGCAGCAGCAGGAACGTCCCGTCCGGGAGCGCGGTGACCGCCGACTTGAGGTGCAGCACCCGCCGCAGCGGCACCGCGACCACCGTCCGGCCGAGCGGCGCCAGCAACGCCCGCAGCTGGCGGATGCCGTCCGCGTTGGTCCGGCCGCCACGCCCCACGTAGACGGTGCGGCCGGCCTGGAGCACGTCGCCGCCGTCGAGCGTGCCCGGCGCCTCGATGCGGGCCATCGGCAGCCCGAGCGCGGCCACCAGGCCGGCCACCCCGGCGACCTCGGGCCGCCGGACCTCGGCGCCCGGCCGGGTCAGCACGGCCAGGTCGCCGCAGACCACCACGGTGTCCTCGACGAACACCGAATCCGGGCAGTCCTCGGCGGCCGGCACCGCCCGGACCGCCCAGTCGCTGGCCGCCAGCGCGTCGGCGTAGGCGGCGTGCTGAGTCCGGGCGCGGGCGACGTCGACCTCGGTGCGGCCGATGTGGGTGACGATCCCCTCGGCCAGCCGGCTGCTGGGCGGGCGGATGAGGCTGGTGCCGTTCACCCGCCCGACGCTAACGGCCGGTGGTGATGTAGTCCGACAGCGCGGTCTTCTCGGTCTCCAGCTCGTCCATGCGGTTCTTGACCACGTCGCCGATGCTGACCAGGCCGCCCAGCTGGCCGTCGACCACGACCGGCGCGTGCCGCATGCGGTGCTCGGTCATCAGCCGCATGACGTCGTCCAGCGAGGTGCCGGGCTCGACCGTCCGCACCTCGGCCGTGTAGATCTCGGTGACCGGCTCCGACATCACCGCCGCCCCCCGCAGGGCGAAGGCCCGGACCACGTCGCGTTCACTGACGATCCCGTCGACCGCCGTCCCGTCCCCCGACACGACGACCGCCCCGATCCCGTGCTCGGCCAGCACCTCCAGCAGGCGCCGGACCCTGGTGTCGGGGGTGACCGTGACGACCCTCGTGCCTTTCACCCGAAGCACATCGCTGATACGCATGGGACCTCCCTGGCCCTAGCGGTGCGGAGCTATAGGTGTACCCAGCGGCACGCCCGGCCAATACTGCGGAGGCACCCACCGCTTCGCGCCGGCCCGGTATGCCCTAGTTCGCGGTCCAGGTGGTGGGGCGGAAGCGCATCCGGCAGATCACCACGTTGTCGGTGCCGTTGCGGATGGCGCGGTCCAGCACCAGGCCGCGCTGGTTGTGCAGGATCCACTGCCAGGGCCGCATCGGCTCCAGCTCGGCGATCAGCACCACCAGCCGCCGGCTGGGGTCCTCCTGCTCTCGTTTGCGCAGGTAGTCCACGATCGGGGCGCCCAGCGAGCGGTGCGGGGAGTAGAGGATCTCGAGCGGGACCTGATGGTCCCACTGGTCCCAGGCCTGCTGGAACCGCCGGGTCTGATCATCTTCCTCGTCGCCGTAGCAGATGTAGACGGCGACGACCTGGTCGCCGAGCGACAGCGCGGCGGTGATGGCCTCGCCGGTCAGCCGGTTCAGGCTGCCGACCGGGACCACGATCGTCGCGTGCTGCTGGTGCGGCGGCGGCGGGAGCGAGCCGATCCCGAGCAGCTGGCCGATCTGGTGGTAGGTGCGGTGGATGGCCATGAACGTGACGACCAGCAGCGGGACGACGATGACGACGATCCAGGCGCCCTCGGTGAACTTGCTGATCAGCTCGATGATGATCGCCGCGAACGTCAGCACCGCGCCGACCCCGTTGATGATGGCCCGCCACCACCAGCCGTCCCCCCGCTGCCCATGCCAGTGCCGGACCATGCCGACCTGGGACAGCGTGAACCCGACGAACACCCCGATCGCGAACACCGGCACCAGCGCCTGGGTGTTGCCGCGGGACACCACCAGCAGCACAGCGGCGAAGATCGCCAGCACGACGACGCCGTACCGGTGCACCTGCCGTTCGGCCTTGAGGTAGAACAGGTGCGGCAGGAAGTTGTCCTCAGCGACCAGGCTGGCCAGCACCGGCAGCCCGCCGAACGAGGTGTTGGCGGCCAGGCACAGCAGGATCAGCGTGATGATCTGGATCGCGTAGAAGATCGCCCCCTGGCCGAGGCCGGCCCGGGTGACCTGGGCCAGCACGGTGACGTTGCCGCCCGGGACCACGTTGAACTTGCGGATCAGCTCGGCCAGCCCGAGCAGCATGACGCCGAGGATGACGCCGAGCCACATCTCGGTGTGCTGGGCGCGCTTGACCCGGGGCTGGCGGAACGACGGCACCGAGTTGGCGATCGCCTCCACGCCGGTCAGGGCCGAGCAGCCCGAAGCGAACGCTTTCAAAATCAGCAGCAGGCCGACGGTGTCGGTGGCCTGCGGGATCGTGTGGATCGGCGCCACCACCGGGTGGGACCGGAACAGCCCGACCACGATGACGGCCACGATCGCGGCGATGAACGCCACCGTGGGGAGGATGAACAGCCGGGCGGCGTCGGCCACCCCCCACAGGTTGGCCCCGGTGATCAGGGCCAGCGCGGCCAGGCAGAGCCACACCCGGGCCCCGTACAGGCCGGGGAACGCCGAGGTCAGGGCCTCGACGCCGGCCGAGACGCCGACCGCCGCGTTGAGCACGTAGTCGACGATCAAGGAGGCGGCCGCGACCAGGCTGGGGATGGTGCCCAGGTGCCGCTTGGCCACCGCGTAGGCGCCGCCGCCGGACGGGAACGCCTCGATGACCTGGCGGTAGGAGATCACCAGGACGGCCAGCAGGACGACGATCGCGATCGTGATCGGCATCGTGTACTTCAGCGCCGACGCGCCCGCCGCCACCAGCACGACCAGGATGGCCTCGGGCCCGTAGGCGACCGAGGACAGCGCGTCCAGCGACAGCGCCGCCAGCCCTTCGAGGGCGGTCAGGCGATGCCGTTCATCTTGGTCGCGGTCGTCACGGCGGCCAGCCGGGGCCGTGGCGTTGTCGGTCGCCATCACCGCACATACAAGCAGCCGAAGGTGAGCGCGGTATGGCCGGCCCACCGCATCCACAAAAACTCACAATGATCCGAAGCACACAAAGCGCGTTTTTGCGGAAAACGGGTACGCCCATCCTTCGGCAGCGGCCGGGAAGCCATTTGGCCGCTAAAAAAGAATGTCGCATTGGCCGTGAAGCCCCGCTTTGTAGCACACTTGGCCAGGGGGAAACCGCGGCCCGGGTGGAGGTGCCCACGGCAGCCAGGCGGCCAGCCCCGCGTTCCCGCAGCACGACGAACCGAACCACGGGAGCAGGCATGATCAGCGAGCTTGACCGCCGTCTCGGGGCCACGGCCGAGGGCACGGCTAGTGCTCCCGTGGCCCGCAACGGCCGCGGGCGGCCGACGATGAAGGACGTCGCCACCCGGGCGGGAGTTGCGCTCAAGACCGTGTCCCGGGTCGTCAACGACGAGCCCGGCGTCACCCCGGAGACCGCCAGCCGGGTCCGGAACGCCATCAACGAGCTGGGGTTCCGCCGCAACGACAGCGCCCGGCTGCTGCGCAAGGGCCAGACCGCCTCGATCGGCTTGATCATGGAGGACATCGGCGACCCGTTCTACTCGGCGCTGTCGCGGGCGGTCGAGGACGTGGCCCACTGGGCGGGGTCGCTGCTGTTCACCGGGTCCAGCGACGAGGACCCGCAACGGGAGCAGGAACTGGTGCTGGCGCTCTGCGCCCGCCGGGTGGACGGCCTCATCGTCATCCCCGCGTCCGGCGACCACCGCTACCTGCTGCCGGAGATCGCGGCCGGGGTCGCGTCGGTGTTCGTGGACCGGCCGGCCGGGATGATCGAGGCCGACGCGGTGCTGGCCGACAACGTCGGCGGCACCCGCACCGGGGTCGCCCACCTGATCGGGCACGGCCACCGGCGCATCGGGTTCATCGGCGACGACGCCAGCATCTACACGGCCAGCCAGCGCCAGCGCGGTTACTCAGAAGCGATGGCGGACGCGGGCCTGCCGGTGCACGACTCGTGGGTGGCCCGGATCAAGCCCCAGCCGGCCACGGTGGCGGCCGCGCTGCAGCAGATGCTGGCCGGGCCGGAGCCGGTGACCGCGGTGTTCTGCGGGAACAACCGGACCACGGTGTTCGCGCTGCGGGAGATCGCCCGCGCCAGCCAGCGCGTGGCGCTGGTCGGGTTCGACGATTTCGAGCTGGCCGACCTGCTGGATCCCGGGGTGACGGTGGTGGCCCAGAATCCGGCCGAGATGGGCCGGCGGGCGGCGGAACTGCTGTTCGGCAGGCTCGCGGGTACTCGCGGGCCCACCCAGTACATCGAGCTCGGCACGCAGCTCATCGTGCGTGGCTCGGGCGAAATTCCCCCTGCTTGATCAGCCTTGAAGGGCTGAACGGGCTAGAGGACGGCGATCAGGATGATGATGACGACCACGGCGAGGACCACGCCTCCGATGAGGAGGTAGCGGCTCGTCGGGGCGGACTTCGGGGGCGCGTAATCGCCGTCAGACCGCTGCGCGAAGGCCTGGAACTTGGCCGTGTTCGCGCTCGGATCGTTTTCTGGCATCGACATGCGCAGCACTCTAGCTGGTCAGGGCCTTACTCCATGGGCGGAAGGCGTCAATTGACGACAACTCGCCGGGACGTTTTCCGCCTGTAAGTACCAATTCGACTGCTACCCTCACAGACTGCCACCGAGCGTGAGGAGCCTTCGTGGGTGCAGCAGCGGGCGGCCGCCTGGCCCTCTGGCTGGTGGCGCTGGCCGTGCTGATGGCTTCCGGGGCGACCGGGATGGTGGTCATTCGCTCCGATCCCCCCAAGGGCGGCGGCCCGGCTGAGCAGGCGTCCGGCTCAGCCGGCCAGCGGCTGGACGGTGACCGCCGGGGTACCGAAGGGGCTCAGCCCGGCGCGTCGGCGACGGCGACGGCCGGCGGTGCGGCTACGGCCGCCCTGGCCCGCCGGTTCAACGTCGGGGCGACGCACTCGCCGGAACTGCTGCGGGCGCTGGCGGGCTCGCCGGCCACCGGCGGCCCGATGTCCAGGGGCGACGCCCGCGGGGTCGACGTGGCCGCCGACCAGCACCCGGGCGACGCCGTCATCGACTGGCCGGCGGTGGCGGCCGCCGGTTACTCGTTCGCCGCGGTCAAGGCGACCGAGGGCGACTACTACGCCAACCCCTGGTACCCGACCGACGCGGCGGCCGCGCAGCTGGCGGGCCTGCCGGTGATCGGCTACCACGTGGCCATCCCCAACGTCAGCGGCGGCGCCGCCCAGGCCGATTACGCGGTCCGCCACCTGGGCGGCGTCCGGGCGCTGGAGCTGGACCTCGAGTACGACCCCTACACCGCCACCGACCACACCAACCAGTGCTACGGGCTCAGCCCCCGGCAACTGGTCAGCTGGATCGGCGCCTTCACCGGGGAGGCCGAACGGCGGACCGGCGCGGCCCCGGTCATCTACACCACGGCCGGCTGGTGGCGGGACTGCACCGGGGACAGCGACGCGTTCAGCGGCGATGCGCTGTGGCTGGCCGGATACGGGCCGGCCGGGGCGACCCGGCCGGGGGGCTGGGCGGCGTGGTCGTGGTGGCAGTTCACCAGTTCCGGGTCGGTGCCGGGGATCGCGGCCGGGAACATTGACGTCAGCTACGCGGAGGGCCGGCCCACGATGCCGTTCGCGCCTGCGGTGGCGGGCGGGGCTTCCGGGACGGGCGGGTCCGGGTCGGGGGCCGGGTCGGGAGCGGCCAGTGCGGCGGCGGGGCTGGCTGGAGTGACGGGTGGGACGGCTGGG
>Ga0213875_10001794_pt1 | contig 13403 bp, 20 predicted proteins | sample BarmaccomBMRX_R8_FD_160105 | JGI IMG/M metagenome (GOLD analysis project Ga0213875, IMG submission 160105) | Root-associated microbial communities from Barbacenia macrantha in rupestrian grasslands, the National Park of Serra do Cipo, Brazil - RX_R8 | ecosystem: Host-associated > Plants > Roots... | reverse complement strand
ATCCGGCGTCACAGGATCCTCGGTGGAGTGATCAACGAGTACCGACGAGCATCCTGAAACGGGCGACGAAGCCGCAGGCCAGCAGGCTTACTTCGAGTTGTGGCACGGTACCGGCGTCGTTTTCCGTCATAACCGGGCCGGACTGGCACACACCGGCTCAGGTGACCAGGTCTTCACCACCACACCAAAAGAAAACATCTGCCAACTCCTCGTTGGCGCAGTTTCGACGACGCTGACCGATCACTGTCCGCGGTGGACAGGTCATCCTTGCGTCATACCCCATCGTCTTTGTCGACCAGCTCAGCATGCCGGAAAAACTTGGATCAGGGTCGTCGAAAAGATCACCGTATTCCAGAGTTCAGCGGTGTCGTCAGCTCCACGCTGCCATCACCCACTCCGGCGGAAGTCGTCCATGGCCAGTCCCACCACAGCGCAACTTCCACCCCCCGATCGTGCCGACTCCCCGCCACTGACCAACCGTCCCCATGGGCACCACAACCCCTAACCCCAGCGCTGCCACCATCACCGCCAGTTCCCCCGCCTAGTCAGTTTCCCCGGTCCATGGCCAGCCCCAACCGTGCCCGGCCAGCGCAGCGGTACAGCTGCGCAATACAGCAACGCCGCCGACCAACACCGACCCACAACGTCCGCCACCGGCCAGCGACCTGCGCAAATAACCACCATCGACCGACCTGCCCGCAGTTCGGGACGAAGAGGCCGTGGGTTCAAATCCCGCTGTCCCCGACGCGCTGAAATGCCTGGTCAGGAGTCCTCATCGGTGGGCTCCTGTTCTGTTTCTGGCTCCTGTTCTGGGGTCGGAGTCAGCAGAAAGTCAGCAAACACCGACTTGACCCGGCGATCGCGGTCCTGCGTCGGGTGCGTGTACCGGTCCAGGGTGGCCGAGGTTTGCTCGTGTCCCATGACAGCGGACACGTCGTTGATCGGTACGCCGGCCGAGACGAGCCAAGTGGCGTACGAGTGGCGAAGATCGTGAAACCTCAGCCCTCCGTGTGCGTGCCTGACAAGATGGTCGGTCGCGTCACGGGCAGTGGTGAACTCCTTGGACCACTCGTGACCTTCGCCGTCGTGCCAATGTGTCATGATCCTGCGCGGGCCGACTTCGACGATCTTGCCTAACAGACCTGCGCGCACTAGCGATGGCCGCCAGACCTTTGCGCGGAAAGTGGTCCGGCGCACCGCGGTACCGCTGCGGGAGGTGAATACCAGACCGCTGGCGCCGGGTGGGTAGCGGCGCTGGTGTTCGGTGAGCAGGTCGATTACGAATCTGGGCAGCGGCACGATCCGGCGGCCTGCTCGTGATTTCGGGTAGGCCTTGTCGGTGACGTGTCCGGAGACCTCGACCGCGACGCGGACCACGCGTACGGTTCCCGCGGGCAGGTTGAGGGCATCCCAGCGCAGTCCTGCGCATTCTCCCCAGCGCAGGCCGGTCCCTCCGGCTAGCCCGACGAGCGCCTGGTAGCGCTGCGGGACTGCGGGGAGAAGTTGGGTAATCAGCTCTTGTTGGGTGATTACCTGGTCGTCGGTGTCTTTGCGTCGTCGACGGGTGAGCCGTACTCCTTCGCAGGGGTTGTGTCCGAGGAGTCGGTCGCGGACTGCGGTGCGCAGCACGGCGGAGGTGAGTCGGTAGCACTCGGCCACTGTGGCGGGCGCTAGCCGGTCACCGAGTTCGGTGACCCATTGCTGGACGGCCAGGTGATCGATTTTGGCTAGTGGTGTGGTGCCCCAGCGCGCCAGGACGTGGTTGCGCATGATCGACGCATCGCGGGCTGCGGTGGTGATCTCGTCGTTTCTGGCGGTGAGCCACCGGGCTGCGTAGGTACCGAAGCGCATTCGGCCGGCGTGCGGGTCGACGTAGAGGCCGCGACTGACCGCGGATTCGACCTCCGCGAGATACGCCTTAGCCTCGCGTTTCGTGGAGAAAGTCTTGGCCCGTTGCCGTCCGGCGGCATCACGCCAATTCGCGCGATAACCACCGGCTGGCGTGGGCACAATGTGACCCATCAGTGTCGCCCTCCGTTGTTGTCGTCTTCGAGGCTGTCTAGCCAGGCGTGAAATCGGGCACGCGGAACCACCCACCGACCGCCCAACCGCAACGCCGGAATGGTGCCGTCACGAACCAGCGCATAGGCAGTGCCGCGCGACAGCGACAGCAGCTGTGCCACCTCGACCACGGTGTACACCGCCGGCTCGGTAAGCTGCTTGCCTGGCGCGGACTCGTGATTTTCTTGCCCGGGAACCGAAAGCAATCAGGTTACTCATTTAAAGAAGGTTCCTTTCTGCGTTTGGGTTTTAGGCAGCATCACGGGCGGCTTTGCGTTGTTCGCGCGCTCGGGCGGCGGCAGACAATGCGAGAACGCTGTCTCCGGCAGTCAGATAGCCGACTCCGGCAAACTGCCAGTGCGAGACCACAAGGGTGGTGTCTTCGTCGGAAAATTGATCGGTATCTTCGGCGGCTTGGCGTTGACGATAAGCGCGGCGTTCGGCGCGGATGGCGCCGAGGGTGGTGGAATAACGACGACTTTTTGACGCGAAATGCCCGCAACTACTCGCCATAGGTAGTAGTGCTCGCCTGTGATCGACCGCCGGTCCGGACATGCTTATATGAGCAGCGTGCTGCACGGTAACGGGCTGACACGGACACCGCGGGGAACGGGCAGGATGGTGGACGTGTGTGGGCGGTGGTGGCTCAGCGAGCTTGCTGTGGGGGTTCAAGTCCGTGGGGGGACTTGCGCACTAACCACCCGTCTCAGGCTCGACGACGCGGCTTCGTCGCGCATCTAACCGGCACCAACTCAGGCGCCCGGAGCTGCGTTGCTGGTTGTGGAGGCGTGCTCTCTGTGACAGCTGTTGACCGAAGCGGTGATGTGGTCGACGCTACTTACGGCAGGTCATACGTTGACTACGCAACGCGACAGTGGGTAGGCATATCCGTTGTCCGCTCGAGTCGTGCAGTGCACAGCGCGGCGATGTGTCGTACCACTTAGAGGGGGAGCAGATGCTGACTTACCGGGCTGGAGTGGGAGCCGCTTGCGTGGTCGTGATCGCGGCCGTCCCGGTCGGTCTGGCACTGCCGGGGATGGCCGACACGGCGCCGCGGGCCAAGGCGAGGCCGGTTGCCGCGTTGACCGGCGCGCAGTCGATCAATGAGACTGAGGCGCGTTACCAGGTGAAGGGCGCCGACCTGGGGATTATGTGGACCGATGAGCGGGGGCAGATTCTCACCGCCTTCGGTGACACTTTCGGTGCGGGATGGACTGGCTTTGGCAGCGGGTCACCGGCCGATCCGGCCACGGTTGATTGGCGGTCGAACACGTTGGCCCGTAGCAACGACCACAACCCGGCCCGCGGGATGTTTTTTGATTTTGTCACCGACCGTCCTGGCCATGCTAAGGAGTTGCTGTCGTCGCTCAAGCAGGAGGGTGTCGAAATAACCAAGATCCCCACCGGGGGAGTCAATGTTGGCGGGCGCAACTATTTGGCGTACATGTCGGTGCGTAAGTTCACCGAACCTGCGCATTGGATCACCAACTATGGTGGCGTCGCGTATTCCGACGATGGCGGGCAGACCTGGAAGGACGCTCCCGGGGTGCGCCGGCCGAACACTCCGGAGCTCAACGATAAGTTCCAGATGATCGCCTATGCGCGCCGCGACGGTTTCGTCTACGCCTTTGGTACACCCAACGGCCGCTTCGGCGATGCCCACGTGGCCCGAGTACCCGCACAACGGCTGCTGGAGATGTCCGCATATGAGTACTGGACTGGGACAGGCTGGCAGCCAGGCAGCAGCGCGATTGCGGCCCCGATCGTGGCGGGGCCTGTGGGGGAGCTGTCAGTCCGCTATGACCCGGCTCTCAACAGCTGGGAAATGATGACCATCACCACCTGGGAAACCGGCACGGTGGAAAAGGTGCGCGGCGCGATCGTGGTCCGGTTGGCCCCGCAACCTACCGGACCGTGGAGCGCGCCGATCACCGTCGCAACGTACAAGGAATACCCGAGCCTTTACGGTGGTTTCCTGCACCCGGACTCCAAAGGTTCAGACATTTACTTCACCATGACTCAATACGACCGCTATAACGTCTCACTGATGCACGCCCGACTACCGGTCGGCGCAATAGGTAGGAAAAAGAAAGCCATGACGCCTCATCAGACGGTGGCAAATCTAGAGAAGAAGTGGTGCGCGGCCGGGGAGCCGCGGGCTGAGTCCGCTGATGTATCCTGGGCCAGCGATGCCGCGGCGAGTTCGTGACTGAGCACGACATCTACCGACGGTTGTGGGGGCAGGCGGGGTTGTGGGTCGAGCACGAGCGGGACCGTCGGGAGTTCGGCATCGAGTTCTTTTCCCGAATGCGCGCGTCGTGGACTTACCGGACGCCGCCGTTGGGCCCGCCCATCGTGCTCGGGCCTGACTTCGCCACTAAGGTGGCCAATCTCATCGCGGCGAGGCAGCGAGGGCTCCTCGCCCCGACCGAGATGATCAATGCCGCCGCCGGGGGCTGACCGCCGTGAGTCTGACTGAGCTGACCCCCTCGGCGCTGCTGGAGGTGGCGCTGGCAGAGGCCAGAGCCGGGTTGGGTGAGGGTGGCATCCCAATCGGGGCGGCGCTGTTCGGTCTCGATGGTCGCCTGCTGGGGCGCGGCCACAACCGCAGGGTGCAAGACGACGACCCGGCCATGCACGCCGAGACGGCCGCATTCCGGGCGGCCGGGCGTCAGCGCGACTACCGCGACACGATCATGGTGACCACCCTGTCGCCGTGCTGGTATTGCAGCGGGCTGGTCCGCCAGTTCGGGATTGGCACGGTCGTGGTCGGTGAAGCGCGCACCTTTGTCGGCGCCCACCACTGGCTGGCTGAGCACGGGGTGCGGGTCATCGTGCTCGACGACCCGCGTTGCGTGCGGCTGATGCGGGAGTTCATCGCGGCCCGTCCCCAGCTATGGAATGAGGACATTGGCAGTCCCGGGTGAACCACGTGCGACAGCTCGCCTCGACGGACACAGCCAAACCCCCACCCTGAAAAGCCGGCGTCGGTGCCCGCCGAGGGCCCTCCCGGAGCAAGACCAGCCGGAGGCCTGAGAGACTGCTCGATCTTGGTGTTTGACCTCTGCTGTGTGAACGCTGATTGGTCGTGCGTCCGCGTACCTGGGAGTGTCGTTGTGTGCCGCTGAGCTGCGGCTCTATGCCGGTGCGCATCGCTCCGTGCGGACTCGTAGCGTCGCGTCCGCTGACGACTCGCTGATGATGATCACTGCGGCCTCTTGATGACCCGCAGGAGCGTGCAACCCTTCTCTGCGGTCCGCGATCTGTGCAGCTTGTAGAAATGGAGCAGTCGGACAGCGCCTGGGTTGTGGCCAGCCGCCGACATCGCCACTGTCCCTGAACTGGGACATGTGCCGAGATGGTTATGCCTACCCGGTGCGGCGCAGAAATGGCCTTGCCCTCGACGAGCAGCAGGGGCAACGCGATACGCGCACGGCATCACAAGATGAGTAACAGGGTGACTATCACGGTCAGTGCGACGACTGACACAAGGATCGGTGGGGGCATCACGGCTCGGTTGCTGAGGACCAACAAGGCGTACATGACCGCCTGGACGGCCACCATGCAGGCACCGACGGTCAGGTTCATGGCGAGGTCGCTGGAGGGTCGCAGCGCGTAAGCCACGACGAGGCCAACTCCGAGGCCCGCCATAGTAGCGATGCACATCGCCAGTTGGGGCCGGCACCGCTGAGCCCAGCGCACGACGGTGACGACGGCGGCGTTCATGCCATGCTCCAGTCGGTGTTGGCAGGCGAGGTGGTTGGCCACTCGAGGTCATGGCCAGGGGGTAGGGATCCGGTGTGTCGGCCTCCACGAGCAGACGAGTGGTCGATGACCTATCCCGTCTGGTGCGAGACACCCGCAGAGCGTCGGCCTAGACAGAGAAGGGTCTACCTTGGCGTTCGCGGCGAGGGTCCGACTGGTTCGGGTTGTGGGTGAGGTGAACGCGGACCGTTTTGGATCGGGCACGACCTTCTCGGCGAACAGCACGCGGAATGGTTCATCAGTAAATGACTGTGTACATGGCCTGACGTGCTGTTCGGTGCCGATAGTTGGTGATCGGACTCGTGGCCATTTCGCCTTGGCTTCGTGCTGCTGAGTTGGGTGTTTGGGGCCTTGGTGCCCTTGTTGTCATGGTTCGCGGGTTTGGTGTCGCGGCGGGGCTGGGGATCAACGGTCGGTGGTGGGGTGGGCGACACGGGGAAACACAGTGCGCTGCGTGTCGATGCGCTGCTGTGGTAGCTGTGGCACGGTAGTGCCCCGTTGTTGTAGTCGGCCACTGTCTAAAAAATGGGGTTGGTATGGCGTCAGCGACGTAGCGGTCGGGTCGAGCTGATGTCGCAGAACGCGGCGGCGAGCAGGATCGCGCCAGAGACCAGGGTCGGCTGCTTCCGCTGCTGGCGGTGGAGCGGGGGCTTCGGGCCGTTGTTCTGATCGGCGTCGGGCTGATCCTGGTGACCCATGCGCATGCCGACTGGGCGGATCTGGCGCGACGCTTTGCCGAGCAGGTCGGGCTGGACCCCAGCCGCAACGAAACTGGTCGGCTGGTTTCCCGGTTGGCCGGATTTGGTCCGCGGCAGGCCCACCGGGACGGGGTGGTCGCGATCGGGTATGGGGTGTTGGAGGCGGTTGAGGGCTATGGTCTGTTTCGTCGCCGGCGCTGGGGTGAATATTTGACCATTGTTTTGACCGCGTTGCTGTTTGTGCCTGAGGTCCAGGAACTGGTCAAACACCCCACGTGGTTGAAGGTAGGCGCCCTGGTCCTCAATGTGGTGATCGTGGTTTATTTGATCGTCAGGCTGCTCCGGCGACGAACACGCGCGCCCAAGATGGTGGGTGCGGCGGGGTGATCTATGGCGCGGTGGATGGTGTAGCTGCGCCACCTGGTGCCTTCGCTAGCGGAGCCCGGCTCTAGGGAGCCATTCCGGAGTCATCAGGCCCGCTGGAGGCAGGTCTGTTTGGTCAAGAAAGCTGGGAAAGGTACAGAATTCTGGCTTACGGTGGTCCAGCCGAAACGGGCCGCCGAGGTCATACGTGTCGGGCCCCATCCAGCAAGGACTGGCCTGCGCAGCGTGAGGCTAATCAGGGGGCAGGGTGCTCGCCACGGTCATGCTCCGGGCGGATACACGCCGCGACCGCGTGCTGGGCTTGGCGCCGATGCCGGACGTCCTGGATGCCTGCTCGGGTGATACGCCACTATCGCGCCCAGCTTGGAACCATCCCGCAGTGAAGCCCATCGGAGCAGGTTGTGGTGGGTTGAGGTCAGTTCCGCGCGGCGCCTTGGAGAGTACCGGTGAAAGGGGAATGGCTGGCGAGGTACGCCGTGCAATAGAAGTGCCAGCCCACGTATCCGAAGGCATATCCGTAACGGGGTTCGTCGCCACCGGTCCAGGCTTGCAGTGCGGGCGCGCACAGCTCGTTGCCCAACGCCTGGGTCTGAGCGTCGGTGGGTGGCGCCGCGAAGCGTGTCGCGAGGTCCTCGGTGTGGGTGACCTCGTCGGTGTGCGCTCCGGCGCAGGGTACGAGCTGGGGCCTGAACGCTGGATCGGGTACGGCGAGGCAAGAGCCCACTTCGAGCTGAGCAACCGTGCCAGCGTTCAGCTCCTGCCCGGTTGGCACTGATGAAGCGATCGCCCACGGTAACGGCCGGGATGGGGCCGCCGGGCTGGGTTGGCTGGCTGCCGGTGGGGGGCCGGCGCGAGAGGACGACTTCGGTGAGGCGGTCTGAGTCGGACGGCGGACCGGCACTAGCCGCACCGTCGTCGTGGGTTGCGGCGTGGAAACCGTGGTGGCCGGAACCCGCACTGTGGTCGCCGGCACCACCACGGTGGTGGTTACTGACCCCGTCGCTGGAGCCGTGGTGTCCGGCGCGCTCACCGGGGTATCAGGAAGCCCCTCCGGGGAGGTGGAAGAAGCCGCGGTAGTGGCGCAGCCTGCGGCGGCGAGCAGCACGAATGGCAGGCTGACAGCGACGCGGCGCAGATCGCCGGAGCCGCCGGCACCGAAAATGATATTTGCGACCACTGTTCGGCACGCACGCCTACCCATCGGAGGAACTCCCGTCTCCCCCTCCGTAGCCGCGGTGGTTATCGGCCCCTGCGGCGCAGCGTTACTCCGCACCGAAAGTGAGCTCCGGATACAGCACGATCGTGTTCTGCTGCCATCGGCTAGAACGGGCAATGGCGAAATACGTGTGGCGCATGACGGCGGCCTGGTCGCGGATGAGATCGCGAGATGCCCGACTTTTCGTAACGTGGTGAGCGGGCCAGTGGTAGTTGGACTGCTGACCCAGCCTGAGCTACTGGTTCGGTCTCGTTGTGTCCTATTGCATCCTGACACGGCTTGACGTTTGGCGGTCTGGGGACGGCCAGATTTTGCCTTTGCTCAGCCCTCAGGTCGACGCCGGTATCCGCTACGCGTCCGTCGTGGACACCAACGCGGGCGGGGACAAGTGAGAGCATCACGTCACGTCGGAGCCCTGTCCCGGAGTGGGACTGGAGCAAGATCCATCCGACATCAGCCTGAGGCGTTCACCGGGATGTCCTCCGAGCGAGGGTTGCATGAGGGGCAGGGAGCGCAGTATCTGCACCCCGGTCGTTCTGTCCGGCGGCTGGTCATGGCATCCTTGCCGTTTCTACTATGACAGCCGAAGATCAACGCGGTGCTCGCTCTTTCCCCTCTGGGACGATCTTGCATACTGCGAGCATCCGGATGCACCTACGTATGAGGTGACTGATGTGGGACTACGACGGATTTATCGGTAAAGCGCGACTTTATTTTGGTCGTGCGCAGGGGCATCAACGCATTGAGGACGACGTTCTGGCGGTTTGGCTTCTGCTTGGCCTTGAGTTTCTTCTCCGCGCCCCGCTCGCGAAGGTCAATCCTACCCTTCTTGCAGACCCCAGCAACGGCAACGCAATAATGTACGCCGCAGGTTTTCCAATCGAACCTGGAGACAGGCCGAAATCCATCCAGGCGCGTACCGTGATCTCGCGTCTGGGGATCGTTATCCCCGAATTCGGCAAGGAGCGGCAAAACGACGCGATCTTCCTCGTCGGCCTACGAAACGACGAGCTGCATGGGAGTATTTGTCCATTCGAGATGGATATTGCCGAGTGGTTGCCGCATTTTACACGCGTGGTGGGTATCGTCTGCGCGCATCTTGGACTCGATCCGGCCGACGTGGTTGGACGAGAAATTATCGATCAGGGCATGAGTCTAGTAGATGCCGCTGACAGGCGCCTGGAACATGAAGTCTACAAGCGCATTGCTGCGGCGAGGCTAGTCTTCAGTCGCTTGCGCACAGAAGAAGTAGAGGCGCGGCGGGCGTTGTTGCCGAGGCGTCTTTCTTCCGACCAGGTATACGACGGATTCCCTCCCGGTATGGCCATCGCGGCTCAGATAGCAGATATGCGTATTCCATGGTCTATCGAGTTCGTTAGATGTCCGGCATGTAACGAGGAGATTCCCATGCTGCTACAAGCGGTCCGCGCGACAGATAAGCGGTTGGGGGACCTCGGCGAGGTCGTCCGTGATGTCGTCTACATTGCAATCGGACTGTCTTGTCCAGTGTGCGGGCTCGAATTAACTAATATCGCGGAGATTCGTGCAGCAAAGATCAAGCAACAGTACGTCAAACAAGACTGTGGTAACGTAGGCGGTTGGATGTACTGGGATGTCCGTGACCACGACCGTCGATATGATGACTGTGACGGCGATACCTTCGTGGATGGCAAGCTGGGCGGACTCGTTTGCAAGAAGTGCGGCCGATAACCCATTGATAACTGTGGCGAGCAAGCTGGGCGTTGACATTCAACGCGCGAAACCTTCTCGTTGATTTAACGCATCTCAGTTCTTCCCCCTGATCTTGGTGAGCTAGCGACAGTGTCCTCTCGCCGGCGGGATTCGAACCTGCGACACGCGGTTTAGGAATGGTTCGTCAGTAAACAGTCGGTGCACTGGGTCTGACGTGCTGTTACCTGTCGATTATAGGCGGCCGTACTTGTAGCCATTTCGTGTTGGTTTCGCACTGCGCGGAGCGGTGGACGGCACGTCCTGACGCGCCATGCGGTTGATCGCTGCTGATGCGGTCACAGCTGTGGTCGCGAGGGGCAGCCCGGCTCCACTGCTATACGAAGCAGGGGATCGCCGATGGCACTTATCACTGCCCCGCCGCAGCGGCTTCTCGGCTCAATCTAATCTGTGACCGAACTGAACAACGGCCGAGTCGTGAGGAGTGTGCGTGGAGGCACACGAGGAACAGCGAAATATGGTCAAGACCACCATGCAGGTGCTCAAGCGCAACCTGCGGGGTTCCAAAAGTCGGCTGCTGACGCTGAGCAGCGAGTTTATGCCGCTCGTTCGTACTCGTTGATCAGGCCGCCGAGAATAGGGCGACGTGTGATCCGTTGCTGGCTGAGGTCCGCCACGGGGTAGCTTGGCCGTGGTGGATGAAGTTCGCGGGCGCGGTGGGGTCGTCGACCATTGTAGTGCCGAACGTAGATTCTGAGCGCCACACGCAAGTGCCGCTCGTTAAAGATCAGCATGCGGTCAGTGAGTTCGGCTCTGATAGTGCGCACGAACCGTTCGGCGAAACAGTTCGCTTGCGGACACCGGGGAGGAATCCTGACCACCTGGAGGCCCACATCGGCTAGGACGGCATCGAACGACGCAGCGAACTGGCCGGCCCGATCGCGGACGAAAAACTGGAACTCCGTGACGCGATCGCCGAGATCCATCACCAGATTGCGGATCTGCTGGGTAGTCCATCGGCCGTTCGGATGGGTGGTCGTGCCCAGCAGGTGCACGGATCTGCTGGGGACCTCCAAGACGAAAAGTACGTAGATCCGCTGGAGTGTCACCGCGCAGTCCCCATGGAAAAAGTCACAGGCCAACATCGTCGATGCCTGCGTGCGCAGGAACTGTCGCCAGGTGGTGTCGGTGTCGCGGACCGGTGCCGGATGGATTTGCAGCCGCCGTAGCACGCGGCGGATGGTGGACGCTCCCACCTGGTGACCGAGTTTGCGCAGTTCCCCCTGAATTCTTTGGTATCCCAGCTCGGGTTCTCCCGAGCCATGCGTGCGATCAGCGCGGCCACCGCGTTCTCGATCGGTGGACGCCCGCGGCGGTGGGGATAGGTCCATTTTTTGGCGACCAGGCGACGGTGCCAGCGCAAGATCGTGGCTGGAGTGACCAGTCGGTGCGCCCGCAAGACCGGCGGCAACCTTTGGACTAGCGCGGCGAAGAGTGCGCGATCGGCCCAATCCAGGTGGGACCTCCGGGTGGTCCTGCGCAGCACGGCCACTTCGTGGCGCAGCACCAGGAGTTCGATGTCTTTAGACGCCGACGAGCGGCCCAGCAACATCAACAGATTCAGCAGATGCAGGAAGATCAGATAGCACAGACGCAACGCCACAGCGCACGATCATCCCCCGAGAGCTGAACACACAGATCACCAGGTCAAGTGGTGTAGGCCGACTTTCGGAACCCCACAGGACAAACACCGGCGGCTGCGTGGTGCTGCCAGCCTGGTCACCCTGCTCCAGGCCGACCCGAGCGCCCCGCTGCGGGACATCGCCGACTCCGATCCCATCCGCGTGCACCCCGACGCCGACCTGATCGACGTAACGCTGCTGATGACCGATTACAACCTGCTCAACCTGCCCGTCGTCGACGACAACGACCAGCTCCTCGGGGTAATCACCGTCGACGACATCCTGGAATCCACCGTGCCGCGCAACTGGCGCCGCCGCGAACCCACCCCGCACCCCGACGCACCTGACGACCCCGATCCGACGACTCCGATCGACCCGCACACCGCCCACGAACCCGCGGTCACACCATCGCCGCCGCGCAACTGAGACAAATCTCTTGGTATTAGGAGCGATCATGGTCCCTCCACTGCCCGCCCCCCGTCGGCCCGACCATGACCACCGGCCCAGCATGCGCGTGCGTGTGGCCGCGTCCATGCTGTGCCGCGGTCATGACCGCCACGCCGTTGCCGAGGCCACTGGGGTTCCCCTGGCCCTCGTGGATCTGATCGGCGAATAGCTCGATACCCACCCCGCGGCCACCCCGTGACCGCAGGTGAAGTGACACCATCGGCGCTGATCTTGCCCCGCCGGTCACGGCCATCGACGTGATCGCACACTGCCGCGCACCCAAACGCCACGCCCGGCGACGGGCCGTGATCGCCGTGGCTGCCCTGGTGGGCGGGGTGGTCAGCCTGGGCCTGTCGGTCACCGCGGACATCGCTCACCGTCCAATTCTTGGGGTGGCGTCGGTGATCCTTACCCCCATACTCGTGGTCGTGCTGGTGCTCAACATCGCTACCTGGTCCACCTGTGGCCCCCGATCAGGACAGAGTGCACCGCTGCGATCACCACACGGAAGCTGCTGCGTCCCGCCAGCGAACTGGACGAGGGGACGCTGATCGGGCAAGAACAACACCAGCGCGCCAGGATCGCCGTTCACCTACCACGACCATTTCACCGCCGGCTGGCGGCTGGACCTGTGTCTGGGACAGAAGCTGCCCGCCAAAGGAAGGGACGGGTTTAGCAGCTGCTGCACCGGCCGACGGCGCGCTGGCCCACCACACGATGGGGTCGGCCTGGGAGACTACCTCGAACACACCCAGCCGTAGCTGGTGTTCGAGGCCATGCTGCGCGCGGCGGAGATCATCGGCTAGCTGTTGAAAGCTGACGAAAAACTGGACTCGGCTAGCGTGGCGGCGCATCGAGGGGTGTGTCATGAGGCTTAGCGTGTAGGTCGTGCTGCACCCTGACGAGGGCATCGCCCCGGTCGTGCGGGAAGTGTTCCCGGTCCAGCGCGAAGCGTTGACCGACCAGATACCGGGGCTGCAGCTGGCCAAGGCCAAGGACCCGCGGGAAGCGGTGCCAGACACGGTGGTCGACGTCCAAGTCACCCAGGCACTGGCCAAACAGGCGCCCTGCCCGCACTGCGGTCGACCACGGAGACACAAAGACAGCGGCGACATTGTGGTCCGCAGCCTGGTCGGGGTGTTGTCCCTGCTTAGTCCTCGCTGGGGGCACTGTGGCCACCCGGCCCCGGGAATCCGCTTACCCGAGGCGGTACTCGGGACTTCCTTTTGCCTCGAACCCAGAAATCATCGACCAGAAGAGCGATAACAGAAGAGATCAACTCTGCTTGCTGCTCGCGGATTCGGGATCGGGTACCGGGGTCGGTTCCTTCACGGCGCTGCGACCTGCTGGGCTGTAAGAAGCTCCTCAAAATTGCGGCGCAGCTGCTATCGGTCATTGACCGATAGCTCCGGTGACCACAACCACAGCGTTGTGGCGCTAGGAGTTTGTGGCCACCCGATT
>Ga0213875_10001793_pt1 | contig 13409 bp, 10 predicted proteins | sample BarmaccomBMRX_R8_FD_160105 | JGI IMG/M metagenome (GOLD analysis project Ga0213875, IMG submission 160105) | Root-associated microbial communities from Barbacenia macrantha in rupestrian grasslands, the National Park of Serra do Cipo, Brazil - RX_R8 | ecosystem: Host-associated > Plants > Roots... | reverse complement strand
CGCTCGGCCTGGCCTACATTGGGCCGATCACGCTCGTCATCCTGGCCCTGCTGACAATCCTGTACTTCTCTTACCGCCAGACGATCGTCGCCTACCCGACCGGCGGCGGCTCCTACACGGTCGCCAAGGAGAACCTGGGGACGCGCGCGGGGCTGCTGGCCGCCGCCTCCTTGATTCTGGATTACATCCTCAACGTCGCGGTCGGCATCGCGGCCGGCGCGGGGGCGCTGGTCTCGGCCGTACCCCTGCTGCACCCCCACATCCTGGCCCTCTGCCTGCTCATCCTGGCGATCATCGCCCTGGTCAACCTGCGCGGCATCCGCGAGTCGGGCGTGGCGTTCATCCTTCCGACGTACCTGTTCGTGGGGACGCTGGGGCTGACCCTGCTGATCGGGCTGGCACGGACGCTCCTGAGCCACGGCCAGCCGCAGCCGGTGGAGACGCCGCCCGCCGTGCCCGCCGCCACGGCCGGAGTGACCTTGTGGCTGTTGATGCGCTCCTTCTCCAGCGGCTGCACGGCGATGACCGGCGTGGAGGCCATCTCCAACGGCATCAGCGCCTTCGCCCAGCCGGCCGTGCGCAACGCCCGGCGGACGCTCACCCTGGTCGTGGTGATTCTGGGGCTGCTGCTGGCCGGGATCGCCTTCCTCTGCCGCGTCTACCACATCGCCGCCACGGACCCGGACAGCCCGGATTATCAGAGCATCCTGTCCATGCTGGTCTCCGCCGTGATGGGGCGCGGCCTCTTCTACTACGTGACCATCGGCGCGATCCTGGCCGTGCTGGCCCTGTCGGCCAACACGAGCTTCGCCGGCTTCCCCCGCCTGTGCCGCCTGATCGCCCAGGACAACTTCCTGCCCTATGCCTTCGCCCACCGGGGCCGCCGGCTGGTCTACACGCTGGGCATCACGATCCTGACGCTGCTGTCGGCCCTGCTGCTGATCGCCTTCGGCGGCATCACCGACCGGCTGATCCCGCTGTTCGCCATCGGCGCCTTCGGGGCGTTCACGCTCTCCCAGGCGGGCATGGTGGTCCACTGGCGGCAGAACCCGGACGCGCCGCGGGCGCGGGCCTCGCAGGTCGTCAACGCGGTGGGGGCCGTGGCCACCGGTCTGGCGCTGGCAGTCGTGCTGGTCGCCAAGTTCCGGGACGGCGCCTGGATCACGCTGCTCCTGATCCCGGCCCTGCTCCTCTTTTTTGAGAGCGTGAAGCGGCACTACACGGGTGTGGCCGAACAGACCCGCTGCGCCAGGCCGCTGGACCTGGACCATCTCTCCCCGCCGGTCGTGGTGGTCCCGATGCGGCAATGGAGCACGATCGTGGAAAAGGCCCTGCGGTTCGCCATGGCGATCTCCCCCGACGTGATCGGGGTGCATGTCGGCGCCGATGAGGAAGAGGCGGCCCACTTCCAGCGGCGCTGGGAGCAGTACGTGGAGGAGCCGGTGCGCCGATCCGGATTTGTCCAGCCGCGCCTTGAGGTCATCGAGTCGCCGTTCCGGCACCTGTTCCATCCGCTCGCCGACTACATCAACCGTCTCAAGGGGGAGTACCCCACCCGGATGATCGCGGTGATCATCCCGGAGTTGGTCGGCTCGCACTGGTACGAGTACCTGCTGCACAACCAGCGCTCGACCGCGATGAAGGCGGCCCTGCTGCTGCGGGGGGACCAGCAGGTCGTCGTCATCAACGTGCCCTGGTACCTCAGCGGACGGAGAGTCAGCGCCGAACCCGGGGCACAGGGCGTAACACATGGGAAGGGGCAACGCGATGGCGCGAATCTTGCTGATTGATGATGAGGCTAACATCCGCATGATGGTCCGGCTGGCGCTGGAGCAGAGCAAGCATACGGTCGAGATGGCCGCCGACGGGCCGGAGGGACTGGAGAAGTTCGGCGACGGCGGGTGGGACCTGGTGCTGCTGGACCAGCGGATGCCGGGGATGGAGGGTCTGGACGTGCTGCGCGAGATGCGCCGGCGCGCCCCCCAGGCGCGCGTGATCCTGATCACGGCGTTCGGCACGGTGGACCTGGTGCTGGACGCACAGCAGGCCGGTGCGACGGATTTCCTCCGCAAGCCCTTCACCATCCAGGCGCTGCGGGGCGCCGTCCAGGCCGCCCTGGACGGCCCGCCTCCGGTCCCGGAGGAGAACCCCTATTACCCGGAGCCGGAGCCTGCCGAGCCGCCCCGGCGCACGCCGCCGACCTACAGCGCGATGACCCTGAACGGCTTCCGCATCGAGTTTCAGCCCCTCAGCGGCCTGAAGACGGGGGAGGACACCCTCTACACGTTCACGGTGGTCAGCCCGGGCCGGGAACGCCATCCCTGTACGGTCCTGCTGCCGAACTACATGAAGGAACTGGTGAAGGCGCACACGAATCGGGAGGAGTTCCCTGGGACCGACCGATTCTGGCAGGCGCTCTGTGAGGAGGTCCTGACGGGTTACGTGTGGCAGCAGGCCGCCGTCCCGCCGCAGGGCGTCCTGCGCGTGGAGGAATTGACCGGCGACCTGCGCCGCTGGATTGACGCCGTCCTGACGGGAGTAGGGTAAGATGGCAAAGGAGAACGCCACGACGGATGAGGCCGGACCGCGCCGCCCGACGCCGGAGGAGCTTCTGGCCCGCTTGCAGCGCGAGGAGCAGGCCGCGGGTCGGGGCCGCCTGAAGCTGTTCCTGGGCTTCGCGGCGGGCGTCGGCAAGACCTACACGATGCTCGCCGAGGCCAACCGGCGCAAGCACGAGCGCGGGCAGGACGTGGTGATCGGCTACGTCGAGACCCACAAGCGCCCGGACACCGAGGCCGCCATCGGCGACCTGGAGATCGTCCCCCGCAAGAAGATCGAGTACCGGGGCGCGACGTTCGAGGAGATGGACACCGACGCCGTGATCGCCCGCCGCCCAAGTTGGGTGCTGGTGGACGAACTGGCGCACACCAACGTCCCCGGCTCCAAGTACGAGAAGCGCTACCAGGACGTGCAGGCGATCCTGGAGGCGGGCATCAGCGTCGAGAGCACGCTCAACGTCCAGCACCTGGAGTCGCTCAACGACGCCGTGTACGAGATCACCGGCGTCAAGGTGCGCGAGACGGTGCCGGACTGGGTGCTGGGCCTGGCGGACGAGATCGTCAACGTGGACCTGTCCCCGCGCTCGCTGATCAACCGCCTGAACCGGGGCGACGTGTACCCCAAGGAGAAGGTGCCGCAGGCGCTGGCGAACTTCTTCACGGAGGGCAATCTCTCGGCCCTGCGTGAGATCGCCTTGCGCGAGGCGGCCTCGCAGGTGGACCGTTCGGTGCAGACGTACCGCGAGGAACACCGGGTGCGTCAGCCCTGGCAGACGCAGGAGCGGGTCCAGGTCTGCATCTCCCCGGACAAGCCGTCTGGCCGGCTGCTGCGGCGCGGCTGGCGCATCTCCCAGCGGCTGCGCGCGGACATCGTCGCCGTCTACGTCTACAGCGCCGGTGCCAAGACGACGCTGGCCCAGCAGAAGGTCTTGGAGGACGACTTCTCGCTGGCGAACCGGCTGGGCATCCGGATCGAGCGGATCGGGGGAAAGGATGTCGCGCAGGCGCTGGCCGACTACGCCCATAAGAACCAGGTGACACAGATCGTCGTCGGCCATTCCGGGCGGACGGCCTGGCAGGAGTTCTTTCAGGGCTCCGTCATCAACAAACTCATCCATCTGGTGCGGGGAATTGACGTCCTGGTCATCGGCAACCGCGATTGACCCGGCCCGAAATGCGGGTACGTGTCTCTGGTGTACCATGGCACACACGGACCCCCAGGAGTCAGTCTGGCCCCCGCCGCCGGACGTGGCAAATCCTCTGGCCGAACACGACGAATTTCTGACGGCGCGGCTACGCGCGCCCGCCGCCAACCCGCCCCTGTCCCGCCTGCGCCTGGTGCGGGAGTTGCGCGATGCGACCGGGCTGGACCTGCGGCAGTGCCTGGCCGTCGTCAACGACTACTGCGACCGCCACGCCATCTTTCCCCAGCGGCGTGGCCTGGCGCTGTGGCTTTCCCTGCTCCCCTCCCTGTTCCAGATCGGGCTGTCCGCGGGCCTCATTGTGAGCCAGATCGTCCTGGGGCGGGAACTGGCCGCCGCGCACACGCGGGCCACGAGGCACCTCCTCCTGCGGGAACGCATCGCGTGGGACGGCCTCCTGCTGTGTCTGGCTTTTGTGGTTCTTGTGATGAGCCTCATTGGGTACGCACACATGACGCGGTGGCAACGCCGCCAAGCCGAGGACGCCCGAAAGAAGGTGTCGCCGTGAACGACACAGAGACTCTTCACACCGCCGCCTGCCGGTACTGCATCGAGCGGTACGAGCATCTGCACGGCCTGAGCCAGAAGTACCGCGAGCAGGGCGTTCAGTGCGACGCGCACCATCTCCACCCGCGCTGGGCGACTGTGGGGGCCATTCAGGTCGCTGTGGAGGGCATCGTTCCAGCCCAGTACCCGTCACAGGCGGAGATTTGCCGGGCATTGATTGAGGCGGGACGGACAGCGGAGAGCCGTGCGACCCTAACCAAATATTGGCGTCAGGGGGCCATCCTGGAGGCCACGCAGGATGAGCGCGTCCGGTTTACGGAGGCCGTACAGGCGATGGCCTCGAAACCAGCACTGACCGCCGAGCCGCTCCCTTATCGCCGCACCATCCTGGCACTAGAGCGCGAGGAGTTGTGGGCACGCCTCAAGCCGCGCTGGCGCATCGAAACGAACTACTGGATACCGTTCGAGAAGGTCGAACTGGACGAGGAAGTGATGGTGGTTCAGTCAATCGCGCTACGCGAGGCGCTGGGGCTGGAAGTGCTGCGCGGCATCCTGCACGGACGCGGCGTCGAGCGGGCGTACAAACTCTGGGAGCATGGCAGCGAACCCAGCTGCGAGATGGAATTGTCTCTGTTTGACCCGTCCTGGGGCATGGATGAGCATTACTGGTTCTCCGAGGCCATGGACTGGGTGATCTACAACACGCACGAAGGCTCCTCCGCCATCGCTGGGGAGTGGCTTCTGGACACCATCAAGGAGCGTTGGCCGATGTGGGCGGAACACCAGTACGTGCCGTATACCCCGTCCGTCACGGAGCAAAAGAGGCCCCTCTCGGAAGACGAAAGGCAGCGAGAGGAGGTTGCTTTCCAGGCCCAAATCCGTCAGTGGCATTTCTGTGGAGCGGCCGCCACTGGTAAGATAGAGAAGATGATTTCTTTGCTCACGGAAGGTGCCGAGGTCAACGGGACTGTTCCCTACGGGGATGGGCCAACCGCCCTTTATTGGGGTGTTATGAGAGGGCGGGAGGAAGCCGTTCGCTTTCTGCTGGATCACGGGGCGGAGGTTAATGCCCGCTCAGAGGTGGGCGTCACGCCGCTGATCGAGGCGGTCAGCAACGGACACGCAGCGGTCACTCAGCTTTTGCTTGAGGCGGGAGCGGACCCGAATGTGCGTGTCGGGGACTCTCCGAAAGCCCATTGGCGCGCAGGCCGCACGGCCCTGGGCATCGCGCTGGACTCCGAGTACCTGCCGACGCTGGAAGAGGGCCGATGTCGCGCCCAAATCCTCGCGGCCTTGAAAGACGCGGGGGCGCGGCCATGAAGCGCCGCGGTGACTCGCTGTGGCGTATCGCCTGGGCCGCCGTGCGGCAGGCGCTGGTGGGTGTGGTGGTCGTGGTGGCCTCGGTGCCCCTGCTGATGGGCCTGTGCCGGGCGCTCGAGTTGGAGGCGCCGCCCGTGGAGGGGGTGGCGCTGCTCGGCGGCAGCGTCCTGCTGGGCTTCGCGGGCGGCGGGGTAATCGGCGCGCTGCTCGGCGGCCTCGCCGGAAGCGGGCCGTTGGGGCGAGTCCGGCTGGCGGCCGCCCTGGCCGGACTGGTCTGGGGCGGGCTGCTGTGCAGCGTCGCCCTGCCCCTGTACACCGACAGCGTCATGGACGACGTGACGGACGCGGGGACCGAGCAGGCTATCGCGCGGGTCGGCCCCGTGCTGGAACGGCCATCGGGGGCGGCGGATCAGGCGGTGGACGCGGGGGAGAAGCTGGCCATGGCGGCTGCCGCGCGTCTCCCCGCCCTCGCCCTGCTGGGATGGACGCTGCTGGGGCCGGCCGTGGTCGCGCCGCTGGAGGTCCGCCGCCGGAAATAAGAGGGGCCGGGGCAGACGCGCCGGCTCCCCTCCGCGTTTATGCGGGCGTCACGTCGGAGGTGCAGAAGGCGCAGCGCGTGGCGGCAATGGGGATGCTGCTCAGGCAGCGGGGGCACTCCCGTGTGGTCGGGGCGACCGGCGTTTCGGTTTTGCGGCGGGACATCAGATAGTTGACGGGCTTGACCACCAGGAAGAACACCACGGCGGCGATGATCAGGAAGCTGATGACGGTGTTCAGGAACTCGCCGATCTGGAACACGCTGCCGTTGACCGAGAATTTGTAGGCGCTGAGGTCGACCTTGCCCGGGATGCCGATCAGCGGCGTGACGAGGTCCTTGACGAACGCCGTGACGATGGCGCCGAACGCGCCGCCGATGACGACGCCGACGGCCAGGTCTACGACGTTGCCGCGCAGGATGAACTCGCGGAACTCTTTGGCTGCACTCATGAATGATGACCCTTTCTGGGGGAGGATGGCGGACGCCTCGGAGCGCCCGCCTGTTTGCAGCCATTATAACACAGCCGGCCCGACCATGCAAGCGCGGGGGCCGGGGTGCAGTCCCCGGCCAGGCCCAATGGAGGTCATTAGGAGGCCAACGCGAGGCGGGCCGTATGCGGCTCTTCCGCCCGCGCCGCGAGAACGTCCGCCAATTCGGCGCGGGTCATGCCGGAAACCAGCAAGGCGCGAATCAGCAGATCGAGCGACACGCCAGCATCGCCCGCCTCCATCTTCGCCACCCGCGACTGGCTGGAATGGAGCAGTTCCGCCAGCCGCTGCTGGGAGACGTGTTGTTCCCGCCGGCGGCGCTTCAAGGCGGCGCTGAGGGCAATCTTCATCTCAACCAACTCCTTCTCCGGCGGGGAGAGTTCGAGGAACTCGGCGGCGTCCCCGACGGTGAAGCCAGCGGCTTCCAGCCGCCGGCGCTTTGCTGCATCCATGATCATCACACCTTCCGTTCACGCCTCTTCCAGACTATCGTACAGGGACAGCCGCCGCTTGCAGTTGGCGATGACGTTCGGCGGGGTGGTCTGCGTGGTCTTTTGAAACACTTCTGCGATAATGACGGCGTCCGCGTCCAGACGGTACAGGATGCGCCATGTCCTGCCGGTGTCCTGGATGCGTAGCTCGTGGCACCTAGACCCGATCACAGGCATCGGACACGAATGCGGCAAGGTCAGCAGTTCGCCCTGCTGTAGCATCCGCAGGTAGAAGCCGGCTTCAACGCGGGCCTTGCTGGAGAACGGCGGCGTCTTCACCTCACCCTGGAGCCAGACGAGCGGCTTGTCTCCAATGTCTCCCTATTATATGTCAAATCCAGCATAAAGTCAACTCTTCCGGTATCAGGAGAGGCCGAAGGCATCAGAGACAGATTTCCCACACGCACAACGGAGGGGCCGGGGATGACTCCCCGGCCCCTCCACGTTCAGTGACTACACGCGGTCCCGGTTAAGGTCGTCGCGCACGGCGTCCTTGACGCGGCCGACGCCCTCCTGCACCTTGCCTTCCACCTGCTTGGCCTTGCCAGCCAAGTCGTCATCGGTGTTTCCGGTCACGTCGCCCAGCGCGTCCTGGGCCTTGCCCTCGGCCTGCTTGAGCTTGCCTTCCACCACATCTTTGTCGGGCATGGAACTAAGCCTCCTTTGCTGTCTTGACATACACGTTGTACCGCCGCCGAGCCGCCGCTCAAACTTGACGCGCCGGACGCCGCCGTGCTATAATAGGTTCTTCCCGCCGGAACCAAGTCCCGCAGTGCAGCGGTCGGCATTTTCAACCGGGAGGGCTTCGCCCCCATCACGACCATTGAGAGAATCCGAACCATGCAGCACACCAGCGACTCATCGCGCGCCCAGCAGGAGCGCGCCGACTACATCAAACTCAAGCTCGCCGTTGCGGGCGGCCTGTCGGGCGGGGACGACGTGTTCGCCCGCCTCAGCGTCCCCTATGAGGTCGTCGCCCATCTGAAGGAGCGAGTCCGCCTGTCCTATGGGCGGCACAGCCCGAATGACCGGCGCGCCCAGGCGTTCCTGGACCGCTACTTCGCCGACCTGTCCCTGGAGCGCCCGATCACGCTGCCGGGGCTGGGCCAGACGTTCATCCTGGACCGGGCGGGCATGGCGCGGGAGCTGTCCCTGCCGGAAGACGGGGACCATTTCCAGTCGGACATCCTGGAGTCGTATCGTCTGGGAAACGGGCAGGGCGTCCTGCACAACCCCAAGAGCGACCGGCGCACGACGCAGGGGGTGTTCCACGTCGCCGAGGGCGGCGCTGCCGTGCCCGACGACAAGACGGCCGTGCCGAAGCTGGCCTTTGCGCGCCTGCTCGAAGAGGCGCTGCGGCCCCCGCGCGCGCTGCTCACGCTGCCGTTCACCGCCCGCGCGGAGCGGCCCGCCGAGACCTTCGTCTCGCTGCTGCTGCGCCCCGTGGTCGTCCCGGAGGTCCCTGGCGTCACCCCCCGCAAGACCACGGAGGTGCGCTTCCTCGTGCCCGGCACCCTGGTCAGCAACCTGGACTTTGTGGAGCGCATCTTCGGCAACGCGGGCGACCCGCACCTGCCGGAGAACGACGCCGGGAGCGACATCGAGGGGTGGACGGGGCACACCGGCTATGTCATCCTGGCCCCGCACCTGCCGACGCTGACCAAGAAGGCGGTGGGGCTGCCGCACTGGGACGACGCCACGGAGCGGCAGCGGCGCGACGGGCAGTGCTGGCGCACCGAGGACGAGCGATATAATGGCGGCAACGCCTTCAAGATCACGGCGCGCGATCATGCGGGCGTGATGGTGACGCTGATCGCGGACAACTACTACGGCTACTGCAAGAAGGAGGTCAAGACCCAGATCAGTTTCGCCGCCAACCTGCTCGGCAGCGTGGAGGAGGAACATGCGGGCGGCGCGATGGTCCATCCGCAGTACGACCTGGGCAAGCTGTTCAGCGTGGCGACTCACCTCCCCAAGAGTGGGCACACCTTTGAGAAGGTCAAGCGGCTGCTGGGCGACCGGATGCAGCTGCAGAAGGAAGGGTACGGCGTGGACGCCCGCTACCCGGACATCTGCTATGTCCCCGAAAACGTCGAGATCAACCTGAACACGCAGGCCGTGACCTGGCGTAACCTCAGCGGCCGCCAGTCCCTGCCGCTGGATCCCGCGATCACCTACGTCGTGCCGTCCGGCTTCAAGGTGCGTCTGGAGAAGGAGGCCGACTCTGGGCAGTGGCGGCTGATCGGGACCACCGCCGAGGGGACGCTGCTGCACAAGCCCAGCACCGTCTCCGGCGGCGGCAAGAGCGAGATATCCAAGTCCGTCTCCGACTCCATCATGTACGGGCCGTTCTTCGTCGCCGACTTCGAGAAGGACATGGACGCCGTGGGCACGCTGCTCGATCATGACTACGGCAATCGGTTCCGGGACGGTCAGTACCACGAGAGCCGCCCGATCCTCAGCCCGCAGCGCTCGCTCGGCTCGGTGATCAAGCTGCTGACACCCTCCAGCACCCTCTACAATGACGAGTACAACCAGTGGCTCGACGGGATCCCTCACTCCATCCGCGAGCTCGTCTACGTGGTCAAGCGTTCTTATCAGCCGGAGATGGGCGAGAACTGGCGGGCGCACTTCAGCGTGGACGTGGTCAACGGGCGGCCCGGCAACGCGCTGAAATTCGACGGCGAGCGGCTGGTCGCGCACTCCATGCGCGTCGGCTTCACCGAGGACGGGAGCTGGCGCACGTTCTCGCTGCGCAACGACTTCGTGCCCGCCGAGAAGCGGCAGGCCGAGGACGACATCTCCGCCTCCCTGGTCGTCCCCACGGCGCGCCTGGAGAACACCAACCCCCGGTACGACGCCCAGCCGAGCGTGAAATTCGTGGAGAACGCGGAGCGCCGCTTCTTCCAGCGGCCCGACGAGGCGATCCACCGGGGCTACGACAAGTTCACCGAGGCGCACTTCGCCCGGCCGGACAACTTCTTCTCCAACTACCAGCCGCTGACGCCGGCCGAGGCGCGGGCGCTGCTGGCCGCGCCCATCAGCTTCGCCGCATTCACCCCGCCGATGCAGGAGGTGGTGCGCCGGGCGGCGGAGGGGGACGGCTACTTCGTCTCCAGCGCCCATCCGCGCATCGTTGACGGTAAGCCGACCAAGAACCCGCGCTACCTGCAGACGCGGTCCGACCTGACCGACGCCCGGCCCGGCTATCTGGGCGAGGCCGGGATGCGCCTGCACCGGCAGGTGTCCTGGGACCAGCCCCTGTACGCGCCGGTCAACGCGACCCTGCCCGGGCGGCGGCTGAACCCGCCCGACGCGGCGGCCCGCATCCGCTCGCTGGCCGTTTACAACCCGATCCACTATCAGGAGACGCCGGAGCTGTTCATGGAGCTGATCAGCAGCCTCACCGGCCGCTCCCCGTCCACGACCGGGGCCGGGTCGGAGGGCGCGCTGACCAAAGGGCCGTTCAACGCCCTGCCGCCGATCATTGATCTGAACAACGCCCTGGTCGCGCACATCCTGACCGGGACGGAGTGCTTCGTCACCGCCGCCGGGTACGTCGGCCCGCACTTCCGGGTGGACCACGACATCAGCCTGCTGGTCCCGGAGGTCTGGGCGCGCATGGAGGTCCACGAGCGCGACCCGCGCTATTTGATCGAGAACAACTTCCTGGAGAGGCTGGAGGACTTCGAGCATCAGGGCAAGACGGTGCTGGCGAGCCGGCTGGGCTGGCGCATCACGGCGCACTTCGTCCGCACCTTCTTCGGCATCGTCTTCGACAACCCGAACGACCTGTTCTCGAAAGAGATGCTGCGCCCGGAGCTGCAGGATCTGGAGTCCTTCGTGGACGGCGTGGACAACATCGTGACCGCGCAACGCCTCGTCGCCGAGCACTACTTCCGCGACAGCGGCGTGGACCTGGCCTGCCCGCCGCTGCGCGCCCTGCTGCACATCATGCGCGACGGCCGCTTTGAGGGGGCCGACATCAACGACCCGGCGATCCGGGGCCTGTTCACTTACGACGCGCTGACCGAAAGCGACTGGTATCAGGAGCGCCTGCGGACGCAGCAGGCGCTGGACGTGCGCGCCTGGACCCGCCACATCGCCTACCTGGAAGAACTACTCCGTGACACGGGGCCGCTCGGCGAGGCGCAGCGGCGCGACATCGCCGCGCGCTTCCAGAAGGCACACACCGCGCTGGAGCGGGCGCAGGGGCCGGAGTACGTCGCGTCGCTGCACGGCTTCCTGGGCGCGGACCCATCTGTCCTGCCCTGCAAGCACTGCCCGTGAGCCGTCCCTCGGCGTCGCAGGGGCTTGGCATGCCAAGCCCCTCCCTCAGCCGCCGATTCAACCATGCAAGCCACGCTCGACGCCATCACTGAAGACCTGCACCGCCTCCGTGCCCAGTCCCTGCTGCCGGCGCTGGAGGCGGGCCTGAACGAACAGCAGATTCAAGCCTTCCACCACGGCGACGGGCCGTGCCTGGTGCTGGCGGGCGCGGGCAGCGGAAAAACGACCGTCCTGACGCGCCGGGTCGCCCGGCTGCTGGCCGAGGGGGCCGCGCCGGAACGCCTCTTCGTCGCCACGTTCACCAAGAAGGCCGCCGATCAGATGAAGGAGCGGCTGGCCCGGCTGCTGGGCGAGGGCGGGGACGCCATCGTTGAGAAGCTCTGGATCGGCACGTTCCACGCCCACTGCCTGCGGATTCTCAAGCACGAGTGGGCGCACCTGTACGGCAAGGCAGGCTACTTCCAGCTCGCGGACGAGAACTGGCAGGTGCGCGTCGCCAAGGCGATCCTGGGCGACAAGGACTGGATGGCGCGCGGCCTGCCGTCCCCGCCCTTCGGCCTGAACGTCGCCTACGACCCCAAAGGCGCGCTGTCCGCCGTCTCCGCCGTCAAGAACCGGGGCCATGACGTGGCCGAGGCCGAGCGGGCGTTCCGGGAGCACGAGCCGGACTGGGCGGACTCCGCGATCCAGACCCTGTGCAAGTTCTGGCGCTGCTACGAGCAGGCCAAGCAAGCCAAATTTGATCTGCTGGCGAAGAAGCCCTCGCGCCGCCTGGACTTTGATGATCTTCTGATTGAGACACTGCGGCTGCTGCAGGAGCACAAGGACGTCCGTGAGAAGTACCAGCGCCACTTCCAATACGTTCTGATTGACGAGACGCAGGACACCAGCCGGGTGCAGTGGGAGATCTCGCGGCTGCTGTGCGCGGGGCACGGCAACATCTTCATCGTCGGGGACGTGGGGCAGGCGATCTACAGCTTCCGGGGCTGCTCGCCGGAGGCGACGGTCGGGCAGTACGGCGGCGCCTACCCGAACGGGGCCATTATTCGCCTGCCGGCCAACTATCGTTCCTCGGCCACCATCGTGCGTGCCGCGAATGAGCTGATCGGGCGGGCGGGCATTGACGCCCGGTACCGGCTGGCAATGGCGGCGACTCAGGGGGAGGGGGACGCGCCCTCGCGGCACGAGCACGCGACCGCCGAGGACGAGGCGCAGTGGGTCGCGGAGACGCTGAAGGGGCTGCAGTCCTGCGGGGCGATGCTGCAGGACTGCGCCGTGCTGTTCCGGACCAACGCCTACTCGCGCGCCCTGGAGGAGGCGTTCGTCCAGGGCGGCGTTCCCTACGTGCTGCAGGGCGCGCTGGGCTTTTACGCGCGGCGGGAGGTGCGCGACCTGTGCGCCTTTTTGCAGCTCACCGTGGAGCGCGACAGCCCGGCGGCGGACGAGGCCGTCCGGCGCGTCCTGAACGTCCCGTCCCGGAAGTTCGGCAAGCCAACCCATTTTCTGGGCCATGCCTTCGTCGCCGAGGTGGAGACGCAGGCGGCGCGCCAGGGCTGCTCGCTCTACAAAATCCTGCAGGCCGGCCAGTTCAAGACATCGCAGGGGCTGGCGGTCAAGGACTTCCGGGACATGATCAAGGACATCCACGGGGCCGGCGAGGGGGCCGAGGAGCGCCTGCGTGCGGCCCGCGCCCTGGGCTATGACGAGTGGCTCTTGCGTGAGGAGGGCCACGTCGAGGACGAGGGCAACTCGCGCCTGGACAACCTGGAGGAGCTGTGCGTCGCCGCCCGCGCCTTCCCCTCCCCCAAGGATTTCCTCGACTTCGTCGCCGCCCAGAACAGGCCAAAGGAGGGCGAGGAGGCCGGCGACGCCGTGGAGATGATGACCATCCACCGCGCCAAGGGCCTGGAATGGCCGAACGTCTTCGTCGTCGGCTTCGCCTTCGGGATGCTGCCCCACCACCGCTCCCTGCGCTGGCAGGACGAGGACAGGACGCAACTGCTGGCCGACAGCAT
>Ga0213875_10001792_pt1 | contig 13409 bp, 10 predicted proteins | sample BarmaccomBMRX_R8_FD_160105 | JGI IMG/M metagenome (GOLD analysis project Ga0213875, IMG submission 160105) | Root-associated microbial communities from Barbacenia macrantha in rupestrian grasslands, the National Park of Serra do Cipo, Brazil - RX_R8 | ecosystem: Host-associated > Plants > Roots... | reverse complement strand
CGCCCAAGGCCGAGCGGATCGCGGACAAGCTCGCCGCCGAGTGGAACGCAACCGAGACATCCCTGGAGGAGCTCGAGACGCAGCTTTCCTACCCGCTCACCCGAGTCGCGGCCGACATCCGGCGGGCGCTGGCCAGCAAGAGCTTCCACGATCGCGTCACGGAGAAACTGGCCCGCGACCCACGATGGCACGACGCTGCGGTTGCTGATCGCCGCAAGAAAGCTCGCCAGTTAGCTTGTTCTTCTGCAAGCGAGCTACCGGCTTGCCTGGCGCGCAGAGCGACCTGATATGAGCACCAGAACAGGCGAGCACCACGGATCAGGTGGCCGCGCATAGCGGCGGGCCGGCGCACGAGTATCAAAGGGACCTTCGCGATGCCAGCCGCCTGGCGGGGCCTGGTAAGCGCGACACGCATCCGCCCGGCCTGCATACTTATGCACACAGTCCTGCACGAAGATCGAAGGTCGGGCCAGCGGCGATGCCGATCGACGGCGTTACGCTGAGTGACGAGCACGGCCAAGGATAACGCGCGCCGGCCCGTGACCAACCGCACCGAGCAGTTCCGCAACTTCGCCCAGTTCCTGATGATCGGCGCGCTCTCAAGATTGCGGCTGTCCCGGATGGCGATGAGGCCAGGCAGCCATGCGGCACCGTGAGGGACCGTGAGGGACCGGACCAGTCATCTGTCCACCCCTCGGGTCTGAAACAGACACCAGGCACACCTGGTCACGTAACACAAACACGCCGGGACCGTGCACTCAAGAGCTCACATGTTGTCTCTGTCCGCGGCTATCGGCAATCACCATTCCAAAGTTTAGCGAATCTGGGCCACTCTCCGATGTCAAGGTACCCGTCCACCCACACCACCCCGGCTCCAGCGATGCCGCAAGCCAAAAGTTCGTCATGAGGAATTGATAGTCCTGCCTTAGCCCGCGCCATAACCGACAGTGCCTGCGAAACAACCTCTCGCCGGAACGCGACGGCGGTCCATACGCCGTCGTATTCGCGAGGTCTGTCAGGATGTTCAGTGTAATCGATGACGACGCTCTCGCCGTTTTTCCTGGCGACCTTCACCGCTCCAGCCTTTGAGGCCCACGGGACCGCTTCAATGTCAGCAGCAAGGAAAGCCATGGACGTTCGGTCGAGCCTATCCAGCAATTCAGCTACGGGTGAACGACCATTCTCGAATTGGAGAATGTGGTCAGGAAGCAGCATGATATTCTTCTCGCCGAAAAGGTGCGCGGCCGACATCATGGCGCCGCAGTGGTCCACCACATCTGATCTCTGATGAACAATGGCCAGCATTCCCTGATCGGCGTATTTCGCAAGGTGATCCACTATATCAACCTTATGCTTTCGTATCACGACCACGATCCGGTCGACGACTTTGGAATTGATGGTGAGCTCGATTATATGATCTATGGCCGCACCACCTCCGGGCAGGGGAAGCAGCTCCTTGGAAAAAGGCATGCCAATTCGGCTCCCCAGACCACCCGCAGGCAGAACGACTATAGCACCATCGGCAAGACTCATTATCCCGTCCTTTCATCTGGACGTTGAAGAAGGCTGTTCTTTACTCATCCCTCGCCGACCGTCTGCCAGCGACGCAGAAGTCGTACGAATGGTTCCTTCCGCTTGCAGAATTCCCGTACTGGACGTTAAAAAGCGAGTACGGTAATCAATGAATATCGAACTCCTGCGCATACTCGAAGACTAAATTAACGAAGTTCGCCGAGACCCGCCTTCCCCCTTGCGAATAAGCCGCTCGGCGAGTTCCGCATCCTCAATGGAAATTCTTGGCATAGTGTTGTCGCCATGCGCATCCAGGATCGCCTCTGAGAAACGCTGGAAAATGTGACGATCCTCCAGTAAGGATACCACCCCAGCTCGCAGATCAGCGCTAAGTGCAGCGATGCAGTTACATGAATAACCAGTCGGCCGGCTACCGGGACCTGATCCTCGCTGCGCACCGGCAGCTGGCCGCGCCGATCGTGTGGTGCTGGGATAACCTCAACATCCACCTGGCCCCGGAGCTGGCGGACTTCGCCCGGGAGAACATCACGTCACGGTGATTCTGAGGTTCCCAGAAGCATGCCAAATGAAGCATATTTCTACACTGTTATCCGTGGCCAGGCAATGCTATACGGAGCGGAACCCGGCGTTCGACCGCGGGCAACGAGCACTCGAACATATAACTCGTGACTACGCTGTTGACTCTGCGCTTTGCTCGATATGCTGATTAGGTCTGCAGGTGCTGTACCCTAATGTCAGCCGGAATCCTTGCACACCGATCCGGCGATGCTCCAGAGTCGAATCAACCGGACCCCGGCGTGGTCGGCTCGCATGGGTGGCGCCAATGTTACGATGCCGGCGTTGCTGTACGAAGCTTTAATTTTGCGGGCTTGGATGAACCGAATTTACTTGGTTAACGTGGCGACTAGGCCGACACCTTGAACCATAACGAGACTCGCGGAAAGAGTTGAGCAATGCATCCACCTGCGGTCGGCATTCTCGCAACCGGTTCCTACCTGCCAAAGGAAAAGGTGGATGCCGAGGAGATAGCTAAGCGCGTAGGCGTCAGTTCCGACTGGATTCTGCGCAAGACCCAGATCGCCACGCGCAGGTACGCAGCGCCGGACGAGGCGACCTCCGACCTTGCCATGCGCGCCGCGGTAGAGTCCCTCAACGGCTCCGGGCTGGACGTTGACCAACTCGGATTCATCATTGTGTCCACGTCGACCCCCGATTCACCGCAGCCGCCCACGTCCTATCTATTGCAGGATGCAATCGGCGCCCGTCGCGCCGTCTGCTTCGATGTCAACGTTGTGTGCAGCGGGTTCGTGTATGGCCTGGCCATTGCCCGAAGCATGCTCGCGCAGTGGCCCGGCACGTACGCGCTGGTGGTGGCGTCGGACGTCTACTCCAGATCTCTCGACTTCTCCGATCGTGGTACGGCGGTACTGCTGGGGGACGGCGCCGGTGCCGCCATCGTCGGGCCGGTCGGCGAGTCGTACGGATTCCTCGACTTCGAACTCGTCAGCGACGGTGCCGCGCATCAGCTGATCCGTGTCGATGCGGGCGGGAGCCGCCGACCGGCCAGCCATGACACGGTTGATGGCGGGGAGCACTACTTCAAGATGAACGGGCGGGGTGTCAGGGACTTCGTATTGGAACACGTCCCGCCGGTGCTCGAGACGCTGGTCACCCGGGCCGGTAACGACATGAAAGACGTCAACGTCTTCGTGCCGCATCAAGCCAACGGGGTACTGCTTACCGAGTTGATAGAGCGCTCTCGCCTGACTACGGCCAGGACATCTCGGACACTGGAAAAGTACGGCAACATCGGGAGTGCGTCGGTGGCGGTGGCGCTGGACGAGGCTAACCGCACTGGCCTGCTTAGAGCGGGCGATTTGGCGCTGTTGGCCGGTTTCGGGGGAGGCATGTCCATCGGTGCTTGCCTAGTCCGCTGGCCGGCCACGGATCAGAAGGAGTGAAGGTGACCGCGATCAGCAGGGTAGGCGTGGTGGGCTGCGGCATTATGGGCGCCGGCATAGCCGAGATATGCGCACGTGCCGATTTGGACGTACGCGTCGCGGTAGTCGCCGAGAGGTCCGCCGAGCGGGGCCGACGGCGGCTGGCTGCCTCACTCGGACGCGGCGTACGCAAGGGCCTGTTCACCGAGGCCGACCGCGAGCTAGCTTTGAAACGCGTGTCGTTCGCCACGAAGTTGAGCGACCTGGCTGACAGGCAGATTGTCTTCGAGGCGGTGCCCGAGAATGAGGCGCTGAAATTGCGCGTTTTCTGCGAGCTCGACCACTCGATCTCGGATCGGGCAGCGATTCTGGCCTCCAATACGTCTTCGATCCCTATCCACCGCCTGGCGGCGGCGACAGGCCGCCCCGAGCGCGTCGTCGGCGTCCACTTCTTCAGCCCCGTGCCCTCGCTCCCCTTGGTCGAACTGATCGGCACGTCGTCCACGGAAGCAGCGACGCTTGCCAGAACGGAGGCATTCGTCGAAGGCGTGCTGGGCAAGCAGGCGATCCGATCGCAAGACCGACCGGGCTTTGTCGTCAACGTCCTGCTGATCCCGTACTTGTTGTCCGCGGTACGGATGGTGGAGTCGGGGTTCGCCACACCCCAGGTGATCGACAAAGGCATGATGCTAGGGTGCGGTCAGCCGGTGGGCCCCCTACGCCTGGTGGACTTGATCGGGCTGGACACCGTTGCCTCGGTCGCTCGAGCCTTGCACGAAGAATTCACGGAGCCGCAGTACATGCCCCCGCCGATGTTGCTGCGCATGGTCGACGATGGGCTGCTCGGCAAAAAGGCCGGGCGCGGCTTTTACGACTACACCTGACGCTACAGCGGAATGTTGCCATGGGCACCGCGGCCAACGGGCGCCGCGGCCAGCGCTTGCGCCAGCCGATATCGGGATTCTTCCGGGTCGATCACTTCGTCCACGGCGCCGATGGATATGGCGCGCCCAACGCCCCCGGCGAGGCGTTCATGCTCGCGGGTGAGCCGATCGTGCAGTTCCGCACGCTCGCTCTCGGCCGCCGCGGCCAGCTCCTTGCGATGCAGGATGCCTACGGCCGCGTGGGCGCCCATAACTGCGATTTCGGCATCGGGCCAGGCATAAACGGCGGTGGCGCCCAGCGAGCGGGAGTTCATTGCGACGTAAGCACCGCCGTAAGACTTCCGGGTCACCAGAGTCACCCTGGGCACTACGGCTTCCGCAAAGGCATAGAGCAGCTTGGCGCCGCGACGCACCACGCCGCCCCACTCCTGGTCGATGCCAGGTAGGTACCCAGGTACGTCAACGATCACCAGGAGCGGCACGCCGAAGCTATCGCACATACGCACGAATCGTGCCGCCTTCTCAGCCGCTTGGGCATCCAGGCAGCCTCCCTTGCGCAGAGGGTTGTTGGCGACCACCCCAACGCTTCGCCCGCCGAGGCGCCCAAGACCCACCACGATGTTCGGCGCCCACCTGGCCTGCAGTTCCTCGAATGTCGTGGTCTCCTCCGCGTCGAGCAAGGCGCGCAACACGGGCTTTACGTCGTAGGCGCGGTTGGCCCGCTCGGGCAGGAACGCGCGCGGGTCCGGCCCACCCGCCGACATCCGCAAGTCAAATATGCCGGGCCGGGCGAACATCGCGGTGAGCCGCCGTGTCCGCAGGTAGGCGTCATCCTCGGAGGCAGCCACCACGTGCACCACACCGGACTTGCGGCCATGTGCCTCCACACCGCCAAGCCCCTCCTGGTCGATCTGTTCACCGGTAATTGAACGGACCACATCGGGGCCGGTAACGAACACCCGTCCCCCTGGAGACATGATCACCACGTCGGTCAGCGCCGGTCCGTATGCGGCACCGCCGGCGGCCGGCCCGACTACTACTGAGATCTGCGGAATCCGGCCGGACGCGCGGATCATAGCCTCGAACATTCGGCCGACCGCTTCCAGCGATTCCACTCCTTCCCTCAGGCGGGCACCGCCGCAGTGCCATACCCCGACCACCGGGTGACGTTCCCGAATCGCGATGTCGATGGCCTCCACGATGTGCCGGCATCCGTCACTTCCCAGCGCGCCTCCCATCTTGGTGGCATCCGTGGAATACGCGATCACCTTGGCGCCGTCGATCAGGCCGCGCCCGGTGTACACCCCGGACGAGTCTTTCGGATGCAGAGGCTGGAGGGAATCGGCGTCCAGTAGCCGAGTCAGCCGGGCCTGCGGGTCGCGCAGATCGACCCCGCTCTGCGCGCCGTTCTGTGCCTCCGAGGTGGTGGTCAGCGTCGTCATATAGATCCTTCCCAGCGTCATCCGTGCGGTTCGATGGCGGTTACCAGGTGACCGGCAGGGACTCGATCCCATGAACGTACGAGTACGAGCGGAACGGCACCTCATCGAAGGGCACGGCTAGCCGCAGGCCGGGGAACCAGCGCAGCAGCGCGGGATAGGCGATGCGCATCTCCATGCGCGCGAGGGGGGCGCCGATGCAGTAGTGGATGCCGTGACCGAACGCGACATGCGAGAAGCCCGTGCGAGAGAGGTCGAGCGATCCCAAGCCTTCGCCCAGTGCCTCGTCCCGGTTCGCCGTGGTCAGCGAGCAGAATACCTGTTCCCCCTGCTTGACGACTTGGCCAGCGATCGTCACATCCTCCAGCGCTGTCCGCGGCATCGCGCTGTTCACCACGGACAGATAGCGCAGCAGTTCCTCGACCGCCCCCGCAACAGCGGCCGGTTCGCTGCGCAGTCGCGCAAGCTGGTCGGGATGTCGAAGCAGCAGCAGAGTGCCGATGCCCAGCATATTGGCGGTGGACTCATGCCCGTTGAACAGCAGCAGATCGGCGATGCCGGCGAGTTCTTCGTCGGTCAGGTCATCGCCATGCTTGCGAATCAACGTGCCGATCAGGTTCTCGTCTGGCTTTTTTCGCTGCCGCGCGACGAGTTCGGTCATGAACGTGTGAAATTCCAGGTTGAGCTTCCCCAACTCGTCCGGGCTCAAGAAGGCGTCGAGGCGCTTATGGCTCCGCGCCTGGAACTTGGCGCGGCTCTCGTACGGCACGCCAAGAAGCTCGCAGATCACCAACGACGGGACGGGCAGGGCGAAGGCCGTGATCAGATCGACAGGCGGGTCGGCTTCCGCCATACGATCGAGGCATTCGGCAACGACTGTCTCGACGCGAGGCTGCAATTGTCGCATCCCGGCCGCGGTGAACTCGGGTGCCAGCATCTGGCGCAGGCGAGTGTGTTCCGGTGGGTCATAAGCGAGGAAGAAGCCCGCAGGGAAAGGCGAGCGGTCATTTTCTCCATCGCTGCGCCTATCCTGCGGCAAGCCATGGTTGCTGAACCGAGCTGCGTCCCCCAGAACGGCGCGGATATCCGCGTGCCTGGTGATCAGCCAGGCCGACGCGCCGTCTGGCAGCTGGATACGCGTGATCGGAGCCTCGATGCGCAACCGCTCCAGTTCCGCGGCTGGGCCGAAGCCATCCCGCCACAGGTGCAAAGGCATCTCCAGCGCTTCTGTCATGTCGTCACGTCCTCGCGGGAAGCTCGCACGTTCGACTGCATGAGGCGTCCAGTCGAACGGCCATCCAGGTCTCTTGCGTCATGGATAACCTTGCTCGCCCGGCCGTGGTCGGCGCCAGGCGACCGCTCGCCACGCCGCATGAGATTTAGTCGGTCCTCGCCAATCTCGGCGCGGACTTCTGGTGCGGTGATGCCCAGGCCGGGCTGCGGCGCGAGGCACAGCACACCAACTTTGCCGATATGTCCGTTGTTCTGTACCAGCCGTGCGGCCTCGCCCACCTCGTCGAGCCGGTACAAGGACGACAGCGTGGGCACCAACCGGCCACGTTCGAACAGCCTGTTACACTCCGACTGTTCTTGCAGGTTGGCAATGTGACTGCCGATCACACGCTTTAGGCTCATCCAGAGGTACCGGTTGTCGAAGTAGTGCTGGTAGCCGGTGCTGGACCCGCATGTCACGACGGTGCCGCCCCTCCGCACACAGAAAACCGACGCGCCGAAAGTGGCGCGGCCGACGTAGTCGAAGACCACGTGCGGATCCTCGCCCACCTCTCTTCGGATGATTCGCCCGACATTCTTACCCAGTTGGATCGCATGATCGTCAGGCGATGAACCCTCGGCCACGAGGTCAATCTGCGAGCGGTCGATGATCACGTCACAGCCCAGCTTGCCGAGCACTCGAGCCTTCGCCGCTGAACTGACGACGCCCACTGGTATGCCGCCGGCGGCGAGCACCAGCTGGACCGCGAATGCACCCAGACCGCCGGTGGCACCCCAGATGAGCACCACGTCACCCAGCTTGATGCGTGCGCCGCGGTCACTGATCAGCATCCGGTATGCAGTACCGGCACACAATGTTGTGGATGCCGCCTCCTCCCAGGTCAGATGCGCGGGTTTAGGTAGAAGCTGGCTAGCACGGGCCACCGCGTAGTGGGCGAGCCCGCCGAAGTTGGTCTCAAAGCCCCATGCCCGCTGCTCGGCACCGAGCATGCCGTCCGCGTGGGTGGCGGGTTCTTGATCGTCAACATAGGCCGGGCTGGCCACGACATGATCACCGATGCGCCAGCGTCGTACGGCCGACCCCACCCGGACGATGACGCCCGCGGCATCGGAGCCCACGACGTGATAGTTCTGGTCATGTCTTTCGGCGAACCCGCCTTGTTGGGCGAACTTGCGCAGGAAGCCGAAGGTCGGCAACGGCTCGAACATCGCTGACCACACGGTGTTGTAGTTAATTGAGCTGGCCATCACCGCGATTAGCGCTTCGTCGGGTGCGAGCTCGGGCATCGGAACCCGCCCGACCCGCAAGGACCGGCGCACATCCTTGTCTTCTACCCCCAGGAACATCTCCGTATCATCCGCCCGCAGGTGAGCAGCCAGATAGGAGTCGGGAACCGATTCGGCTGCCAGCTGACCGGGTCCAACTTCAGAGATCACTGCGGCTCCGAGCGAATCAACTTCCATATCCTTTTCTCATTACTCTCAGGGTGCGGAGGGAGGCTAAGGGTGCTGTTCTCGCTACGAACTCTCACAAGGAGTCTCTCGCGACGCTGTCGACCAGGATGCTACCATTTATCCTTTCGCCCAACCAGTCACTGGGAACAGTTACACCAAGCAAGTCAGGTCTTGCCCTGGACTGCGTCCAGAAGTTAACTAGTGCTGCCGCGGCCCCTCGCCACTATTACCAACGAGGAGAGAATCATGACTAGAATTAAAACACGCATGCAGCCCCAGGCTCTGAACCAGGCAACCGAGGGAATCGACCGCATCAATGTGACAGGAGGTGCGACAGGCGCTCCGGCCGAGGGAAGCAGAATCAAGACGGCGATTTCTTCGGTCTACGACTCCATCGCCGGATCCTGGAACCTGGGAGACACCTGGAACTGGGGTCTATACGATCCAGAAATCGCTCGTGAGCTGAACGATCTTATTGCAGGGTACGACCAATTTAGCACGGACGGCTTCGCGGAGCAGATGTATTATTACACTCTGCGTCAGATTCCTATCCCCATCCACTACCACAAGGGTAAACGCATCCTTGAAATCGGTAGCGGCCTCGGCGGGGGACTCAATTTCTTGTCACGCGTCCTTCCCGGTACGGAATTGACCGGGCTTGACATCTCTCGAGTTGCGGTGCAGCGAGCGAGTTCGCGATATAGCCGGCCTGGAACAATACATTTTACGTACGGTGATGCCGAATCCTTGCCTTTTGAGGATCATACATTCGACGCGGTCCTGAACATCGAAAGTTCACACAACTACCCTAACCTGGAAACGTTTCTCGCGGAGGTGGCCCGGGTGTTGATCCCGGGTGGCTATTTCTCCATAACTGACTTCTTCACAGACGTGCAGCAGGCGCGACTCGACCAAGCCAAGGCGAAGTGCACGCACCTGGAGTGGATTGCACAGACCGACGTTTCCGAACAGGTGGGCGCTGCCGTCCGGCAGCGGATGGCGCCTGGTAGCTATGTCCGGACGACACTAGCCAGGCAGCGAATGTCACTTATTCGACGGATCATCGCCAGGCATGCTGCAGAAGCCAGTATGGGCGGTCTTTTCACTGGCGACGCAAGTAAAGGGCCGTTTGCGCGGTGGGTGCGCAAAGTTGCCGGGGTCGGCATCTTGGATCAAGCGACAATCCGTGCCTATGTCAACCATGTCGCGGTCAGACGCCCGAATACCGATGATCACGCATAATGGCTCTCTGCGACACGACCTACGACGCTTGTGACCGGGAGAGATGGGCTCTTGAGTCACCCAAGCGGCGTGGGCGCTCTGAGTTCGAACGGGATCGAGCGCGTGTGCTGCACAGTCCGGCTCTGCGCCGACTGGCGGTCAAGACTCAGGTGACGGACCCGTATGATGGCAGCTCGCGGAACCGCCTTACGCATTCGCTCGAATGCGCCCAGGTCGGCCGGGAGCTCGGCAAGGCGTTTGGCAGTGACCCTGACTTGGTGGAAACCGCCTGCCTGGCACACGATCTGGGGCATCCTCCGTTCGGGCACAATGGTGAGGCGACGCTGGATGCGATCGCTGCCAAGTGCGGCGGGTTCGAGGCCAATGCTCAGAGCCTCCGCATCTTGACCAGGTTGGAGTCCAAGTCCTTCGCCCCGGACGGCCCGCCATTGCACGGCCGAAGCGTAGGTCTCAACCTAACCAGAGCCGCACTCGACGCCGTCATGAAGTACCCGTGGCCGAGAGCAGCTGGCGCCGGCGAAGTCGGCGCTGGCCGGTCTCGATCGACAGCCGTCCGGAACGTCGGGAAATTCGGAGTGTATGAGGACGAAGCCGGGGTCGCCGCCTGGGTGCGAAAGGGGGTTCCCGAGATGCGACCGTGTTTTGAGGCGCAGGTCATGGACTGGGCTGACGACGTCGTCTACTCCGTTCATGACTTGGAGGACGCGGTGATCGCAGGTCATGTGAAGTTTTATCAGCTCACGGACCCGACCGACCTGAGGGCGGTGTGTTCATATGCTGCGAAATGGTACTGCGATGCGGAATCAGCGGAGCTAGAGGATCGGCTTCATGCGCTCCACGCTGAGCCGTTTTGGCCAGCCGACTTCGACGGCACCCAGCGCGCCCTGGCCGCGTTGAAGAATCTCACCAGCGAGCTGATCGGTCGTTTCTGCCGGGCCGCGGAGCGGGCCACCCGCTACGAGTACGGTCCAGATCCGCTGACTCGCTACGCCGCCGACCTGATCGTGCCGCGGGAGGAACGGCTAGAGTGCGCGCTCCTCAAAGGGGTCGCGGCGCACCATGTAATGGGCCGAGCCAGCCACGGGCAGACCCAGGCCAGGGAGCGCGAAGTGATTATCGGGCTCGCGGACCGGCTATCCACCACCGCGCCGGACTCCCTTGAGCCAGTCTTCCGGGAGATGTACCTGTCCGCAGCCAGCGATACGGCAAGGCTACGCGTGATTGTCGATCAGGTCGCGTCCCTCACGAATGCTTCGGCGATGGCCTGGCACATCGCTACTTCAGCGAGGTGAGGCTACCGTTCATGGCTACGGGATCTTGGGAGTCAGTGAGCAAAGCCAAAGCTTTGGTTATTGTCGTATAAGCTTGCCGTCGCCACCATGTTCGCGCTGAGCTCAGGCGATTCCGAACTGGTCGTTGATGAATTGGAATAGATCCTCATCACTCGCGTCCCCGATCGTCGTGTTCTCCTCCGAGGTCTCGCCGGGCTGATCGATCACCGTCAGCAGGAAGCGCAGCATGGTAGCCACTTCTCGGGCAGGCAGCCGCGCGGGAGGCGCGGCCAATATATGACTCTTTAGGTTTTGAAGCTGCGCCATCACATCATCTGCAGGACGGTCAGCTTGGTGTTTAAAATATGACGATATGTGTACAACGACATCTGCGAGCGTCGGGTAGTCGAATACCAATGACGGTGGTAGCGCCAGACCCGTCGCTCGATTTATACGATTCCGGAACTGAACGGCACAGAGAGAATCGAACCCGAGATCGCGGAAGGTTCGGCGCGCATCGAGTGCTGCGTGATCCGTATATCCGAGTACTTCTGAAGCGTGACGTTGCACCAGAGTCAACAACGCCCGCTGCCGCTCCGGCGCGCTGAGCTGGGCGAATGTGTCGTATGCGTTATGGGCGTCGCCCACAGCATGTTCGCCTCGACCGGTAAACATCCGCTTGAGCGCGGCCACCTCAGGGATTTCATCGAACAGATGCGTTGGATGTATCGACGTGACTCGAGGATAGAACAGTGCCCATTCGATAGCGCTGATCATTACCGATGTCGCCCGCTCGCTCAGCGCCTGGTAGAAAGCCAAGGTCGCGATTTCGGGGTCCATCGGCACGAGACCTCCGCGACCAAGCGCGCGCTCGACGGCCGTGTTACCGGAGCCGAGACCAGGGCTGTCCCAACGACCCCAGGCAATGGCCGTGGCAGGAAGTCCCTGATTTTTGCGATACTCCGCCAGCGCGTCCAGGAATGCGTTCGCCGCAGCGTAAGCCCCTTGGCCCGCGTTACCAATCGCGCCCGCCACAGAAGAGAAGAGAATAAAAGCCGAAAGGCGCATGTCCTTGGTCAACTCGTGCAGCTGCCACGCAGCGCTTACCTTTGGGCGCAATACCTGCTCGACTTGCGCTGGAGTCATCGTCTCGATCACGGCATCGTCGAGGACTCCCGCGGCATGTATGACGGCAGTTAGCGGGTGGTCTGAGTCGACTCGGTCGAGCGATGCGACTAGCGAAGCGCGATCAGCCGCGTCACATGCCACGATATCTGCATGCGCACCCAAGGCAGTGAGTTCCGACTCGAGCGATGCGGCTCCTTCACTGGCCCGTCCCGTTCGACTCAGTAGCAGCAGGTGACGTATACCAGCGGAGGCCAGCGACCGCGCAATCTGAGCTCCCAATGCCCCAGTGCCTCCGGTAATGAGCACGGTCCCATCGACATCGTACGGTTGATCAAAGCTATGGCCAGACGGGGCCCTTGTTAGCCTACGGGCCAGCAGTCCGGTATCCCGGATTGCCAACTCGCCTTCACCGGCCGAGAGTCCTAGGGCTTTGACGAAGAGGCCCAATACGCGTGAGCTGAGTGTGTCCGGAAGATCGATCAGCCCCCCCCAGCGATCCGGGCACTCCATGGCCGCGACGCGCCCAAACCCCCAAAGCAGTGCCTGGATCGGGGCGGTTACCGCATCGGTGTCGCCCGTGGAGATTGCACCGCGAGTGACGCACCAAAGCGGCGTTCTCACACCAGCGTCCCCGAGTGCCTGGACGAGAGCGATCGTGGCGATCAGTCCATGCAGCTTCGTGGAGTATGCGTTTTCGCCAAGACCAACTAGGGAAACTATCCCTGTCGGCTCGGCACCGTTGATCACATCACGGACCGACGCGCACAAGTCGGTCCGACTTACCATGCCACCGGGAAGCTCGAGACATATGACATCGATGCCTGCGTCAGCCAAACCGCTTAGACAGCTGGATATCGTGTGGTTTCTCGTGTAGTTCGCCGGCACGGTGACCAACCACCGCCCCGATATGGCACTCGGCCGCTCCCGGAGCGGTCGCCAGGTGAATTGGTATCGCCAACTGTTCACAGACGCGCGCTCTCGGTGGCTTCGCCACCAAGTCGCGAGGCCGGGGACGGAGCCGGCGAGTGCTGCTGGGTCAACGTTCGTGAGTTCTGCCAGATAAGGGACATCCAGACGTTCGACTGCCTTCCAAAAGTCGGTATCTTCCCTCCCCGAGTCTGTCGGCTCTAGGTCATCCTCCTTTGTGGGCTCAAGCCAGTAGTGCTGTCGTTGGTAGGGGTAGGTGGGTAGGTCGATGGTGTGGGGGTTGTGGTGGGTGAGGAGGGGGGTCCAGTCGATGAGTGTTCCGTGGGTGTGGCAGGTGGCGAGAGCTGTTGGGAGGGT
>Ga0213875_10001791_pt1 | contig 13421 bp, 10 predicted proteins | sample BarmaccomBMRX_R8_FD_160105 | JGI IMG/M metagenome (GOLD analysis project Ga0213875, IMG submission 160105) | Root-associated microbial communities from Barbacenia macrantha in rupestrian grasslands, the National Park of Serra do Cipo, Brazil - RX_R8 | ecosystem: Host-associated > Plants > Roots... | reverse complement strand
CCAACCCCATCATCGCCGCAATATCCCCCAACGGCGTCAAAGCCGCCGCACGAGAAATCTCCAAATCACTAGGAAAAGCCATAACCGACTCCCTTCAACAATCCGGTTCAACGCCGGTAAAGGCCGCTCCGCGCCCAGGGGCCGTAGTTGGTTTCAAACCTCTCCAAGCGCTTGACCACCGGATACGACTCGTAGCATGTCAGCCCCTTGCGGCAATTCAAGCTCGAGCAGGATTTCAAGCTGCCGGCGGCGATTAGGTCGGTTGCGCCGCAGTAGCCCTGGCGTGCACAGGAACACAGCAGTAGTGAACGGCTGAACCCCCAGGTAGAACAATTGGATATCAGCACGAAATCACTTACCACCTATTTATAGCCGCACCACAAACACGCCGGGCGGGATGACCCGAGGCTTTCGAGGCAGGAACCTGCCGCGTGGAATTCTGGGCAGAGCTGGTTCACGTGACAGCACCGAGCCCACGCGAGCGGCTGCCGGTTACGGCGTTGTGCATACGGATTCCGATCAGTGTCCGCGCAGTACCATCGGTGACGCACCCAGCGGATGCCGGGCCCAGCTCAACAGCCCTTACATAGCAACGTGGACCATCTCAGGTGGTCGGCCAGCGCGGCCTCGATTCAGCTCTTGTCCGGAGCCCAGTAGGCGAGCATCTCGGCGAAAGTCTCGAATGCCGCCGCCGAAATGCCGTACGGAGCTTCCAGATGGACGCTCAGCGGGTAGCCCAGATCGGCGACACCGTCGATCACACGCTTGTACAGGTCCACCATAAGCTTGCGCTTCTGGTCGGGATCGCTGTCGGCCAACTTCCTGACCGTGGCCTGCTCGTCGGCGACAACTTCGTTGCCCGGGTCCTGAATCAACCAGTTGATTAAACCGACTCTGTTCTCGTACTTCGGCACGAATCCGAACGACAGCAGGATTTCCGGCCGGTGCTCACTTTCTCGGGCGAAGTTCGTCAAGAAACCGACGATCGCATCCGAGTACAGCAGTTGGGTCATCCCGAAGGTGGCGCCTTGGTTGCACTTGAAGGTAAACCGGCCCAACTCGCTGTCCCGGGTAGGGATCAAGATGACACCACGGTGTTCCACCAGCTGCTGGTAAAGCGACAAGGCGTCGGTCGGTGCGACACCTGAGCCTTCACCGTCGTTCATCGTGCGGGGAACACCGACGAAGATGATCCCCTCGATCCCGGCAGTCCGCAGATCGGCGAGCCGCTGGCGCAACACTGACTCGTCCATGAAAGCGGTGACCTGCGTGCACAGGCCCTTTACGCCCGGCAGCTCGGGATTGATGGCCGACCAGTACTCCAGCACATCGAGCTTCGGCTTCATCTCGACCGGGCGATCGTCCTCCTCCTCGATCAGCCCCGGGATCATCACATGCCTGATCCGCTTTTCGATGCCGAACTCTTGGGATAGTTCGACCACCTTGTGCGCCTCATCGAGGGCACGCTGCGGGCCGTGCTCCACGTTCGGCGGGACAAGCTCCAGTGCAATGGTGTTGAGTGCCACGAGGTTGCTCCTGTCGCCGACTGTCCGCACCTGCGAGGACCGCGCCATTTAGTGAAAAGCGAGCTCACGCACGAAGCAATCGGGCGCGAACACGAAGTTGTCCTGCGCGTACTTGTAGCCCGGCCACATATCCGACAAGTTTGCTCCGCAATGGCACATCGGTATAGGGGTCGAGGCTCAGACCGGGTTCCCGTCTCCATTGACGAGTTCGGACGCGGTCCAGGCCAGTCACGTTGGCGTTCAGCGGTCTAGCTCCTCGGCCAGAAGATCCATGAGCAACCCGTCATGCCAGCCCGCACCGTCGGCGTCGCGTTCGTAGCGGCGCATCACCCCTACCGGACGAAAACCTACCGCCGCGTAGCACCTGATGGCTGGCTCGTTGTCCGCCGCCGGATCGATCACCAGACGGTGATGACCCCGATCGTGGACGAGGTGGCGAGCCAGGGTACCCACCGCATCGCGGCCTAGACCCTGCCCGTGCACCTCGGGATCAAGGAAGATGTCGATCGAGGCATGCCGGTATGCGGGCTCGTCTTCCTCCGCGTATTGCACCATTCCGATGACCGTCGCAGCGAGCAAGACGGTGAACCGGGTGGCTGACGGGTCGTCGAATGGCCACTGCGGTGACGCCGCCTCGTTCCCCCAGCGCAGCCGCACGGCCGGTGCGTGCAGGATCTGCCGTAACCTCGGCACGTGCTCGGCGGTGAGGGGCACCAGCGTCACCCGCTTGCCGTACAAACGGGTATCTGCGGTCACGCCCGGTCTCCGCAGCACGGCAACCATGGATGGGGAATCCTTAAGCGGCTTGCCCGCATCACCCAATAATGCACCTCGCCATCAGTCTTTCAGCCGGACAGCGATCAACTTGCCGGCACGGCAGTACACGTCACGTCCCTCGCCGGTATCGCCAGCTTTGTTAGCTGATCTCATCGGCCGACCGCGTATCCCTGCATGCCCCGCGCGTTTGCTCCGGCCCGCAGTAGGCCGGTGACTGGATCGCGTGCCACCGCCGAGACCCGGCTCAGCGCCCATGGCCCGGCGTCCAGTACCAGATGGCCGCGCGCTGTGAGCTCGTCGATGATGGGCTCGCCCAGACGTGATTCGACCACAAGCTCACCCGGCTGCCAGCCACGAGGATAAAAGGAGCGCGGAAACGCAGTGGTGTGCCACACCGGTGCGTCGATGGCTGCTTGCAGGTTTGCCTGACCAACCGTATGCGCCAGCCAGAAACACAGCTGCCAGGCGTCCTGCTGGTCACCACCCGGGGTGCCGAACGCCAGACTTGGCAGGCCGTCGCGCAGCGCCAGGGACGGCGACAGCGTCGTCCGCGGGCGCCGCCCGGGCACCAGGGAACTGGGCAGCCCCGGCTCAAGCCAGAACATCTGCGCGCGGGTACCGAGACAAAAGCCCAGCTCGGGAATTGCCGGGGATGACTGCAACCACCCACCAGAAGGTGTCGCTGAGATCATGTTGCCCCACCGGTCGACGACGTCCACGTGGACGGTGTCACCAGGACTGGCGCCAGGGCGGGGTATCGGGATATCACCAAGTACGCTGATGATGTCCGGCAGGCCCGCGCCGAACTCGCGGCGCTGCGCGTCGAACGACGGCAGCCGTGGGCTACGGCCACCCGGTGAGCCCGGCCGTAACTCCATCGACGCGCACTCGCCGATCAGGGGGCGGCGCTCATCGGCGTAGGCCCGGGACAGCAGTGCCTCCAGCGGCACATCCGCGCTGTCGCCATACCAGGCCTCGCGGTCGGCGAAGGCCAGCTTGGCGCACTCGGTGGCCAGATGCACGGTGTCAGCCGTGGGCACACCCGCCACGTAGCGCAACTGGTCAGCGAACCCACTGAGCAACAGCAGCTGCTGGGCGAGCACCGGCCCCTGCGACCAGGCTGCGCACTTGGCCAATGTCCACGCGCCGAGTTCTACAGTGACCGCCGGTTCGTAGCTCGCCGACCACTCGGCCATATCGTCACCAGTCAAGACACCGGCGTGATCGCGTCCCGAGTCGTCCCGCACCGCTGCCCGGCAAAACCCGTCCACTGCCTCAGCGACAAATCCCTGCGACCACGCGCGGCGGGCGGCATCGATCTGCGCCTCGCGGCCGGTGACTGACTCAGCCTCGGCCAGCAGCCGCTCCCAGGTGCCGGCCAGCGCCGGGTTGGCGAATTTGACCGCCGGCGGCCGGCCGCCGGGCAACCACAGCGCCGCCGAGGTTGGCCAATGCTCGACGAAGAAATCCGCCACCGCGGCCACTGTCGCACTGATCCGCTCCACCACGGGGAAGCCACTGCGGGCATAGGAGATCCCGTAACCAAGCACGTCCCGCAGTGACTTCGTGCCGTGATCACGCAACAGGATCAGCCACGCATCCCATGCCCCCGGCACGGTGGCCGCCAACAATCCACTACCCGGCACGCAGTCCAGCCCGAGCGCGGCGAAATGCTCCAACGTCGCCTCCGCTGGGGCCACCCCCTGCCCGCATAACACCTGCGGTGCGGGATCCGTGGCGGTGGCAAACACCGCTGGGACCTCGCCACCGGGACCGTTGAGATGCGGCTCAACAACCTGCAACACAAATCCGGCAGCAACCACCGCATCGAAGGCGTTGCCACCATCCTCCAACACCGCCATCCCCACCGCGGAGGCCAGCCAGTGCGTCGATGCCACCATCCCGAAAGTCCCGACAAGCTCCGGACGCGTGGTAAACATGCCCCAAACCGTAACCGTTACCGCTGCTAACCAGTCCAGCCATGGATAACCCCAGCGGCACTATGGAGTTGGCAATGGATGATGTTGCCGCCATGATCAAAACCAGTGCGTCGACCGCAACGGAAGGAAGATCAGTGGGCATCATCAGTTGGATCGTGCTTGGTCTCATCGCAGGTGCCATCGCGAAGCTGCTCATGCCAGGTCGGGACCCGGGCGGATGCATCATCACCATGCTGCTCGGTGTGGCGGGAGCTTTTGTCGGCGGCTGGATCGGCAAGACGCTGTTCCATGTCCAGCTCGGCACCTTCTTCGACCTGCGCACGTGGATACTGGCCATCCTCGGTGCGCTGATCATCCTGGGCGGGTACCGCTTGATCATCGGACGGCCGAGCGAGCCCTGACCCACCGCCGGTGAAGGTGTTGCTCGCTGTTACAGCGCCAGTTGGATGGCTTCGACCATGCGCGCCTGGTCGGCTGTGAGGGTGAGGACGTCTGCCGGTGTGGAGATCGGCACGTTGCCCACGGCGATCATGACGGTCACTTGCCGGCCGCTTGTGGTGTGGACGTAGCTCAATATCCGTAACGTGGCCAAGCAGATCGTCTATTGGTCGATGGCGTACACCAGCTCCACCGTGACTGTGAGCTGCTGGCTGCCGGGCTCGACGGGGACAGGGGCAACCGGGGTCGGTGCAGCTTCCCGGCCCAGTGGGCCCGGCGGGGTGACCGGCACCTCGGTCATCGAGTACATCCGACCTAGCCGGATCCCCGCCGCGTCGGCCAACTGCCTGGCATGTGCCTGCGCCTGCCGCACCGCGTCGGCCCGGGCCCGGGCCCGCGAGGCGCTGTCGTCAACGCTGGAGAAGCTCAGTTGCTGTATTCGCACCGCGTCACCCGCTGCCTCGCCGGCGGCGTCGATGAGTCCCCCGGCGGCATTCACGTCATGCAGGGTGGCGGTGACCTGGTTCGTGACTTCGTAGCCGGTGATCCGGCCGCTCGCTGGCTCGTAGGTCGGGTTGACCGACAGCTGGCTGGTGTGCAGGTCCGCCGCGGCGACGCCCCTGCTCTTGAACATGTTGATCAACGCGGTTGCCTTGCCGCTGTTGTCGTCGAGAGCAGCCTTCGCGCTCGGACCCCGGGTTTGGACTCCGACCACGAGGGTCACGGTATCCGGGGTCGTGGTGACCGTTCCGACACCACGGGTGGTAATGCCCATCGGTGCGGTGCTGGTCGCCGCGGTTGGCCCGTTGCCGCCACAACCAGCCAGTGCCAGCGCGCTGAGCGCGACGACCAGCACACTGCCCAAGCCACGCCTCATCTCGATCTCCGTTCACGGCTTCGAAGGTGCATCAGCATCCCGAAGGCCAGCGGTTCCCCGGTGCGCAGCCCCAGGGGAGCGCACGATCGTGGCATGGTTTGGAGGATCCGTAGTTTCCCTGGTCGGCGCTATCGTGCCCCCATGGGGGCTCCAACCAACGACACGAATGTTCTCCGGAGACTCGAAGAGCTGGTGGAGGGCTCCGAGGTCTGGGAGATCACGCGGTGCTACCGCATGCACCGCTACCGGCATTCTGATGCCCAGCGCCAGACCGTTGAGGTCGAGATCATGTTCAACCGCGACTCCGGATGGAAGGTCACCGCCACTGACTCGGCCCGCGGCATTTCCGCATCAGGTCCCCCGCATCATGATCTCAACGTGGTGATGGCCACAGTCCGCTGGCAGGATCTCGACGCCCCAGCCGTGCCACCACAACGATCTGTCGACACCTGAAAGCAACCAGCCAAACCCGCGGTCTGGATGCAGACTGCACTAAGGGGGTCAGTAGTCGGTGGTGACGGGGACGATGGTGCCTAGGCTGGTCAGGGCGAGGATGCGGGCCGGGAGACTGTCCGGGGCCAGCTGGACCAGCAGCTGGACGTCGTGGTCGACGGCATGCTGGGCAGCTTGGATGAGCAACCCGATGCCGGCGCTGCTGAGGTAGTCGAGCTGGCACAGGTCAAGCGTTGCCGATCCGGCGCCGGTGAGCGCCCTGAAGAGGGGATCACGCAGGGTCGTGGCGGCGGTCAAGTCAAGCTCGCCGCGCAGTTCCAGGCGTCGCCCCCGGTCAGATTCGGGGTGGACGTGCAGCTGGGCGGGCGCTGGCGACAGCGCGGGGACACGGGAAACCGACAGGATCGGTTCAGGCGGCGGAGAGTTGGGAAGCGGAGCCGGTAACCGGAACTGGACATGGGTGCCGTGTGGGCTCGGGTTGACGGTGACGTCGGTGGCGATCTCCCGCACGATGAGCAGGCCGCGCCCACGGTGATGGTTGTTCGGGGGTGTGGGCCGCCAAGCGCCGAAGTCGCGCACCTCGACGTCAATGGCACCGTCGCAGCGATGGGTGACTCGGTAGGCGAATTCCCCCGGGTCGCTCGTCGCGGCATAGGCGTGTTCCACCGCGTTAGCCGCGGCTTCCCCCAAGGTGATCTGCAGATCGTCACTCAGCTCGGCGGGTAACGCACTGGCGCGGGTCCAGGCGCCGACCGCGCGGCGCAGGCCGGTCAGCTGGACAGGATCGGCGGGTAGCCGCTGGTGTAGCGCCGCCGGCCGGTAGTGAGCCGCGATCAGGGCGATGTCGTCAGCCGGACCGGTGTCGGGCAGCGCAGCGGCCAGCAGCCCATCCAGCACCGTAGCCGGCGGCCGGCCACGCAGCTGGGCAGCGGTCGCGGCCAGGTGATCGAGGCCCTCGTCGATGACCTGGCCGCGGCGCTCGATGAGCCCGTCGGTGTAGAGCAGCAGGCACGTCCCAGGCTCGACGCGGGTGGTGGCGCCGCGGTAGGGCGGGCGGTGTGGCAAGCCCAGCGGGCCACCGGCACCACCGGTGAGATAACGGACGTCATCCGGCTCGATCAGCAACGGCAGCGGGTGCCCGGCGCGGGCCCAGCTCAGCTGGCCGCTGTCGAGGTCCAGGATCATCACCGCAGCGGTAGAAGCCAGCGCGCCGGGGATGCGCGCAGCCAAGCGATCCAGGTGCTCCAGCGCGTCGGCCGGGGAGTCGCCGTGCAGCAGCGCGGTGGCCAGCGCGGTGCGCAGCTGCCCCATCACCGCGGCCGCCGCGGCCCCTTGCCCGACGACGTCGCCCACCACGATGGCCACTTGCTGCCCGTCGAGAGCCAGCACGTCATACCAGTCGCCACCGGCTGCCACTTCGGGCGCACCGGGCCGGTAACGCGCGGCCAATTCCAGCCGCTCGAACTCGGGCAACCGGCGCGGCAGCAGGCTGCGCTGCAAGGTGTCAGCAATGCTGTGCTCAGCTTGATACAGCCGGGCCCGGTCCAGTGCCTGCCCGCACTGCCCGCTGAGGGTGAGGATCGTGGCGCGCTCCTGAGGAGTGAACGCGGGCGCCGGCTCGCCGAAATGCAACCCGAGAGCGCCGATCACGCTGTCACCGGCAACCAGTGGCACTGCCACCTGCACTGCCAGGGGCAGATCAGCGTCGAACGCCTCGCCCTGCCACGCCTGCGCGGAGCGATGTCCCAGCCATACCGCTTGAGCAGTGCGCACAGCGTGCGCCAGGGGGTGCGCCGCGTCGATCGCCAGCCGGACATCGGCCTTGAGGTAGCCCCGGGCGGCCAGCACGGCCAGCTGATCGTGCATGCCCCGCCACATCACCACCGCGGCGACAGCACCGAGCTCGGCGGCATAACTGATGATCACCTGCGCGACCTCGCCGACGCGGGTAGCGCCCGACAATGCGGAGAGGATGCGATGAAACCGCTCCGCAGCGCGCCGCGCGGCGGTTTCCGAGGTCAACAATTGAGCCCGGTGCAGGGCTTGGGCGCACTGGTCGGCCAGGGACATCACCGCGGTGCGTTCCGCCTCGGCAAACCGGCGCATCCCGCGGAACGCGGCGGCCAGGACGCCCAGACAGCGGTCGTTGATCACCAGCGGCAGGTCAACGTGCGCTGGGTAGCCGTACTCCACGAGCAGCGGGACCAGTCCTGGATACGCCGCCTCGCAATCGGCCAGCGATTCCAGCCACACCGGACGGCGTTGGCGGGCTGCGTCGGCAGCGGGTGTCGGCGCACTCAGCGGCGCTGTTGACCAAGTATTTTCTATTTCCGGCGTCCAGCCGAGTCCAGCTACCCAGTCCAGCGAGCCATCACGCACCTCGTAGAGCGCGGCCGCTGGGGCATCCAGCAGCTGTATGAGATGGGTGACCGCAACCTGAGCCACGTCGGCGGGCGTCACCGCTGCGGACAGCGCGGCGGCGGCCTGCGCCAGTAACTCCAACCGGTGTTCGGCTTCCCGGCGCAGCTGGCCCAACTGAAGGTGAGCGCCGACCCGGGCGAGCAACTCACCGGCGGTGAAAGGTTTGACCAGGTAGTCATCCGCACCGGTGGTCAGGCCCTCGGCGGCGGCCTCCTGCCCGGCGCGCGCGGACAGCAACAGCACGGGCACCCGCGCGGTGCCCGGGTCGGCCCGCAGCGCTGCGACCAGTTGCAGGCCGCCTATACCGGGCATCATCACATCGCTGACGATCAGGTCTGGGGGGTCAGCGGTAGCCGCCGCCAGCGCCGCCACGCCATCCGGGACAGTGCGCACGCGATAGCGGGCACCGAGCAGCCGCGCAAGGTATTCGCGCATGTCGGCGTTGTCATCCGCCACCAGCACCCGTCCCGCGGCCGTCCCGAGCGGCTCCGCGCCGGCCGGCCGCAGTTCCGTGGCCTCTTCATGCACGTCGGTGCCGTCTGGTAACCACCGCAGCGCTTCTTCCACAAACGGCACTGCGCCTTCACTGGCTCCGGTCGCCGTCGAAGCCGGCACGATCTGTTCGGCAGGTAGATGCGCGCAGCCCAGCGACAGCGTGACGGTAAATGCTGTCCCCTGTCCCGGAGACGAGTCGGCGGTGATCTGCCCGCCGTGGAGGGCAACCAGCTCAGCCGCCAGCGCCAGCCCGATACCGCTGCCTTCGTGACTGCGGGCGCGGGCGCCGCGGACGCGGTGGAAGCGGTCGAATAGCCGGGGTAGTTCCTGAGCCGGGATTCCGGTACCGGTGTCAGCCACCGTCACCACCGCCACATCGCCGCTGCGGCGCACCGTGACACTGATGTGGCCGTCGAAGGTGAATTTCAGCGCGTTGGACAGCAGGTTGAGGACTACCTTCTCCCACATCTCGCGGTCGACGTAGACCGGCTCTCCCAGGTCGGCCCAGTCCAGCTCGAACCGAAGCCCAGCGCGTTGGATCGCAGAGCGGAACACGCTGGCCAGTTCGACGGTGACCGCCCCTAGGTCGACCGGCTCGAACCTGGCTTGGATGCGGCCCGCCTGCAGCCGGGAGAAGTCCAGCAGCGTGTTGACCAACTTGCCCAGCCGCAACCCATTGCGGTGGACCATGTCCAGCTCGGTCCGCAGCCAGGCGGGGTCGGGATGTTCGGTGGCACGAAGCTCAGCGACCGGCCCCATGATCAGCGTCAGCGGGGTGCGGAACTCGTGGCTGACATTGGAGAAGAACTCGGTTTTGGCCCGGTCCAGCTCGGCCAGTGCCTCGGCGCGGCGGCATTCGGCCTCATACGCTCGCGCATTGACCAAGCCTGCGGCGATCTGACTGGCCACCAGTTCGATAAAACCCCGGTACCGGTCGTCGTACGGGCGGTGTGGATTCAGCCCTACAACAACAAAGCCTGCCACCGGGTCCTGACCCGGCGTTGCCGCCAGCGGAACCGCGGCGGCGCGGCTCGGCGGCTGGGCCCAGGCGCCTGTCGGCAGCTGCCCGAACCGGGTCGCGAGATCCTCGACGAGCACGGCCTGCCCGGCGCGCATCCCGACAACCGGCCAACTCGTCTCGTCACCGGGCTCGATCTTGCTCGGCGCTCCGGCAGCACCGGCCTCGATGCCTGTCGTGCACGCCAGATGGGCAATTCCCCGGTCATCAAAGAGATAGGTCAGGCTGAAGGGCAGGCTGCGGAGGTTGGCGCCGAGTTGCTCACGCACGGCAGCAAGCACGTCGTCTCGGGTTCGGGCGGCTGCTATCGCCGCAGCCAGATCCCGCAAGGTCGCCATCCGGCGCTCGCTCAACACCCGGTCGGTGTCTTCGCTGACGACGCACAACATCCCTTCGACCTGACCGTCCTCGCCGGCCAATGGGCTGTAGGAAAACGTGTGGTAGGTCTCCTCCGGGTAACCGGAACGCTCCAAAAAAAGCAGCAAGCTTTCATCCCAAGTGGCCACCCCGGATGCCAGCACAGACTCGATCCGGGGACCGATGTCATGCCAGATCTCCGCCCACACCTCACGGGCCGGCTGCCCGAGCGCCCAGGGATGCTTGGCCCGCAAGGTGTCACGCCAGTAGGCGTCGTTATAGAAAAAGGTCAGCTCGGGGCCCCAGCCCAGCCACATCGGGAATCGTGACGTCAGCAGGATGCGCACCACGCTGCGCAGGCTCGCCGACCAATCCTCCAGTGGCCCCAGTGGCGTCGCCGACCAGTCCAAGGCACGCATCCGCCTGGCCAGTTCGCCCTCGCCGACAAACGGCAAGGTTGCGCGCGGCCAGCTCAGGTCGCTCACCCGGCTGCCCCGTCCGGCAGTGCCGACTCGGTGCAGGGTTGACCAGTGCAGTACGTGGTGGGGACGGTCACGCGGGACACACAAGCCGCTGCGCGCCTCGCGCCGTACTCGGTTTCGGCTGTTGATCACGGCTAAAGACGCACCGGCACCCGATCCGCATGGCCTGGACTGTAGCGCGAATCTCCGATGCACGGGGTATAGCTGCGGACGCCGGCAAGCATTACCAAATGTGCCCAACCGCGTTCGTGTCCACCGCTTGGACGCGTTTAAAAAGGAGGGGTTGACAGCAAATTGAACAGGCGGGCTAGCCGGGCACGCCCGCGGCCAGAATCTTGGTCAAGCGGCACGGAGGCAGGTGCGGGAACTTCCTGTGCCAGCTGAGCGCAACGGGGGCACAACGGACCGGCGCAAGTCACCAGCGCGGCGACATAGACCAGGTGTCCACACATCGCGGTATAGGTTCCCTGCCGGGCAGCAATACCCCGCGCCGCGGCGTCATCGCTGACCAAGTGGTCAAGCCCATCCACGGTGCAGGTGAATGACGATGCCGCATAAGCTGATCCAGCGAGCTTCACCACGCCACCCTCCGTGTCTTTTGGGGGGCCGGCCGCCAGCAGTGTGATCAAACTGGCGGCCTCGAGCCCTCGTTGTTGCCGATCGGATGCCCGAAGTACCGTCCCAGCCTTCGTAGCCGAAGCGCAATAAAAGAGCAGAACACCTGTACGTACACTCCAGCGGCCACTCGGTAGCGACGCTCATTGCTGGTCCCAACGAGAAGTAGCTCTACGGTGTTAGAGCAGCCTAATAACGGTCAGTAATACGGATCCACATCAGACATCCGGTGGCTCAGAAGCGCGACACCCGAATAGAGCACAGGCTAGGCCATTATGGTGAAGGCGAGCTACACAATGGTTGAATCACTCAAGGAGGTGAGCGGTGTGTACGGCTGCGGCGCGTCGTGGTAAGGATCGCCAGAAATGAGTCCATCCAAGCGCCGACCAAACGGCAGCGCAAATCGGCACAATGGCCACGTCGGCATTTCCCGATAAATATACACCCGACAATGGTGACGACAATTGAGGTGGCCGATACCACTAATCGCAGCCCGCTTGATGAACACAACCTTGTCACGAACTGAACTGATGCGACCGGAAGGAAAAGGCACGCTGACCCGAAACGCCGCCTGAGCATGGGGCGGGCCGCCAGCGCGGCACCTCAATGCTGTCCAGCTGTCCAGCAAGGAGCACCCAGCTAGCGCGTTGACCGGTCAACGCTCCAGGCCACACCGCGGAGCCCGGTGACCACGGCGAGTAATGCCGGTGTTCTATGTTTCCCGGCATGGACATCATGCCGGGCAGCGGAACTTCGCGCGTGTTCGTCGGCCACGACCGCCGCCTGAGGTTGGCCTGGCGGATTGTTCTGGCCTGGATGGGGTTTTTCGCTTGCCTGCTGGTCGTCGGCGTGGCGGTCAAGGTGGTGACTTCCTGGTTGCCTGCGGTGATCTCCAACGCAGCGGCCAGCGTGGGCATCGCGGCCAGTGCACTTGGCCTGGTATGGCTGCTGCGGCGGCACGTCGACCGGCGGACGTGGTCCGGCATCCGTCTTAACCTGGACCGAGCAGCGATCCCCCACCTGCTGTTCGGCATCGTGCTCGCGGGCGTGGTCAGCATGGTCGCCGCCGCAGCAACGGTGCAGCTCGGGTTCGCCGATTGGGGCTGGTCGACCGACACAACGCAGGACGTGGCGACGAAAGGCTTGGCGGTGACCATCATCCTGATCGCCCTGTCCACCGTTTTGGTGCAGGCATTCCCGGAGGAATTGGTCTTTCGTGGCTACATGTACGCCAACCTTGGCGCGACGCTGCCGCTGTGGGCCACAGTGGTCAGCAGTGCATTGATCTTCGGGTCGATGCACGTGGTCTCCAGCCAGGGAGCCACTACCGTCGCGGAGCACGCGATCTATGCAGTGGCAGCGACCGGGTTCGGGTTGATGCTGGCGGCCTGCCGGACGGTCAGCGGCGCGCTGTGGCTTGGTATCGGCTTCCACAGCGGATTCGACGTGTGCAACAACCGCATCACCGTGGTCCACCAGGGCGCCTTTATCCCAGCATGGCTCACCGTGCTGGCAATCTTGATCGCCACCGCAGCGTTCACTATCGCGGTCCGCCAGTGGCGCGCTCCCGTGGACTGGCAGGCGATCCCCGGCGACACCTGATATTGACCTACCGCCGTCTTGACGGCCGGAACCAAAAGGGTCTGGCGATGGACGCAGGCAGGTGCGATACCCATGGCCGACTAAACGCGGACGACAGGTGAGGTGCCGAAACGGTCGGCTGTTAGCCGCTTTACATCTGCCGGCAGCGGCAGCTCTAGGACGCTGCGCGCAACGAGGTGTAACTCGCGCTGCGCCGCAGCGTCACCCTCGAATGCCGCAATCGACAGTTCCGGATAAGCGTTCGCGATGGCGACGAGCGCACCTGCACCGCCCACGGCCGAGCACATGAGCAATAGGCTGCTTGAACCTGTATAGATGGCCCGGCTGCTGGTCGTCACTTCATCCAACAAACGGTGCGGATCGCCTGTACTGTCCTTGCAGCCCGTGATCGGCAAGGAGTCGAGATCGCGCACGGCTACA
>Ga0213875_10001790_pt1 | contig 13425 bp, 11 predicted proteins | sample BarmaccomBMRX_R8_FD_160105 | JGI IMG/M metagenome (GOLD analysis project Ga0213875, IMG submission 160105) | Root-associated microbial communities from Barbacenia macrantha in rupestrian grasslands, the National Park of Serra do Cipo, Brazil - RX_R8 | ecosystem: Host-associated > Plants > Roots... | reverse complement strand
GCGACGAAGGCGTTCCATGACGCTCAGCCGAAGCTCTGCGCCGCTTTGGTTGCGGCGCTGACGGAGGCGGACCGCTTCATCAAGGAAAATCCCGGCGAGGCGGCCGAGATCTATGTTGCCATGACCGACGATTCACAGGTCTCGGTCGAGGATTTGGCGGACATCCTCGCCGACCCGGACGCCGAATACACGACAAAGCCGGCCGGGGTCATGCATATCGCCGAGTTCCTGCACCGTGCCGGGCGCCTCAAGCATCAGCCGGATTCGTGGAAGGACTTGTTCTTCCCGGAGATCCACGCGCTGCCGGGGAGCTGAGGGCGGCGCGGTGCGGACCTGCCTAATCGGCTGTTTCCGCGCCGGACCACTGTGCTTGCCGGTTCCGGTTGGCGTAATTGCGGTTGAGGAATTCGATCGTGAACGCTTCCAGGGTAACCGGCGGGTATTTCGCCGACCCCTGCGGGCCGTGGCAGCTCGGCAGGCACTCGATCAGTGTGTCGTATTCGGGCGAGACGAAAAACGGCACCGAATAGCGGTCTCGCCCGGAGACGTTCAGCACCCGGTGCGGCGTGGACAGGAAGCGATCGTTGGTCCAGCGCCGCAGCGTGTCGCCCGAATTGACGACGAACGCCCCGGGCAGGATCGGCGCCGGGATCCAGGTCCCGTCAGGCAGCATGATCTGCAGGCCGGGCGTGTCGCCCTGCGCGAGGATCGTAAACAGGTTGCGGTCGGTGTGCGCGGCGGTGCCGAAGACCTCCTCGGTCACCTGTTCCGGCGTCGCGGGCGGATAATGGATCATGCGGACCGTGATCTCGCCGCCTTTGTGAAAGAACGGGGCGAAGTAGTCGGCCGGCAGGTCGAGCGCGCGCGCGTAGACCGGCAGCATGCGATGCACCAGGCGGCGCATGACGCCCTGGTACTCGAGCACGGTTTCCTTGAAGCCGGGCAGACCGTTCGGCCATTGGTTCGGGTCCCGCAGATCCTTCTTCGCGATCACGTCGGGGTCGGCCGGATCGCGTTCGCGCCGCGCGAAGAACGATTCGTTCTCGTTCGGCTTCGGGTTTTTGTTCAGGGTCGTGTGCCGTTGGGCGTGCCCGCGCAACGGCATGTAGCCGTTGTTGCTGCGGTTCAGGTGAATCGTCATCTTGTCCGCGAGCGGCTGCGCGTGAAAGCGCTTCGTCTCGGCGAACATCCGGTCGATCAGCGCCTGCGGCACGCCGTGCCCGGCCAGGTAGAAGAAGCCGATGTTTTCCAAGGCAAAGCGCAATTCGGCCGCGAGCGTATCGAGCGCGCCCGCCTCGCCGGCGAGATACGGCGCGAGATCGAGGACGGGGATGCGCCGCGCGCTATTGTGCGAGGCCGAGTCTTCGAGCAGGTTTTGGTCCATCGCAGGCTCCTGCAGCAAGGGCGTGTCGGTCGTCAGGGAGAATATCGCGCCAGCGTCGGCAGGCGACAGCGTGTCCGGCCTCGTCCTGCAATTCCGGCATGACCTCCCGGCATTCCGGCTCGGCGTGGCGGCAGCGACTCGAAAAGACGCATCCCGGCGGCGGCCGCCCGGCACTCGGCGGCTCTCCTTCGATCGCGGCCGACAGTCGGGCCGCATGCGGGTCGAGCCGGGGAACGGCGGCCAGCAGGGCGCGCGTATAGGGGTGCCGGGGCCGCGCGAACAGGCGTGCTGTCGGCGCCAGCTCGACGACGCGGCCGAGATACATGATCGCGACCCGATCGCACAGCCGTTCGACAACGGACAGATCGTGCGAGATGAACAGATAGGTCAGATCGAAACGGCCGCGGAGTTCCAACAACAGGTTGAGAACGGTCGCCTGCACCGACATGTCGAGCCCCGAGGTCGGCTCGTCGAGCACTATCAGGCGCGGCCGCAACACGAGGATTCGCGCCAACGCGACCCGGCGCAGCTGACCGCCCGACAGTTCGTGCGGGTAGCGCCGCCGCGTTCCCGGTTCGAGCCCGACCGCCTGCAGCATGTGATCGACCCGCGCACGGCGTTCCGCGGCGGAGCGCAGGCCCTGTATGGCAAGCCCTTCTTCGAGGATGCGGCCGATACTCCACCATGGATCGAGCGCCGCGGCGGCGTCCTGGTGGACGTAATGGATGTCCTTGCGGCGCTTGCGCGCCTGCTTGGGCGACAAATCGCCGACCGGCTCTCCGTCGAGCCGAATCTCCCCATCGCTCGCGCGTTGCAGGCCCAGAATGGTGCGACCGAGGGTGGTTTTCCCGCAGCCGCTTTCGCCGACAAGCCCGAGGATTTCGCCGCGCCGCAGCCGCAGGCTCACAGCAGCGACCGCTTGTATCGGCGCCACGCTCGGCCTCAGCCAGCGCCGTTGCCCGCCAAGCCGGACCGACACGTCGCGCAATTCCAGGAGGTCCGGGGTTCCCGTCATGCCGCGGCGCCGATTTCGGCGAGCACGCAATCGACCTTCCGGCCGGCCGGCCCGCCGACGAGGTACGGCATGCGTTGTGGACAGACCGCAAGCGCATAGGTGCAGCGCGGCGCGAAGCGGCATCCTGGCGGCGGCCGAAAGGGCGAGGGCACCACCCCCGGAATCCCGACAAAGGCGTCCGAGCGCTCCGGGTGACAGGCAAGCAGGGCCCTTGTGTAAGGATGATTGGGTGCTGCGAGGACATCGCGGGTCGGGCCGCTTTCGACCGTCTGTCCGGCATAGATCACGCAGATGTCGTCGCAGAGCTGTGCCACGACACCGAGATCATGCGTAACGAACAGCATCGAGAAGGCGAATTCCTCGACCAGGTCGCGGATCAGATCGAGGATCTGCTGCTGCGTCGTCACGTCTACGGCGGTGGTCGGTTCGTCCGCGATGACGAGCGCGGGAGCGCAGGCCAAGGCCGCCGCGATCACCAGGCGCTGTCGCTGTCCGCCGGAGAATTGATGCGGGTAGCGCTCCAGCGCCGCTTCCGGATCGGGCAATTGCACCCGCCGGAGCAGTTCGACGAGGCGCATCCTGTGGTCTCGGCGGGCGTTCTTTCGCCCGCGGTCCGGGGCGTGCCAGCGCATGATTTCAAGCAGCTGCGCGCCGACCTTGAAGACCGGGTTCAGCGCCAGATACGGGTCCTGCGGCACGAAGCCGATCGCGCGGCCGCGCACTCGCCCATTGAGTTCCGCTTCCGAAAGCCCAAGGAGATCCTCACCGAGGAAGTGAATATGGCCGGCCTCGATCATTGCTCTGGCTGGAAGGATCCCCACAATCGCGCGAACCAGGGTCGACTTGCCGCAGCCGGATTCGCCGACGATGCCGAGGATGTGCCCGCCCGCGAGCGCGAAATCGACGTGGTCGAGCACCGCAGCAAGCCCCTCGTCGGTGCGGATCGACAGTTTGAGCCCGCGCACCTGCAAGATCGGTTCGGTCGGCCTCGGCTCCGGGGGCGTCGGCTCGGATAGCGTCGCTACCGCTCTCATCGCGAGCGCCGCAATCGCGGGTCCACAAAATCGCGCAAACCGTCGCCCAGCAGGTTGAAGCCGAGCACGGTCACAAGGATCGCCAGACCTGGAAAGGTCGAATACCACCAGGCAGACGGCAGATAGTTGCGGCTCTCGGAGATCGTCAGGCCCCAATCCGGCGCCGGCGGGGTCGCGCCCATGCCGAGAAATCCCAGTACCGCCGCGACCAGAATCGTAAAGCCCATGCCGATGGTGGCGCGCACAATCACCGGCGAGATCGCGTTCGGCAGGATGTGGGCGAACAGGATGCGGCCGCTGCTGGCGCCGATCCCGCGCAGCGCGTCGACGAACAGCGACGCTTGCAAACGCCGGGTTTCCGCATAGACGAGGCGGGTGAAGAACGGCCAGTAGGTCAGGGCCAAGGCGAGCATCGCGCTTTCGAGCGACGGGGTCAGCAGCTGCGCCAGAGCGAGCGCCAGGATCAGCTGCGGCAAGGCGAGGAACACGTCGGTGACGCGCATAATGGTCTCGGACAGCCAGCCGGCCCGGTACCCGGCGACGAGCCCCAGCGGCACGCCGATCGCCATCGCCAGCACGACGACGGTCACGGCGACTTCTAGCGCCCCCCGCGTCCCCAGGATGACCCGCGACAGCATATCGCGCCCGAGATTGTCCGTTCCGAACGGGAAGGCGGCGCTGGGAGGCTTCAACCTCTGCAGCAGATGCGACGCGACGATATCGCCCGGATACGGCGCAAGCCACGGCCCGAAGATCGCGACAACCAGCGCGAAGAGTACAATGACGAGCCCGATCACCGCGGGAACGTCGCGCGCGAATTTGCGCAGCATCAGCATGTCACGGCTGCTCCCACAGGCGCGGGTCGAGCCAGGCATGCACCAAATCCGTCAGGATGTTGACGAGCGTGTAGACGAGCCCGATCAGCAGGGTTGCCGCGAGCATGACTTTGTAGTCGGCGGTCAGGATCGCCTGCACGGTGTAGTTGCCGATCCCAGGCCAGTCGAAGATCGACTCGACGACCACGGCTCCGGCGATAAAGGAACCAAACAACAAACCGATCTGAGTGACCGCCGCAATGACCGAGTTGCGCAAGACATAGACCCAGATCAGCCGCCGCTTCGGATACCCGACCGCGCGCTCGTACAGCACGAAATCCTTCTGCAATGTTTCGAGCACGCCGGCGCGCGTGAACCGGGTGATCGTGGCGAGCCCGCCCAGGGATAAGGTCACGGCCGGCAGAACCAGATGGCGCAACGCGTCGCCGAACACGTCCCACCGCCCGGCGAAGAGGCTGTCGAGGATCAGCGAGTGCGTCACCACCGGCGGCGGGTCGATCCCGCTGCTCATTTCGCCGCGCAACGGCAGCCAACCGAGCTGCATCGCGAACAGCAGCTGCAGCATGATCGCGATCCAGAAGCTGGCGATCGCGATCCCGGTGATGGACAGCACACGCACCACGAAATCCGGCCAGCGATTGTGAAAAACGCCGGCAACGACGCCGAGCGGGATCCCGAGCACCGTCGCGATCACCAAGGCGGCGAGCGTCAGCTCCAGCGTCGCCGGCAGCCTTTGCCGGAGATCGAACCCGACCGCGCGATGCGAATACTGGCTCTCGCCAAAATCGAACCGCATGACCTGGTTCAGATAAAGCGCGAGCTGTTCGGTCAGAGGGCGATCGAAGCCGTATTGGTGGCGAATGGCGGCAATCTGCTGAGGCGTCGCGTTGTCCCCGGCAAGCACCGCGGCCGGATCGGCCGGCACGATGCGCACCAGCAGGAAGGTCACCATCAGCAGGCCGAACAGCGACGGGAGCGCATACAGCACGCGACGCAGCACAAAGCGCAGCACGCGCGGCCTCCTGCTAGTCTTCCGATACCGACGCTTCGGTCATCGCGGGCGCAACCCGTTCACGATGCGAGAGACATCCAGCGCGCCTCGCAGCCGCTGCCGACCGGCGTGAAGCGATAGCCCTGGACGCGGTTGGCGATGCCGCACAGTTCGATGGTGTTGTAGATCCAGATGTCCGGGCTGTCGGCCACGATCAGCCGGGTCGCCTCTTCGTAGAGCGGAGCACGATCGTTCTGCTCGACGAGGCCGCGGGCCTTGCGCAGCAATTCGTCTACCTTCGGGTTCTCGTACCAGGACGAGGCCTTCCAGGTGCCGTGGAACTGGCTGTCGTACATCTGGCCGACCCAGTTCTCGGGATCGACGAAATAGGTGCTCACCCAGTGGATCCACATATCGGGCGTCGTCTCTACCTTGGCGGCGCTGGTCGTCAGATTGGGAAAGGTGTCGCCGATTATCTTGACATTGAGACCGAGGCTGGCGAGGTCGGATTGGAAGACCTGCGCGGCCTGTGTCGTCTGTTCGAGCTGCTGCAGGATATGAATTTCGAACGCCCGCTTTACCGGTGCGCCCTCCGCCGCCGCTTTCGCCAAGTATTCCTTTGCTTTGCCGAGGTCATATTCGTAGCCCGCCACGTCTTTCGGAAACCCCCAAAGCGTATTCGGCAGCGGCGTCGGGTCGCGCTGCGCGTTCCCTTTCAGGATCTCCTGGATGAAGCCCGCGTAATTGAACGCATGCGCGAAACATTTGCGGAAGTTGACGTTGTCGAAAGGGGGTTTCTTGTTGTTCATCCGAATGAGAAAGATGCGCATGGTCGGATTGCGCGCGACATGGGCATTGCCCGATTGCGCGATCGTATCGACCTGATCGACTGGCAGATAGGTGTCGGTCATGTCGAGCGACCCGTTAAGCAAGCCCAGCACGCGCGTCGAGGTAACCTGGGTCGGACGGATTTCGAGCCGCCGAATCGGATGAGGGTTGTGCTGCCAGCCTAGGAAATGGTCTTCGAACCGCTCCATATCGACCTTTTCCAGCGGCACGTAGGTTTGCGGAACGAGCTTGTAGGAGCCCGAGCCGGCCTCGTTCGAAGCAAGCCAGCCGGCCGCCCAATCGCCGTTCTGCTCATGCGCTTTGAGCAGGCGCGAATTGACGATCATCACCATCGGCACGGCGGATTGAAACGGTCCGTACGGCTTTTCCAGCCGGAACCGGACGGTTTGCGGATCGAGGGCGGAGATGTTGGCCGACTTCAGCACCGGCAGGAACGGCGCGGCGGGCGCCTTGCCGATCGCCAGCACGCGCTGAAAGCTGTAGACGACGTCGTCAGCCGTGATCTCGCTGCCGTCGTGAAATTTCGCGCCGCGCCGCAGCGTGCATTGCCATTCGACCCCGTCGGGCGAGGCCGTCAGGCTCTCGGCAAGCCAGGGCGTCAGCTTCGGCGGATTGTCCTCGTAACGGTAGAGGTTGTCGTACAGATTGAAGGCGCAGTTTTCGGCCGGGACATCGAGCACCTGATGCGGGTCGAGGTTGGCCGGCAGGTCCCAGCCGGGCACCAGCACGTCCGGGCTGGCGGCGCGCAAGCCCGTCGCGCGCGCCAGCATCGCGGCCGATGCGAGCGCGCCCAATTGCCGCCGCGATATCCGCATGGTCGCCCCCGACATAATTGCCGCTGACACCGCAATCCTTGTGCCACGATCCGCTCCGGTCAATGCCGGCCTTCGCGAGCTGGCGGCAGCCTCAGCACTGATTCGCGACCGCTCCCGTATCGACCGGCTGCGCGGCCACCGCGACGAGGCGGTCATTACCCGCTTCCAGGTGACGATCAACGCGTCGCAGCGGCTGCGGAACCGCGAACGAGCTGCCGAGGGCGTCAGCAGAAATTACCGCAACCTCGACGAAATCGGTGCAGCCTGCCTGATCCTCATCGCGAAGCGCCGGCGCGTAGCCGGCGCCGGGGCGGGGCGGGGGGCGCCGGCTCGCCGCTCGGCTCCGGAATGTCCGCGGGTCGGCTGCCGCGGCCAAGCCCGAGCTCCCGCGCGAGGCTTGAGCGCTGTTCGGAATAGATCGGGGCGGTCAGCGGGTGATCGTTCGGCAGGCCCCAGCGGCGCAGATATTCCTCGCTCGTGTAGCCGTGGCGGGTGCTCAGATGCCGCCGCAGCATCTTCCCCTTCCAGCCGCAATCGAGGCAGACGACGTGGTCCCGCTGGACCGACCGGCGCACCGGCACCGCCGGGGTCAACGTTCCCTGCGGCTTTTCAGGTTTGCCGAGCCGTTCAAAGGTTTGATGCACGGCTCCGATCAGTTCCGGGATCTGCTCGGGCCCGACATTGTGATTGGATACATAACTGGCGATAATTTTGGTCACGAGTTGCGCGTTCGCACGGCGGCTTTTGTTATCCCCGTCCATTGTTACCTCCCCGCTCGCGTTTTCTTATACAACCGGGCAAAGCGTCTGCCTAGGCAAACGCCGCCAGTTCGTCTTGCATCGTAGTATTCGGAAAGCTGCCGTCAACGAGAACGGACGGCCGAACCGATCCGCAAGGGTCAGGCGGCCAGTCGCCGCCTCTGGAGCAATGACAGGATCTCCGCCGCGGCTTGCGGAATGTTGGTGCCGGGACCGTAGATCGCGCTGACCCCGGCGGCGCGCAGAAAGCCGTAGTCCTGCGGCGGGATAACCCCGCCGCAAACGACCAGAATGTCGTCGGCGCCGTCGCGGCGCAGCGCTTCGATCAAGGCCGGAACCAGGGTCTTGTGGCCGGCGGCCTGGCTCGATACCCCGATGATGTGCACATCGTTCTCGACCGCCTGTCGAGCGGCTTCCTCCGGCGTCTGGAAGAGCGGCCCGACATCGACATCGAAGCCGATATCGGCGAAGGCGGTAGCGATGACCTTGGCGCCGCGGTCGTGCCCATCCTGGCCAAGCTTGACGACCAGCATCCGCGGGCGCCGGCCTTCGTCGCGCGCAAACGCCTCGATTTCGCGCTGCATGCGGCGGAAGCCTTCGTCGCCCTCGTATTGGCCGCCATAAATGCCGACGACCGATTGCGTCGCGGCGCGGTGGCGGGTGAACACCGCCTCGAGCGCGTCCGAGATCTCGCCGATGGTGGCGCGCACCCGGCTCGCCTCGATCGAGAGGGCGAGAAGGTTGCCCTCGCCGCTGCGCGCCGCCTCGGTCAGCGCGGCGAGCGCGGCGCGACAGCGTGCGGCATCGCGGCTCTGCCTGACCCTGTCGAGCCGCGCGATCTGGGAGGTGCGCACGGCGGCGTTGTCGACATCGAGCAACTCGACCGGCGGCTCCTCGCCCGACCGGTATTTGTTGACGCCGACGATGACCTCCTCGCCGCGGTCGATACTTGCCTGCCGACGCGCCGCGGATTCCTCAATGCGCAATTTGGGCATACCGGTCTCGACCGCGCGGGTCATCCCGCCCATCGCCTCGACCTCGTCGATCAGTTCCTGTGCCGCCGCCGCGATCGCATGCGTCAGGCTTTCGACGTAGTAGCTGCCGCCGAGCGGGTCGACGACATGCGAGATGCCGGTCTCCTCCGCGAGGATCAGCTGCGTGTTGCGAGCGATCCGAGCCGAGAACGGCGTCGGCAGGGCAAGCGCTTCGTCGAAGGAATTGGTGTGCAAGGATTGTGTTCCGCCGAGCACCGCCGCCAGCGCTTCGATCGTTGTGCGGATGATGTTGTTATGCGGGGCCTGCTCGGTGAGGCTCACGCCCGAGGTCTGGCAATGCGTGCGGAGTGCGAGGCTGGCCGGGTTTTTCGGCTCGAATTGTTGGATCAGCCGCGCCCAGAGCAGCCGTGCCGCGCGCAACTTCGCGATCTCCATGAAAAAGTTCATGCCGATCCCGAAGAAGAAGGACAGCCGCGGCGCGAAATCGTCGATGTCGAGACCGCGCGACAGTGCGGCGCGCACATAGTCGAGCCCATCTGCCAGCGTGAACGCCAGCTCCTGCACCGAGGTCGCGCCGGCTTCTTCCATGTGGTAGCCGGAAATCGAGATCGAGTTGAAGCGCGGCATGTGCCGCGCCGTGTATTCGATGATGTCGGCGACGATCCGCATCGAGGGCCCGGGCGGGTAGATGTAGGTGTTGCGGACCATGAACTCCTTCAGAATGTCGTTCTGGATCGTGCCGGACAATTTGTCCTGCGGTACGCCCTGCTCCTCGGCCGCAACGATGTAGCCGGCCAGGACCGGTAAGACGGCGCCGTTCATCGTCATCGACACGCTCATTCGATCGAGCGGGATGCCCTCGAACAGGATCTTCATGTCCTCGACCGAGTCGATCGCGACACCGGCCTTTCCGACATCGCCGACGACGCGGGGATGGTCGCTGTCGTAGCCGCGATGCGTTGCCAGGTCGAAGGCGATCGACAGGCCCATCTGCCCGGCTTTGAGGTTGTCGCGGTAAAAGCGGTTCGATTCCTCGGCTGTCGAGAAGCCGGCATATTGCCGGATGGTCCAGGGCCGGTTGGCGTACATCGTCGCCCGCGGTCCGCGCAGATAGGGCGGCGCCCCCGGCACTGCCTGGCGGAGCGGGTAGCCGGCCCGCTCAATGGCCTCGAGGTCGGCGGCCGTGTAGAGCGGCTTGACGCGGATCCCCTCCGGCGTATCCCAGTCCAGGCCGGCGACGGGCTTGCCCTTCAGTTCGGCCGCGGCGAGCGCCGCCCAATGAGCCTGCGCCGCATCGCAGACCGGTGAGGCCGGGCCGCTCGGCGATGTGTCGTCTGTTGCCATGACCGCCTCCGTAGCACGGTAAAATATAGGCCCGGCGCGGCCGAGCGTCCATTTCCCCCAGGCGCACGCCGATTCCTCGCGGCCGCGATTTGCTGAATCTGCAGCGCATCTGCAGCAAACGACGCCTCGCGCTGGGCATTCGTGTGGCCGCCGCTGCGCGACTGGCACAAACCATCACAGAATTGTGGCGATCGTAGCGTCGCTGTCGCCGGGCGACTTGGAAGCGGCCACCGCCGCCGAAGCGCCGGCCCGATGCTGCTGCCGACCAGCTGGTTATCAGCAATGCGGAAGTTTGCTCTTCGGGCTCACCGTGGCCGCGCGCGCAACGTGTGGCGCAGCGCGATCGCTGTGGTCAGCAACAGCACGGCGCCCGCCTGATGCGCCGCGGCGAGCGGGATCGGCACCACCAGCAGCAGAGTGGAGATGCCGAGTGCGACCTGCAACCCGGCCGCGGCGAGCAGCGCGTGCAACGCGCCGCGGGCCGCTGGCGGCAGTGGCGCCCGCATCCCGGCACTCCACAGCGCCACGATGCTGGCCGCCGTTGTCATGGCCAACAGCCGATGATCGAACTGGACGGCCGGCACGTTCTCGAACCAGTTCAGCAGGAACGGATGCAGGGCGGCATAGCCGGGCGGCACCAGTCGCCCGTCCATCAGCGGGAAGGTGTTGTAGGTCAGCCCGGCATTCAGCCCGGCCACGAAGGCCCCAGCGACTATCGTCAGCCCGATCAGCGCGACGACGGCCTCGGCGGCGCGCAGCCAGCGTGCCGGAACCGCAGCCTCGGCCGGCGGCCTCAAAACCCCGAGAGCCGCCCACAGCATCAGGGTGTAGATCGCCAGCGCCAGGGCGAGATGTGCCGCAAGCCGGTACTGGCTGACCTCGACCCGGTCGGCGAGGCCGCTCTCGACCATGTACCAGCCGAGCGCGCCCTGTGCGCCGCCGAGCAGGAAGATGCCGGCGAGGGGGCCGATCAGCCGGCGCGGCAGGCTGCGGCGCAGCAAAAACCAGAGCAGCGGCACCGCATAGGCAATCCCGATCAGCCTGCCGAGCAGTCGATGCGCGTATTCCCAGAAGTAGATCGTCTTGAACTCGGCGAGGCTCATCCCCGAATTGAGCAGGCGGTATTGCGGGATTTGCCGATACTTCTCGAATTCGCTCGCCCAATCGGCGGCCGACAGCGGCGGGAGGATGCCGGACACCGGCTTCCATTCCGTGATCGAGAGGCCCGAGAGGGTCAGCCGCGTGATGCCGCCGACCACGACCATCGCAAAGATCAGCGCGCAGCAGGCGAGCAGCCACAGGGCAACGGCTCGCGGGCACTGGTCCCATCCCGATGCCTCACGACCCGGCGCGGCCGCGGTACTGGCGAATGACACGATAGTTTGCTGCGGCGGTGCTGTCCTCGCCGGAAGGTGAGCCGGCCGCAGCCCGATGACAAGGCTGCCGCTCGCCCGGCCTCCCACGCGCTCGGTCGCGCTTTGACGGACCGGCGCGCCTCAATGCAACGTCAAACTGTGCCGGACGTGGCGGATGCTGGCGGGGGCGAGGCGGCGGCCTTGCCCGACCCGGACAGAATGAAGTTCGCCCTCGATGTTGTTCTTCCAGAAATCGAGGAAGCGACGCAATTCGGGAAAGCTCGGCGCCAAATCCAGCTTCTGCCAGATGAAGCTTTGCAGCAGATCGGGGTGGTCGGGCATGCGATAGAGGATCTCGGCGGTGGTCAGCCGGTAATCCCGCAGCTGCAGCCTCAAATCGCTCACGTCAACGCCCTTTCGACAGCCGGTCCCGCGACAACGAAGGATGCTCGCACAAAATCCCTTGCGCAAACGAAAAACGGAGCGGACCCAATGACTTAGCAGCCGGTCAGAGACTCTGCTGCTAAGCCTGCGAGGCGCGGCCCCATCAGCGGTCCATTTTCGCCTTCCCGGGCCGCCCTTGAAGGCACCGGGAGAGCGTTTACATAGCAAGTCCGGACAACTGTTTGTCGGTGCGCAGATCGGCTCGATATGCGCGTCGAATGCAAGGTCTTCACTCGATGAAAGCCGTATTGTCTGTCCTCGTCGTGCTGAGCGGGGTTGGCGTGCTTGTGCCTGCACCGAGGGCGGCCTGGGCGGCGGCGCCGATCCCTGAGGTCAATGGCGGGCCGGTCGCGAGCCTCGCGCCCATCCTCAATGTAATCACCCCCGGGGTCGTCAACATCGCGGTGCGCGGCCGGGTGCGCGAGGAAAACCCGCTTCTGCAAGACCCGTTCTTCCGCCGCTTCTTCAGCCTGCAGCAGCAGCGCCCGGAAGAGCGGGAGATCCAGGCGACGGGCTCCGGCGTCATCGTCGATGCGGCGCAAGGTTATGTGCTGACCAACAGCCATGTCGTCGAGAACGCGACCAGCATCGAGGTCACGACCAAGGACAACCGCCGTTTCCGCGCCAAGCTGATCGGCCGTGACGGCGATACCGATGTGGCGGTGCTACAGATCCAGGGAAGCACCCTGACCGCGGTGCCGTTCGGCGATTCCGACCGGCTGCAGGTCGGCGATTTCGTGCTGGCCATCGGCAACCCCTTCGGACTCGGGCAGACGGTCACGTCGGGGATCGTCAGCGCGCTCGGTCGCAGCGGGCTCGGCATCGAAGGCTATGAGGATTTCATCCAGACCGACGCGTCGATCAACCCGGGGAATTCCGGTGGCCCGCTGGTCGATCTGCAAGGCCGGCTGGTCGGGATCAACACGGCGATTCTGGCGCCGGGCGGCGGCAATATCGGGATCGGGTTTGCGGTGCCGATCAACATGGCGCGGCGGGTGATGGACCAGCTGATCCGTTACGGCGCGGTCAAGCGCGGGCGGATCGGAGTGGCGATCCAGGATCTGACGCCGGACCTCGCCCAGGCGATGAGCACGAGCTACAACAACGGCGCGGTGATCGCGCGCGTCGAGCCGGGGTCGCCCGCCGATCGCGCCGGGCTCAGGAGCGGCGACCTCGTGCTGGCCGTCAACGGCGTCGCCGTGCGCAGCGGGACGCAATTGCGCAACGTCATCGGCCTGTCCCGGATCGGCGACGCGGTTCAGCTGACAGTCGTGCGCGGCGGGACGGAACGCTCCGTCGAGGTACGCATCGAGCAGGCCACCACCGCCGATGCCGGCGCCGGGGCGCGAGCCCGACAGCGCTGAGCCGAGATGGCGTGAGGGACGGATGGCGACGGAGACGCCGTATCAGGTGCTCGGGGTCAAGCCGGAGGCGAGCGCTGATGAGATCCGCAAGGCCTATCGGAAGCTCGCAAAGCAGCTGCATCCCGATCTGAACCCGGGCAAGCCGGCGGCGGAGGCTCGGTTCAAGGCGGTCACCCAGGCTTACGACCTGCTGTCCGATCCGGAGAAACGGGGGCGCTACGATCGCGGCGAGATCGACGAG
>Ga0213875_10001789_pt1 | contig 13426 bp, 11 predicted proteins | sample BarmaccomBMRX_R8_FD_160105 | JGI IMG/M metagenome (GOLD analysis project Ga0213875, IMG submission 160105) | Root-associated microbial communities from Barbacenia macrantha in rupestrian grasslands, the National Park of Serra do Cipo, Brazil - RX_R8 | ecosystem: Host-associated > Plants > Roots... | reverse complement strand
GCCGCTCGTCCGCGGCGTGCGCCGCGTGCTACCCGGCGGCTTGGCTCACCGTCCGCTGCAGATTCCGTCGAGCGGGATGACGGTCATCGCGCGATAGCGCGCCGTCCTACCGGACCTCGAACGCGATCGTCTTCGGCAGCGCGCGGTACTTGCCGCCCGACACGACGACGACGCCGAAGCGGTGCACGCTGCGGCGCAGCGACGCGGCCGCGAGGTGGATGGCGAAGCCCGACGAGAGGAGTGCCGGCGATGCGAGCGCGCGCGCGACGTCGGGCCGCGGCAAGCCGTATCTGCCGGTCGATCGCGCATCGACGACGCCGTCGACGGTGACGCACGCCGAGTCGCCCGGCGCGTTGCCGGCGAAACCGGCGAGCCAACCGCTGAACACCACGTCGTCCGCGCTCGACAGCGCGGCCCCGTTCGCAAGCGGCGCGGGCGCGCCGGCGGTGCGCACGTCGTCGAGGGCGCCGACGGCCGGCGCAGGGTCGCGCGCGAGCGAAGCTCCGCACGCGGGCGCCGTCGCCTGCTCGTGCGTCGACGAGCCGGCCGTTCGCGACCACGCGCGCCAACCGGCGAACGCGACGATGATGATGACCGCGGCGACGGCGAAGCGCCGCACCGGCACGCCGGGCGGCAGCAGCCCGATCGCGACGGCGAGCGCCGCGATCGCGAAAAGCGCATCGACGGCGTCTCGCATCCGAGCCGCGCGCTTCGACCGCGGCGCGCGCGTGCCATGCTCGCGCGAAGGGCGCTCGTCGCGACGCGCGTAACGGCTGACGCCGTGGACCGCTCCGCTTCAACCTCGTATCGGCGGGACGCGGCCACCGTTGCTGCGGTCCTTGCCGCGGTCATCGGAATCGTGTTCGCACCGTTCCTCGTCGGCGGCGGCACGTTGATGATGGCGTCGCACGACGTCGCGAGCATCTATCCGACGGGTGCCGTGCCGGGCGAGCGGCCGACGATCATCGCGCGCGTGCAGCGCACGTTCGACTACTCGCCGGGATGGCAGGACGAACCGGACGTCGGCGTCGAGCACCGGCTCTGGCGCGGCGGCTCGCTGCCGTTCTGGAATCCGTATCAGGGTCTGGGCGCGCCCCTCGCCGCCGCGATGCAGCCGCAGCCGTTCTTCCCGTTGCGCGTGCTCGAAGCGCTCCATCCGGGCCCGACGGTGCACGATTGGTTCGTCGTGGCGCGCCTCTTCGTGGCGGGCTTCTTCGCCGGCGCGTTCGTGCTGCTGTTCGCCGGCCGCGCCGCCGCCGTCACCGCGTCGGTTGCGTGCGCGTTCACCGGCTATTTCGGCTCGTATTACGACATGCCGCATCTCTCGGTCGAGACGCTGCTGCCGGCGTTGCTCTGGGCGACGGAGCTCGTCGTGCGCCGGCCGAATGCGAGCCGCACCGCGCTCCTCGCGGCGATCGCCGGGCTCGACGTTCTCGGCGGGATGCCGGAGAGCACGCTGCTCGCCTACACCGTCGCCGGCGCGTACGCCGCGGTGCGCGTGTGCATGCTGCGGCGTGACGGCCGCGTCGTCGGACGCATCATCGCGCTCGCCGGTGCGGGAGCGCTCGGCGCCGCGCTCGCCGCCGTCGTCGTGCTTCCGTTCGTGGAGTATCTGCCGCAATCGTACGACACGCACCAGCCGGCGAACACCGGCGGCGCGTTCGTCGGCCTCGCGGTCGACGCGTGTCTTCCCCAATGTCTCGTGCAGCACATCGCGCCGCTGGCGTTCGGGCCGCCGTGGAACAACATCCTGACCGGCTTCGACGGGCAGACGGACAATCAGGGCGGCTTCGGCCTCGTCGTGATCTGGCTCGGCCTGCTCGCGACGTTCCGCTCGCTGGGCGCGCTCGCGGCGCGCCGCGCACGCGCGCTCGACGGCGTCGTCGTCTTCCTGGCGTGCGTCACGTTCCTGCTCATCGCGAAGCGCTTCGGCTTCCCGCCGGTGCAGTGGATCGGCGCGCTGCCGGGCTACCGGCTCGTCGTGTTCCTGAAGTACGCGGAATCCCCGGCCGGCGTGTGCGCGGCGATGCTGGCGGGCTTCGGTGTCGACGCGCTCCGTCGCGCGCTCGCCGAAGCGCGCCGGTATCCGCTCGTCGACGTGCTCGTCCTCGCGCTCGCCGCGTTCGCGTATGCGGCCGGCCGCAACGCGGTACCGCCGGAAGCAGCGCACGCGGGATACTTCTACGGCGCGATCGCCTTGACGATCGGCGCCTTCGCGGTCGCGATCGGCGCGCGCGAGCTCGCCCGGCGGGGCACCGTGTCCGCGCGCGCAGCGATCGTCGCCGTCATGAGCTGCGTCGCGATCGAGGCGACGGGCAGCTACATGCTACCGATGCTCTACGTCGCGACGACGCCGCAGCCGCCCGCAAACCCGTACGCGGACGACGCGCAGTCGTTCATCGCGACGATCGCGCCGCCGCTCGAGCGCGACCACATGCGCGTACTCGGTGCGTACGGCATCTTCTTCGGCAACTGGGCCGGCAGCTTCGGACTGCGCGCCGTCAACTCGGTCGACGCGATGTATCCGCACCATTTCCTGCGCTTCGTCGCGGATTTTTCGCCTCCGTCGGCCCAGGTCAACGATCTGAGCGGAAACAACGTCCCGGACCTCGGCAGCGATCTCGGCCGGCGTTGGCTCGCGCTGTCGTCGATCGAGTACATCGTCGAGCCGCGCCACGCGACGCCGCCGTTGCAGCCGACGTCCCTGCTCGCGCACCTGTGGGACCAGAACGCCGATCGGGTCGGTGCCGCGGATCTCTCGCGGGTGAACCTCGGGACGATGCGCACCGCCGGGATCACGAAGCTCACGTTGTTCGAGCATCCTCCATACGACGGGATCACGTACCGCACGCGCGTCGACGCACGCGCGCCGATCTTCGCCGTCGACGCGGCGATCGCACCGAGCGCGTACCTCGAACACGACTGCGCCGCGCCGGTCGCCTTCCGGCTGGAGGCATCGGACGCGGCAGGGGTTCCGATCGCCGTGCGCCGCGCATACCTCGATCCGAAGCGCCGCGCTGCCGATCGCGGCTGGACGCCGCTGCGCATCGACTTGTCGCGCTTCGCCGGCCGCGAGGTCGTGCTGCGCTTCGGCACCGCGCCCGGCCCCGCGCACGATCTCTGCAACGCGTGGGCGCATTGGGGTGATCCACGCTTCGTCGACGCGAGCGGGCGCGGCGTCCGCGTGCCGCCGCGGAGTCCCTTCGAGGTGCACGCCCGCCGCGATGCGACCATACTCCGGTATCGCGATGCGATGCCGCGTGCGACGATCGCGCGCGACGTGCGCTCCGTCGCGACGGATGCGGACGCGGGCGCGCTGCTGCGGTCGCCCTCGTTCGACGTGCGGCACGCCATCGTCGTCGCGCGCGACCCCGGGGTCGTCGTGCCGTCCGTGCACGCGTCGTGCGCCGGCGGCAACGATCGTCTGACGTTCGCGGCCGACCGTCCGGAGCGTGTCGCGATCGACGCGACGCTCGCATGCGACGGCGTCGTCGTGCTGCACGACACCTGGTTTCCCGGCTGGGTCGCGCGGGTCGACGGCGCCGACGCGCCCGTCCTGCGTGCGGACGAAACGCTCCGCGCCGTTGCCGTGCCCGCGGGGTCGCATCGCGTCGTGTTCAGCTACGAGTCGCGCGCGGTGCGAGCGGGCGAGCTCGTGTCGTGCATCGCGGCGATCGCGATCGTCCTCCTGCCGTTCGCCGGTCGCGTCGCGCGCCTCGGACGATAGCGCGCAAAGCCGTCGCGCGCCGCGAAGGACGCGGTCAGTCGACGGACACGACGGATGCTCCGAGGCGGTCGAACCCGACGCGCAGCTCGCGGAGACCGGCCGCGCGCATCGCGTGCCGCAGCCGCGTCTTCTCCTCGCAGTAGAACATCAGGAACCCGCCGCCGCCCGCGCCGATCAGCTTGCCGCCGACCGCGCCGTTCGCACGCGCGAGCGCGTACCAGTCGTCGATGCGGTCGTTCGTCATCCCCTGCGATCGGGCACGCTTCTGCGTCCAGTGCTCGTGCATGATCTCGCCGAACCGGCGCAGGTCGCCGTTTTCGAGCGCTCGTTGCGACTCGATGCCGAGCTGCTTCACGTGGTGCAGCTGGTCGATCATCGACCGGTCCGTGCTCTTCGTGCGCGCGTCCTGGTCCTTGAGGATCGCGGACGCCGAACGGGTGTAGCCCGTGAAGAACATCACGAGGTTGTCCTGCAGGTTCGCGAGCGTCTCCGGCGCGGCGCGCACCGGCTCGACGTCGACGGTGTCGTCCGGGTTGAACGTGAACGCCGTCAGGCCGCCGTACGCCGCGATGTACTGATCCTGCTTGCCGACCGGCTCGCGGAGGACGTCGATCTCGAGATGGCACGCCTCCTCCGCGAGCCGTGCCTTGCTGATGATCTCGCGATTCATCGTGTGCAGCGCGAGCAGCAGCGCCGTGCCGAAGCTCCCGGAGGAGCCGAGGCCCGTCCCGGCCGGAATGTCCGACATGCTCGTGATCTCGAGATAGCTCGTCGGCGTTCCGGTCAGCCGCAGCGCCTCGCGGATGAGCGGGTGCTGGATCTCGTCGACGCCGGTGACGCGCTCGAGCGCCGAGTACTTCACGATGCACTCCTCGACGAACGTCTCGTGCAGCGTGATGTAGACGTACCGGTCGATCGCCGCGGCGATGAGCCGGCCGCCGTGCTCGCGGTAGTACGACGGGAGATCGGTGCCGCCGCCGCCGAGCGAGATGCGCAGCGGCGCGCGCGTGATGATCACCGCGCGCCCTCGGCGGCGTAGATGCGCTCGACGATCGCCAACGCCGCGCGCGCGTCCTCGAACGACGGATCGGGTATCCGGTCGCGGCGGATGTCGTCGAGGAAGGCCGCGTACTCCGCCAGCCACGAGTCGTCGCCCATGGGATACTCGTAGATCGTCGTCGGCGGCGGACCGAGCTCGGGCGTCATCGCGTAGTGCGCGAGGCGTTCGACCCCGTAGCTGCCGCCGAGTCCGGTGATCTCCAGCTTGCCGGTACGGCCGAAGATCTCGAACGAGAACAAGTTCTTCCACTCGGTCCACGAGGCGTGCAGCGAGGCCACCTGATCGCGCGCCGTGCGCAGCAAGAAGAACGCGTTGTCTTCGACGGGCGCGTCCCAGAAGTAGCGCGGCATCGCGCCCGCGACGCGGTCGAAGTCGCCGAGAAACCAGCGCGCGAGATCGACGAGGTGCATCCCCTGATCGATCGCCTCGCCGCCGCCCGAGATCGCGGGCACGAAGCGCCACTCCTTCTCGTAGCCGATCCGCCCGCCGTGCCCGTAGCGCGCGCGCACGTGCGTCAGGTCGCCGAGCGCGCCGCGGTCGACGATCGCGCGCGCGTCGCGAAACGCGCGGTGGTAGCGGTGGTTGAAGCCGACGCGCACCTTCGCGCCGGTTCGCGCGACCGCGTCGCGCACGGCGTCGAGCTCGCTCGCGCGGCGCGCCGCCGGCTTTTCGACGAGCACGTGCTTGCCGTTCGCCGCGGCGGCCGCGGTGATCTCGGCGAGCGCGTCATGCGACGTCGCGACGATCGCGATGCCGACGTCCTCGCGCGCTACGGCCGCACGCCAATCGTCCGTCGCATCGCCGCCGTGCTCCGCGGCGAACGCCGCGGCGCGCGCGGCGTCGGCGTCGCACGCGACGCGCAGCGTCCCGCGCTCGAGCACACGCGCGCGCTTCTGCCCGATCAAGCCGCAACCGACGATCGCGACGCCGGCCGTCACCACGACCACCCGCGCTCTTCGGGGACGATGCGCCGCAGGGTGTAGACGTCGCCGTCGAGGCGCGCCTTCTCCGCGCCGAATCGCTGCCACGGATCCCATGGCGCCGAGATCAGCTTGCCGGTGATGCCGTCCGACTCGCGCGAGCCGAGGAACACGCACAGCGACGCGCCGAGACCGAGCGGCGTGCCGCCGCTCTCGCGCTGCTTGAGCGAGCTCGCGTAGAACGCCTCGCCGACGACGTCCGGCCCGGCCGCGAGCACCTCGTCGAGCAGGCGCGTGTTGAGCGCCCCGGGCGCGACCATGTTCACGTCGATGCCGGCGTCGCGCAGTTCCTCGGCGAGCGTCTCGCCGAAGCGCACGACGCCCGCCTTCGACGCCGCGTACGCGCTGAGAAACGGCAGCGGTTTCGTCGCGCCGCCGCCGGACAGGATCACGATCTTGCCGCGCTCGCTTCGCCGCAGGGCCGGCAACGCGCGGCGCGCGCAGTAGACCGTGCCGATGAGGTTGATGCGCAACGCGTCGACCCACGTCTCCCAGTCGACCGCGTCGATCGCGCCTTTCGGACCGTAGACGCCGGCGTTGGCGACGAGCACGTCGAGCCCGCCGAACGCGTCGACCGTCGCGTCGATCAGCGCGTCGACGTCGCGCTCGGACGCGACGTCCGCCGCTTGCGCGAGCACGTGCACGCCGGGATGGCGCTCGCGCAGTCCGGCCGCGGCCGCCTCGATCGCGTCCGCGCTTCGCGCGCACACCGCGACATCGTGCTCGGCGGACGCGAACGCGTCGGCGATCGCGAGCCCGATGCCCTGCGATGCGCCGGTCACGAGCACGCGGCGCCGCGCCGTCACGTCGCCTGCTCCACCGCGCCGGGTCGTCCGAACGCGACGTAGCGCACGCGGTGCGCGCCGTGCAGCAGGTCCTCGAGAAAGCGCGACGGGTCGACGACGACCGCGGTCCGCATCGCCTCGAACGCCGCCGCGGGCAGCGAACGGAACTCGGGCCACGCGGTCGCGACGACCGCGCAGTCGGCGCCGGCGAGCGCGGCGCTCGCGCTGGCGACGGTTCGCGCGAACGGCGCCAGGCGCGGATCGTTCGGAGGGACCGCGGGATCGAAGGCGACGACCTCCGCGCCTTCCGCATCGAGCTCGCGCGCCAGCGCGACCGCGGTCGACGCCCGCAGCGTGTCCGTGCCGGGCTTGTAGACGAGGCCGAGTACCGCGACGCGCCGGCCGTGCACGTCGCCGAGCGCTTCGTGCACGCGCTCGCGCGCCCACGCGCGGTGCCGTTCGTTGCTGCGCGCGGTGGCTCGGAGCTGCTCGATCGCGAGGTGCTCGCGGTCGCCGAGCGCTGCGAGAAAGGCGAGGTCGCGCGCCAGCGTGCCGCCCGCGAACGCTTCGCCCGCTCGAACGTATGCCTTGGGGCCGACGCGCACGTCGCTCTTGAGCCCGCGTTCGACGTCGCGCGCGTCGGCGCCGGCGCGCTCGCAGACGGCGGCGAGCTCGTTGGCGAACGTCACCGACGTCGCGAGGAACGCGTTGATCGCATGCTTCGTCATCTCCGCCGACTCGACGCCCATCCAGACGATGCGTTCGCAGAACGGTTCGACCGCCCGCGCGAACGCCGCGCGCGCGCGATCGTCGCGAACGCCCGCGACGAAGCGATCCGGCGCGCGAAAGTACGCGATCGCGGAGCCGAGACGCAAGTTTTCCGGCACCGCGGCGAAGCTGAAGCGTCCGCCGGGGAACCGCTGCTCGAGCGCGCGCACGCTGCCGACCGGCAGTTGCGACGAGACGACGACGACGGCATCGCCGTCGAACGCCTCGAGAAACGATACCGCGCGTTCGTGCACCCAGCCGACGTCCGGGCGATCGTCGTCGTCGACGGGCGTGTCGTACGTGATCCAAATCAGTTCCGCGCCGCGCGCGGCGCTCGCGTCGCTCGCGAAGCGCAGGCGTCCGAGCGACGTCTGCTCCGCGATCAGCGCCGCGAGCCCGGGCTCGTCGACGGGCAGCCGTCCGGCCTCGATCGCGCCCGCGATCGCCGCGTCGTCGATCGCGACGACGTCGTGGCCCTCCGCGGCGAGCGCGGCGGCCGTGACGGTGCCCAGATGCCACAGACCGACGACGGCGATCTTCACGCGCCGGTCTCCTGCAGCCAGTCCACCGTGCGCACGACCGCGTCGCGAATCGTCATCGTCGGCTTCCATCCGAGCGCGCGCATGCGCGAACAGTCGAGGAAGATGAACGGATTGTCGCCGATCCATCCGCGTTCGCCGCCGGAGTACGAGAGCGCGGGCCGGACGCCGAGCGTCTCGCAGATCCAGCCGACCGAATCGTTCACCGCGCAGTACTCGTCGGTGCCCAGGTTGTAGACGCCGACCTGCCCGGTGTCCTCGCGCAGCGCGAGCAGCATCGCATCGATGCAGTCCTGCACGTACAGATAGGACTTGCGCTGTTTGCCGTCGCCGAGAACGTGCAGCGACTCCGGGTGTGCGCGCAGTTGCCGCACGAAGTCGATGATGTGTCCGTGCGTGTACCGCTCGCCGAGGAGCGAGACGAATCGGAAGATCAGCACGCGCATGCCGAAGCCCTCGGCGTACGCCTGGATGAAGCCCTCGGCCGCCATCTTCGAGGCGCCGTACAGCGACGTCTGGATCGGGATCGGCGCATCTTCCGGCGTCGGGATCAGCGGCGCTTCGCCGTAGACCGATCCCGTCGACGAGAATGCGAAGTCGCGCACGCCGTTCGCGCGCGCAGCCTCGAGGACGTTGACGGTCACAATCGTGTTCTGCTCGAGATCGCGCGTCGGGTGCTCGGTCCCGTGACGCACGTCCGCGTTCGCGGCGAGGTGGAACACGCCGTCACACCGGCGCGCCGCGCCGGCCGCGACGGCGGGATCCCGCAAGTCGCCGCGCACGAGCGTGAACGATGCCGACGTGCGCGCCTTCGCGATGAATTCCTCGCGTCCGGTCGAGAAGTCGTCGACGCCGACGACGTCGTGTCCGTCCGCGAGCAAGCGGTCAACGAGGGTGCTGCCGACGAAGCCCGCACAGCCGGTCACGAGATAGCGCATCGTCCGGCGCGTAGTGTCCGCGTGCCCCGCGCGAACTCCTTGCGACCTTTGTGGCCGCCGCCGATCACGCCACGGTTTCGCGTCGTTCGCGCGGGGCAGCCTCCCAGGCGGCCGCGCGGCGCTCCACGACGTCTGCCGCGAGGGTCGCGATCAGGCCGGCGGTGTGGCCGACGACGATCGTCTGCAGCACGTCGGTGACCGTCGCGTGCCGCACGGCAACGGCGACGATCTCCGCGGCGGCGATCACGATGAGCGGAACGACGTGTCCGAAGCGATGGAACCCCACGCGCACGGCGACGGCCACGTTCGCGGCCGCGAGCGATGACGCGGCGATCGCGTACGGCAACAGCATCGGCGCCGCCGGCCGGAACGCCGCGCCGCCGACGGCCGCGATGACGCGCCCGGGAACCGCTGCCACGATCCCGATCGCGCCGACGGCGACGGCGACGGCGACCGCGACGGCGAGCAGCGCGACGGGACGCGCCGAAACGCCGCTCGCGCGGCGGGAGACGATCTTCGGGATGACGACCATCGGCACGAACGCGACGCCGGTGTAGATCGCGCGCCCGACGAGCGACACCGCGCTGTACAGGCCCGCGACGTCCGCCGCGAAGAAATGCCGCACGAGGATCACGTCGAAATACAGCATGACCGTGAGCGCGAGGAAACCGGCACCGGTCCCGATCGCGGAGTACCACGCGCGACGCAGATCGATCGAACGCTTCGACACGACCGGCCACAGCATGCGAAAGCGCGCCGACGACGTGGCGGCCGGGACGAGCACCGAGAGCAGCAGCGCGATCAGCGCGCCGCGTACGCCGTACGCTCGCGCCAGCGGCACGACGAGCACGATGCGGGCGATCCCTTCGACGAGCATGGAGGCGGCCAAGTCACCGAAGCGCCCCGCGCCCTGGAACATACCGCGCTGCAGCGGCAGGACGAACGCGCCGACGGCCGCGCCGGCCGCGATCGGCACGAGCGTGGCGTCGGTCGCGTGCACGAGGAGCGCGAGCGGTTGCCGGACGATGAGCGCGATCACGAGCAGCACGAGCGCGGCGGCGAGCGCGAAGCGCTGCGTGAAGCGCGCGATTCCGGCCAGCGCACCATCGTCGCCGGCGGCCGCGAGGTCGGCGACCAGCTTGCCCAGCACGTTTTGCGCCACGATCGCCGGCGTGGTTGCGATGATCGTCAGCGACACGAGCGACATGAACTCGCCGTACTGCTCGACGCGCAGCGCGCGGCCCGCCAGCGCGTAGAAGACGTAGTTCGCGACGGTCACGACGACGAGCGCGACGAAGACGATCGCCCCGTGACGCCATACGTCGCTCCGTGCGAGTCGAACCATCCCGGCCGCGAAGAACGACATGCCGCTGGCTTTTCGCCCCCTTTACCGCCGTCCTCGCCGGAGGGTGTCACCGCGACGGCCCGAACGCGGCGGCGTGCTCGCTCTCGTCACCGGCGCCGCCGGATTCATCGGGTCGCACCTGACCGACCGCTTGTTGGACGACGGCTGGTCGGTCGTCGGCGTCGACAACCTCGCTACCGGCGACGAGCGCAACTTGCACCTGGCATCGCGCAGCGCGGCGTTCACGTTCGTGCGCGCCGACGTCACGGAGCCGTGGGACGCCGTCGCGGCGCCGCGCGGCGAGCGGCCGAACGTGGTGTTTCACCTCGCGTCGCCCGCATCGCCCGCGCAGTACGAGCGGCTCGCGCTGGAGACGCTCGCGGTGAACGCGGCCGGCACCATGCATGCGGTCGCGCTCGCACACGCGTCGAACGCGACGCTGCTCTACGCCTCGACGAGCGAGGCGTACGGTGATCCGCTCGAGCACCCGCAGCGCGAGACGTACTGGGGCAACGTGAACCCCGTCGGCGTTCGCGCGTGCTACGACGAGTCGAAGCGCTTCGGCGAAGCGTACGTCACGACGGCCGTGCGGAAGCTCGGCATCGACGCGCGCGTCGCGCGCATCTTCAACACGTACGGACCGCGCATGCAGCTCGAGGACGGGCGCGTCGTGCCGGCGTTCTGCGCGGCGGCGCTCCGCGGCGAGCCGCTACCGATCTTCGGCGACGGATCGCAGACGAGGAGCTTCTGCTACGTCGACGACATGGTCGACGGGCTCGTTCGTCTCGCGACGCGCCCCGGATTGCGCGGTCGCGTCGTCAACCTCGGGAATCCGGCCGAGCACACGATCCGCGAGCTCGCGGCGCTCGTCGCGCGCATCACCGGCGGCGAGCTGCGCACGACGACCTCCGAGCTCCCGTCCGACGATCCGGCGCGCCGCCGGCCGGACATTACGACGGCGCGGACGCTCTTGGATTGGGAACCGGTCGTCCCGCTGGAGACGGGGCTCCGTCGGACGCTCGACGCATTCCGCGCGGCGTGACGCGCCCGACGCCCACGTAGCGGAGACCGGCCGACGAGACCTTCTCGGGGTCCCAGATGTTGCGACCGTCGACGATCACGTTGCCGCGCATCGACGACGCGCAACGCTCGAAGTCGATGCTGCGGAACTCGTTCCACTCCGTCGCGAGCAGCACCGCGTCGGCACCGCGCACGGCGTCGTACATGTCGTCGTGGAAGCTGGGCACGTCGCCGATGATCTCCTGTGCCCGCACGTTCGCAATCGGATCGTACGCGCGCACGGTCACGTCGCGGTCGAGCAGTCGCCGCACGATCGCGAGCGCCGGCGCGTCGCGCACGTCGTCGGTATCCGGCTTGAACGCGAGGCCGAGCACGGCGACGGTGCGCCCGCCGAGCGAGCCGATCTCCCGCTCCAGCTTCATCACCGTGCGCTCCACCTGGCGCCGGTTGACGAGCTCGACCGCGTGCAGCAGCGGCGCGGCGTAGTCGTGCGCGACCGCCAGCTGCTCGAGCGCGCGCACGTCCTTCGGAAAGCACGAGCCGCCGTAGCCGATGCCGGGGCTCAGGAACTTCGTCCCGATCCGCTGGTCGAAGCCGATGCCGCGGCCGACCGCGCGCACGTCGACGTTCACGAGCTCGCAGATGTTCGCAATCTCGTTGATGAACGAGATCTTCGTCGCGAGGAACGCGTTCGCGGCGTACTTGATCATCTCGGACGTGCGCACGTCGGTCACGAGCACCGGCGCGTCGAGCGGCGCGTAGAGGTCGCGCAGCACCTGCTCCGCCTCGGGATCGTTCGTGCCGATCACGACCCGGTCGGGATGCAGGAAGTCGTGCACCGCCGAGCCTTCTCGCAGGAACTCGGGATTCGACACGACGCTGACCGCGTGCCCGGCGCGCGCGTGCTCGCGAATGATCGAGCCGATCATCTCCCCGGTCTCGACGGGGACCGTCGATTTCGAGACGACGACCTTGGGCCCGTTGAGCGCGAGGCCGATGTCGCGCGCGACGGCGCGAACCGCGCTGAGGTCGGCGTGTCCGTCCGTACGCGTCGGCGTTCCGACGGCGATGAACACGATCTCGCTGCGCTCGATCGCGCCGAGCACGTCGGTGGTGAATTCGAGCCGTCCGGCCGCCGCATTGCGTGCGATGAACTCGCCGAGCAGCGGCTCGAAGATCGGCAGGTCGTCGGCGCGCAGGCGATCGATCCGGTCGTCGTCCACGTCGGCGCACACGACCCCGTGACCGAGCTCCGCGAAGCACGCCGCGGTGACCAAGCCGACGTACCCCGCGCCGACGACGGCGATGCGCTTCATCGCGCCGACGCTTCGCCTTCGCGCGCAGCCGGTCCCGTGTCGCGACTGTAGTCGCCGCGCGAGAGCCACTTTTCGATCAGCGCGTACAGCACGATGAACAGATACCGGCTGCCCATCTCCTTGATCTTGAACTTGGACGCTCCCGACGTGCGGTCGTACCAATTGGTCGGCACGACGGTCCAGCTGTAACCGCGGACGATCGCCTTGAGCGGCAGCTCGACGGTGATGTTGAAGTGGTGCGACAGGATCGGCCGGACGCCGTCGATCACGTCGCGGCGGTAGCACTTGAACGCGTTGGTCACGTCGTTGTAGCGGACGCGGAACAGCAGCGCGATCGCCGTGTTCGCGAACCGGTTCAGGGCGAGCTTCAGCCGCGGGTACCCGACGACGCGCGCGCCGCGCGCAAAACGGGTGCCGAACGCGCAGTCGTAGCCGCGGTCGAGCACGCGCCGGTACGCCACGATGTCGTTCGGATCGTCGGAGCCGTCGGCCATGACGATGCAGACGGCGTCGCCGCGGAACGCGTCGAGGCCGGTGTGGATCGCGTTGCCGAAACCGCGCGCGCGCAGGTTCGGGACGCACCGGACCTCGGCACGTTCCGCGGCGAGCGCGGCCACCTCGCGAGCCGTCGCGTCGCTCGAGTGGTCGTCGACGACGACGACCTCGAACGGGATCGACGCCTCGTCGAGACGCGCCGCGATCGCGCGTACGGTCGGACCGATCGCGTCCTGCTCGTCGCGCGCGGGGATGACGATCGAGAGCACGCTAGGCGCTGCCTCGCTGCGCGCGCGACTCCGCGTGCCACCGCTCGGCGTTGCGCTCGTAGATCTCCTCGAGCAGCGCGCGCAGGGTGTAGCGATGCGTCCAGCCGGGATAGTGCTCGCGGAACTTCGTCATGTCGCTCACGTACCACACGTGGTCGCCGACCCGGTTCACGTCCGAATACGT
>Ga0213875_10001788_pt1 | contig 13428 bp, 5 predicted proteins | sample BarmaccomBMRX_R8_FD_160105 | JGI IMG/M metagenome (GOLD analysis project Ga0213875, IMG submission 160105) | Root-associated microbial communities from Barbacenia macrantha in rupestrian grasslands, the National Park of Serra do Cipo, Brazil - RX_R8 | ecosystem: Host-associated > Plants > Roots... | reverse complement strand
TGACGCGGATGCAAGCCATGCCGTCGTGGCTCGCGAGATGTTGCAGCGGCATGACTTCGTTGTTTTGTACATGAACGGCGTCCGATATTTGGACAAAGCGCCGCTGCATTACTGGCTGGTCGCTTCTTGTTACAAACTGTTCGGCGAAAGCGCATTTGCCACGCGGTTGCCGGTGGCTCTGGCGATGATCGGGCTGGTGCTGATGGTTTTCGTGTTCGGGCGGCGCTTCTTCGGCCTGCGCACGGGATTTTATGCGGGCCTGATCACAACCACCAGCTTCGGATTTTTTCTGTTCACCAGAATCATGATTCCGGAGGCGATTTATGCGCTCGAATTTACGCTGATTTTTTATCTGTTTTTCCGAGCATGGACGGGGAGTTTGGATGGACGGGTCGGCTATTGGGGCGCGGCCGCACTTATGGGATTGGCGGTCCTCACACGCGGGCTAGTCGGATTTTTGTTTCCCATCGGCGGGATCGTGTTGTTCATTCTCCTGAGTGGCGGATGGCGGCGCTTAAGCGAGCTGCGGATCGTATCGAGTGCATTGATCTTTCTGGCCATTGCGGTTCCGTGGCATGTCATGGCGGAGATGCGGGCGCCCGGGTTCTTCTCGAGATATTTCATCGACGAGCATTTCAAGCGGGCGCTCGGCACGCGATATCCGCCTGACTACGATGCAGTGCCGTTGTGGCTGTGGCTGATCGCGCATCTGGCGTGGTTCTTTCCGTGGAGTATTTTCATCGGGTTTGCAGTCCGCGAGATTCCTCCTCCGCGGACGTGGTTTCTGCCGCTCAATATCGAGCGGCAGGCAGCGCTTCTGGTGGGGGCGTGGGCGGTGGTGGTGCTCGGATTTTTCTCCGTGGTCGGCGGATCGCGGATGGAGTATTACAGTTTTGGCGCGTGGCCGGCGATTGCGCTCCTGCTTGCCCTTGGAATCGCGCGGGCTGAAGAAAGCGGAAGCGTTTGGCTGCCGCGATTACAAGGCGCTCTCGCGTGCGTGGGAGTGATTATTGCGGGCGCACTTGGGTATCTGGTGTATCAATCGCTCGCAATTCGCGGGACGGGTGACATTTCCGACTTCCTGAAGCCGCAATCGTCCGATGCTTACCGCCTCTCAATGGGGCACTTATTCGACTTGACGCCGCAGGCGTTCGCGGATTTGCGCTTCCCTGCCCTGGCGGCGGTGATTCTATTGCTTGCGGCGACCGTGGGTGCTTACGTTTTGCGCAGGCGGCGCTTTCCTGTCGCGGCGAGCGTGGTGCTCGCGGTTGGGATGGCCGCGTTTACCTTCGTTGCGAACGAGGCGTTGGGCATCTTTGGCCCGTACATGTCGTCGAAGTCTCTGGCCGACGCCATTGATCGATATCTCGCGCCGGCGGATCGCGTCGCCTTGTACGGCGAGTTCGATGGCGGATCGAGTATCGCGTTTTACACGCATCGTCGGGTGTGGATCTACAACGGCCGGTATAACAACCTCGAATACGGCTCGCGGTATGCTGATGCGCCCCCGATTTTTTTGACTGACGCGGATTTTCCGGGATTCTGGAACAGCGGTCGGCGAGTGTTTTTGGTCGTGCCATTGAATAAGCGCAATGAAGCGCGGAAACGCTTACCGGCGGACTCGACGTGGCTGTTGTCGGAGAGCGGCGGGAAGGCGGTTTATACGAATGTGCAGGTCGCGCCGGGGGAGAAGAGCGTTTCTGCGGCCGCCGATAACGCTAGGTGAGAATCCACTCTCCCGTTTCTTGCTCTCTTCGCCCGCCCTCTTACTGTTTACCGGCGCTTCGATACCAAAGTATGAGGCCGACGAGCGCGAGCATAAACAGGCCTGGAAACGGCGTCGCCGAGGTGGCCGACTACAAATGCCAGAATTGCCACGGCGGTGCCCATTGTTACCGCGAGTATCGCGAGTCCCGCAATTGTGGCATCGGCGGCTGGCGAGCGCGGCCCAATTGAGTTGCCCGGTTACCGGGCGCGCTCGGAGTGTCCGGGCTATACCAGCAGATCCACCCGAATGCGGGATAATCCCCGGATCCTTGATCATTGATTCGGTGGCTGCGTTCAGTACGTCGCGGACCGTCACGTTCTCGAGTTCAAAGGAGCGCTGCGGTTCGATGCCCTCGAGAATGCTCCCGATCTCCCCACGTAAGCTCGACCCGTAGAGCCGCCTCCGTAGCTCAGGAATAAAGTGCTCGGGCTCCGAGATGAGTGCGCTCGGCCGGGCGGTGATGTTTAGCCTGGGAACAGCTGTGTTCAGCGGATCATTTGGATCACCTTCGACATCGGCAGGATAAATATTGATTAGGTGATCCGAGACGAATCGGTAGTCGTAGCCGGGCAACTGCGGCATTATCTGTTCAAGGATGTCTTTGAGTGTTGTTCCTGGCTGTATATGGACTGAAACTTCCGGCTGCTTCCCGTGCTTGATCCACTGTTCAACACCAAATAAAACGTAGCCTCCTTTCAAAGACGCTCCGATGTTTCCTAATGCGTCCCGAAGGCCGGCTCGCTCGAAATCGAGCGATGCGGCGGCGGGCAATTGCATTAGCAGGCGTTCTGGGGGACTCTGTGCGAAAGCCGAAAGGGAGGCAATCAAGAAGATGCTGAAAAGGCGACTGCTGGGGATTGTCTCTCTTTGCTCACGGTTGCAGTTTGGCATCGACCCGAAAGCGGAAATGACTCGGTGTTTTCCGCCCCGGGACGCAAGGGGACCGCCCGACCGACATCCCCAATGCCTGGAGCCCGGACCCGCACGGCTTCGGGACTTCCGCGACAGGCAGGCGTTTGCCGTCCACCGTTGTCGCAATTACCTCGCAATCGAATCTCGGGATGCTTCACTTAAAGTAGCGCGTGGCGGCCGTGGAGTTGGTGATGTGACTTTGGCGGTCCGATTCGCCTCGTCCACGTGGCAGGAGGTTGTCAGGTCTGCCGGTTTTCGCTGCGATTACGATGGAGTCGGTGTGGCCTTGAGAACCGACACGCACTCCAATTCGGGTACAGGTAGTTAGTGATTGGGCTGCGCCGGGTGTCCGTATTTCTCAGGGCGCTCCTCCCGGCGGCGCAGGCGATAACGTAAAGGGCTAGCCTTCTTCGCATCGTTCGCCCCTATTCAGTTACACGTGAGTCCCGTTGTGTTGCTCACGAACAAAGAGTCCCCTGCGGGCCAATAGGCCCCTTATGCAACCGCCGCCGAACGCTAACGAAGGGTACCGAGGCTCCACTTGCCAGTTCGATCGAGTCGAGAAGGGAAATTTGGGGAAATCAACAGATCTGAGAGACGGCGTCCGAGAACTCAAGCTGGATATCGGCGGAGGGTACAGAGTTTCGTAGGCATTCGCGTAAAACGAAGCCCCCTGGGTGAGGAGGGTTTTTCATTGGCATTCTACACTTTCCTTCAGTGATAATCGACGTAGTCAACTTCGAACGCGTCTCCTCAATGAACTGGAAAACAACCAGCCAGTTGGCGCGAACGGTAAGCGCATAAAAGCGTAGCAAGTTGTCGTTAAGGCCGTGCACCCGGAAACCGGCAACATCGAGATCGGCGACGGTTTCGGTCCCGCACCACAGGAGCAAGAAGGGGCCAAATAGTTTGGCCACGCCTGCGCTCAATGCGCGTTTACATTCCCGCTGGCCGGCGCTTTACGTCGATATTGAGTCGCTTGATTTTCTGATTCAGCGTCGATAACGGAATCCGCAACGCTTCCGCCGCTTCCGTCTGGCTGTAATTCACTGCTTCCAGCGCATCCATAATCTTCCGGCGTTCGAAGTCCGCTACAACCTCAGGAAGTGAGGCGTCTGCCGCCAGCAGGCCATCGTCGCCGCGCGAAATTCGCATACCGCTGGCACGCTGCAGATGCTCGGGTAGAACGTGTGCCGGAACGGAAGGCGTGGTCGCCAGCACAACTGCGCGCTCGACCGCGTTCTCCAATTCCCTTACGTTTCCAGGCCAGTCATGCTCCATCAGGATCTGCATGGCATCCGGCTCGAACTGCAAGATCGAGCGATTCTCGCTGTTCAGGAATTTCTCATTCTCGCGGCAATACCGCGTAAAGAAATGATCGACCAAAAGCGGTATATCGTCCTTACGCTCGCGCAACGGCGGCAGGTTCAGGTTGATGACGTTCAACCGGTAATACAGATCCTCGCGGAATTTCCCTTCATCCACCAGCTTCTTAAGGTCGGAATTGGTAGCCGCGATGATCCGCACATCGACGCGCAGGCTTTCGTTCGAACCGAGCGGGATAAATTCCCGATCCTGCATGACTCGAAGCAGCTTCACTTGGATCTCGGGGCTAATCGTCCCGATCTCGTCGAAGAAAATCGTGCCGCGATTGGCCGTTTCGAAGAAGCCTTTGCGATTGCTGATGGCTCCGGTAAACGATCCCTTGACGTGCCCAAACAAGATAGATTCGAGCAGCTCGGAAGGTAAAGACCCGCTGTTCACCGGCACGAACGCTTGATCAGCGCGCGCCGAATGCAGATGAATCGCCTTCGCGATTAACTCCTTACCGGTCCCTGTTTCGCCCGTGATCAAAATCGTCGCCCGGCTGGCTGCGACCTGCGCCACCTGATCGAGCAGCCGCAGCATGCGCTCGCTTTTGCCCACGATGTTCGGAAACGCGTACCGCTGCTTCAGCGCGCGCTTGAGCTGCGTATTTTCGCGTTCCAGGCGACCTTTCGAAATCACCCGGTCGATTTCAATGAGCAGCTTTTCGTTATCCCAGGGCTTTGCGAAATAATCGTTGGCACCGGATTTTAGGGCGCGAACGGCGATCTCGACCGATCCATACGCCGTGAGCATGAAGACCGGCGTCTCCACGTCGCGCTGCCGGATGTCCGCCAGCAGCTCCATCCCGGAGCGGTCCGGCATCATCAGATCGAGCAGCACGAGGTCATAAACGCCTGACTCGAATTTCCGCATCCCGGAGGTCGCCGTCTCGGCCAAATCGACGGCGTACTGCTCGCCCGTCAGCAGCAGATCCAAGCTCTCGCGAATGTCCGCCTCATCGTCAATGACGAGAATGCGCCGGCGCTGCGGAGAGCCGACGCGGTCGGGCGGCAGATCGGGACGCGGGACCTCTACTAAAGTGCTTGTATCAGGCATAGGCGAATTCTAGACGCGCGCAAACAACCGCCGGATTCAAGCAGGTAGCGCTTCTCGCGCGGCGGCGACACCGCGTGCGGCGCGCACGGCCACTGCGGGGAATTCCAGGCGGAAGCGCGTGCCTTGGCCGACTGCGCTGTCCACCTCAATGATGCCATTGTGTTCCTGCACAATTCCATACGTGATCGACAGCCCGAGTCCGGTCCCTTTCTTCGGTCCCTTGGTGGTGAAAAACGGATCGTAGATTCGAGCCAGGTGCTCCGCAGGAATGCCTTGACCGGTGTCTGCGACCTCAATGTGCGCGAATCCCGATTCGGCCCAGGTCCGCACGGAAAGCAAACCGCCGCCCGGCATGGCGTCGCGCGCATTGATAAACAGATTCAAAAACACCTGCTGCAGCTTGCCCGTATTGCCGCGGATTTCCGGCAGACTCTCAGCGAGCGCGAGCCGCACGTTCACTCGGGCCTTTTCAAACTGATGCTCAACCAGTGTCGCGGTGTCGCGAATGACGCGATTCAAATCCACTTCCCCGAAATCCGTGGGCGAGGTGCGCGAGAAGTTCAAAAGCGAGTTCACGATCTCGCTCGCGCGGAACGTCTGCTTGGCAATTTTTTCGAGCAGCTTCGACTTCTGATCGTCGCCCGAGACCTGCTTGGCGAGCATCTGCGCGTAAGTTGATATCACCGCGAGCGGCGTATTAACTTCATGCGCGACACCCGCCGCCAGCAGGCCGATAGAGCTGAGCTTGTCGGCTTGCATAAGCCTGCGCTCCAGCTCGTCGCGATCGGTTACGTCGTCTAAAATCATCAGCCGGCCGATCTGATGCATATCTTTCGACACCAGCGGCGCGATCGCCAGATTGACGATTGCTTCACGCGCGCGCTCCGGGCGCTTCGCCAGTTCGAGGCCCCCACGGCCGCTGGCCGGCTCTTGTTCTACTCTCAAAGAACGCTCCCGTGATTCGAGGCCGATCTTGTAAACGGTATGAATACCCGGTTTCCCTCGCACTTCGTCAAACTTCTCGCACACGTCCGGCGCAAACAAATCGGACAAGCACTTGCCTACCGCTTCGTGCCGCGGAATGCCCGTGAGGTGCTCGATCTGCGTGTTCCAGCTTTCCACGCGATCGTCCAAATCCGCTGCCAAGATGCCGACGTTAATCGATTCGACGATGTTCTCGCTGAATTCTTTGAGGCGCTCGTATTCGTTCGCCTTCTGCTGCAAGGACGCGTACAGCCGCGAGTTCTCGATCGCGATCGCAACGTAGTTCGACAGCGTGATCAGCAACTCGACGTCATCGCTCGAGAGAAAATCACCCTCCGTCGTGCGGCTCACGCCCAAGAAAGCGACCGTATTTCCGCGAGACTTGCACGCGACGTAATAGGTGAAATCCAGCTCCGCGATGGTGTCGCGGACCGATTGCGCCCATTGTTGAGAGACGATGTCTCGGAGATGCCTCGGCCGCTCAAAGAAAAAGTATGGGTTGTCGAGCGGAGCATCCAGAAATCGTAGATCGAGCGCTTCCGTGACCGCCTTCTTCGCGCGCGTGCCCTTCGCCTGCGTAAAGGAATGGACGCGGAACCCGCCGGCCGCCGGGTCGACCGCAACCGCGGCTTCATGTCCCAAAAAGAATCCAATCTGCTGGATCGACAGCGTTCGCAACAGCCGCTCCGAGACCTTCGCGAGCATCGCGTTCAGATCCGTCTCAGAGCTCAACTCGCGCGCAAACTCAATCAGCGTCGCGCGGGCATCGTAGCGGTCCTTATAAAACACGCGCCGGTCGAGTTGATCTTGTATCCAGCGCCGGATGGGCTGGAACACGAACGTCGCAAACGCAATCAGCACCACGAATGCCGAAGCGGTGATCGTGCGCGTGTTAAAGATCAATACGATCAATCCATAGAACGTGCCGATGACCGCAAGTGTCGCTAGCGTGTATACGTAACCCTGCTGGAAGATGATGTCGACATCCATCAGGCGGTAGCGCGTGATCGCGTAGGCCCAAGTCAACGGAATAAGCACCATGGAAAGCACGCTCAGATTCATGACGTGCGTCGGAACTGCGCCGAAAAGGTACGGAATCGCGTAAAAACAGGTGAACGGCGCCAAGCCAACCAACGCGCCGTTCCGCAGATATTTGAGCTGCCGCCGAGCGACGGGATCGTCTGCCCGAGCGAGGTCCACCGCCAACACGCCCGCACCCGCGAAATACAGGATCATCGAAAAAGCAAGCGTGAGCCGGTCGAGAAACCATCGCACTTCGAGCAGAGGAGACGCGAAACGCAATGTTCCCTGCGCGGCCAGCGCGCCCAACGCCAGGAGTGCCGCGGGCGCCGCATACAATGCCAGCCAGGCGCCCCGCCGCTGCAGCCAGTGGGGACGAACATAGAACGTTAGACAAAAGTGCAGAAAAATGGCCGGAGCAAACAGCCCCGCCGCCACATTGCCCCAGTACATAGCTTCATCAAACGTGTTCAGCTTGCCGGAATAGTGGAACGTGGAGGCGATGAACGAAACCAAGCACAGCATGAAAAAGTGCAGCGCCTTGGCCGCGCTGGTGCGCCGGTAATAGACAAACAGCCCGATCGTCAGATACGCAACGCCGACCAGGTATTCGTAGTAGACGGCCGAATCCCGGGGTGCGGCGCGGATGAAGATATCGTCTTTTTGGAACTCGATCCCGTTCCGCCGCAGCGTGTACTTTGCGGGATCTCCCAGCAATGGGACTTGCCAGAGCGCTCGTGGGACGTCTAGGGAGTTCGCAATTGGAAACTGGCCGATACGGAGCAGTTCATCGCCCTTGCGTATGCCCGCCTTGTCACCGGGACCGTTTGGCTCGATGTGTACCGCCGCTACGCGTTGCCCGCCGCTCGTGACCCGGTCAACCCAGGTGACACCATCGTCGTGCAGCGCGAACGCCCTAAGATGCTGGAAACTGAGCACGGCCGCAATAACCGTCGCTGCTGTCAAGATCAGCAGGAGTGTGGCAGTAAATTGGCCCCGTGATTCGCGCACAAAAAACCAGCGGATTACGCTCCGCCCTTTATCCTAAATTCCTAATTGAGCAAGCTGAAAATCCCCGCACGTCCTTCGCCAACTCGCTCTCCCGGATCTTCTGCTTTCGGACATTGAGGATAAGTACAATCATTTCACCCTGAACCTGAAAATCTATTTGTTTTGGAAAGAATGGTTATGAATTTCAATATTTCTGCTCCGCACCGATGAGGAGCGTTTTCCCCGCCCGAATCGATCTTCCAGAAACCCAAGATGTTCATTCTACGTCCGCGCCGTGGTAGGTCGAACGAGCACGCTGCCTAAAGAGGTGAGCTTCTGGTCGTGAAATTATCCCCGGTCCAACTTCTGCCTATCATCGTCAGCGCGGGGCTCCTGGTCTCGATCGCGTTCGCCGCTCCGCAAAACACCCCCCAGCAGAACACGGGCCAGCCGCTCACCCCAAAACAGTTGCTGAAGAGGCAAAAAGAGCTTCAACGGGAGCGCGCCGGGCCTTGGAAAAAATGGCTCAACGAAGATGTCCTGTACATCATCAGCGATCAAGAAAAGCGGGCTTTTAAGCGCCTGCAAACCGATGATGAGTGTGAGCAATTCGTAGAGCAATTCTGGGCGCGCCGCGATCCTACCCCGGACACCGAAGAAAACGAATTCAAAGACGAACACTATCGCCGGATCGCCTATGCCGACGAGCAGTTCGCCTCAAGCGTTCCGGGCTGGAAGACCGATCGCGGCATGATTTACATCAAATACGGTCCGCCCGATGCCGTCGAATCGCATCCCGCCGAAACCTCAACCTACCCGGCCGAAGACTGGACCTATCGGCGCATCAACGGTCTTGGCAGCAACGTCAAAATCGAATTCGTCGACCTCACCAAGACCGGCGACTACCACGTGACTCTTGACCCTGCGGCACAAAACGCCCTGCTCTACACACCCGGGACCGGCTTCACGTTGGTGGAGCAAATGAGTTCGGTCATCAGTATCAACCGGCAGCCTGACCGCGCAACGAATTCCGCTGTCAGCAGCGACAATCCTCCGCCGATAGTCAAATTCAAAGATCTTGAAGCGGTCGCGAACTCGGGCCTTCGCTATGACACTCTCCCCATGCTGGTCCGCACCGATTACATCCGCGCCACCGATGCTACAGTCCTGGCCATTCTCACCGTTCAATTCAAGAACAGCGACCTGCCATACGCGACGAACGAAGGCATCGCGAAGAGCACCGTCAATATCTATGGCCGCGTTACGTCGCTCACCGGCCGCTCCGTTGATTGGTTCGAAGACTCGGTAGTTGGCAACGTTCCCGTCGAAATGGTGCAGGGGGCCATGGACGGCTCGCAAATCTATTCCAAAACCATCCCCCTCGCCCCCGGTACCTACCGCCTCAACGTGGTCGCGAAAGACCTCGTCGGAAACACCATCAATACCTACGAAGCGGCTTTGAACGTGCCCGACTACAACGATCAGCAGTTCGCGTCTAGTGGCCTGATTCTGGCTGATCTACTCGACCGTGCTCCCAACAAGAATGTCACGGCGCTTCCGTTCCTTATCCGTAGCTCGAGAGTCCGTCCGCGGATGAATCAAACCTTCAAGCAGAAGGAAACGATGGGCGTTTACGCCGAGTTCTATAACCTGGGCACTGATCAGGCGACCCGAAAGCTCAACGGCACGATTGAATATCAGGTTGTGGAGACAACAAGCGGCCGAACTGTCTTGTCCCAAACTGAGGATCTGAACACCGTCCCGAAGGCCTCGGCGTTCCTGGTGATCGCGGAAAAGAAGCTGCCGCTCAAAATGCTTTCACCGGGCCAGTACACGTTGAAGTTGAAAATTTTCGATAAGCTAAAGAATCAGACGCTGGCCCCGTCTGCGCAATTTACGGTAACATCTTAGGTATACCCCTTGCTTTCTGAGGTGAGTTTCCCTGTATGAAAATATCGGCCGTTCCACGTCTGCCCGTCGTCGCCGGTACCGCGGCGGTGCTCGTTGTCACGCTCTTCGCGGCACAGCAGAACCAGCAGAACAAGACCACCGGTTCCAGTAGCTCGAGCGACGACACAACCGTCGCCAAGCCGCTCACGGCCAAGCAGATCCGGAAGAAACAGAAGGAGCTTGAAAAAGAGCTCGCCGGCCCGTGGAAGAAGTGGATGAATGAAGACGTCGTCTACATCATCACCGACGAAGAGCGGAAAGCGTTTAAGCAATTGCATACCGACGAAGAGCGCCAGCAGTTCGTCGAGCAATTCTGGGCGCGCCGCGATCCGACCCCGGATACCGAAGAAAACGAGTTCAAGGAAGAGCACTATCGCCGCATCGCCTACGCGAACGACCATTACGCCTCCGGCATCCCGGGCTGGAAGACAGATCGCGGCATGATCTACATCAAATACGGTCCTCCGGACGAGATCGAATCCCACCCATCGGGTGGCACCTACGAGCGGCCCTATGAAGAGGGCGGCGGCGAAACCTCCACCTACCCGTTCGAGGACTGGACTTACCGCTATCTCGAAGGCGTCGGCAGCAACATCAAGATTGAATTCGTAGACACCACGATGAGCGGCGAATATCACATGACGATGGACCCGTCTGAAAAGGACGCGCTGCTGTACGTGCCGGGCGCCGGCCTGACGCTCTCGGAAGAGATGGGGATGGCGGATAAGACGCAGCGTTTCGACCGCACCGATGGAACGCACCTCGGCACCGGCAATCAGCCGCTGCCGGAGAGCATGGACGAATTTACGCGGCTCGAGCAGTTCGCAAAACTCCAAGCTCCTCCCGTGGTGAAGTTCAAGGATCTGGAAGCGGTGGTCAATTCCACCATTCGATACAACACGCTTCCCATGCTGGTGCGCGCCGATTACATCCGCGTGACCGATGCCACGGTTCTCACCAGCCTCACTCTGCAGTTCAAGAACAACGACCTACAGTATGCGACTAAAGAGAGCGTGTCAAAGGCGACCGTCAACATCTATGGGCGCATCACTTCCCTTACCCGCCGTCCGGTGAACTGGTTTGAGGATACGGTGATAGCCGACATTCCGGCCGAGATGCTGCAGAAGGCAATGGATGGGTCGCAGATTTACTCAAAGACCATTCCTCTTGCGCCCGGCACATACCGGCTCAACGTGGTCGCGAAAGACACCGTCGGGGGCACCATTAACAACTTCGAAATGGCGTTGAATGTCCCGCATTACGACGAAGACCAACTCGGCGCAAGCAGCCTGATTCTCGCCGACGAGCTGGAGCGGGTTCCGACCAAGAGCATCGGCGCCGGTCCGTTCGTGATCCGCAGCTCGAAGGTCCGTCCGCGCGTAAGCGAAACGTTCAAGCGCGACGAAACGATGGGTATCTACACCGAGTTTTACAACTTCGGCATGGATGAGAAGACCAAGAAGCCGGAAGGAAGCATCGAGTTCGAGGTCGTGAATCGAGCCAACAATCAAACGGTGCTTTCGCAAACCGAAGATCTCAGCACCATTCCGAACGCTTCGGCATTTCTTGTAACGGTTGAGAAGAAGCTGCCGTTACAATCGCTGTCGCCCGGTCAGTACACGTTGAAACTGAAGGTAACGGACAAACTGAAAAACCAGACACTCACTCCGTCGGCGCCATTTACGGTAACATCGTAAAGACCGGGGGATGGCGTCCCGGAACGCGAACGCGTCAATGTTGAAATCGAGTTTCGCGGGCAAGAACATCACGGCGTTGGCCATCGCGGCCGGGTTGGTCGGAGGGTCGAGGCCCGCGGTTCCCGCCGATCTGTCTCTCCCACTCACTGGAAATCTGATCGGGTCCGTGCTCGACCCGAACGGCGCGCCGGAAATCGGCGCCACCGTCCAGTTGTTCAACAAGTATCAACGCCCGATCGCCAAGTTCGTTACCGCTCTCGATGGCCGGTTTGCGTTCGCCGATCTGCCTGTGGATCTGTACGCGATTCGCGTCTCGCTTCCGAGCTTCTTCCCGGCATCACGCGACAAAATTGCGGTTCGCGCAGGCGTCGACAGCATACTCCAGATTCACCTCGCCACCTTACTCAGCAGCGTCGAGATTCGCTATGCAGTTCCGAGCGCCGCCATGATGGATGACTGGAAATGGGTGCTGCGCTCCTCGCCCGCTACCCGGCCCATCACGCGCATGCTGCCCGAGGAGCCCACGCAAGCATCTAACACGAGCACGCATCAGCCGGTCTTCACAGGCACGCACGCCATGTTCTCCGTATCGGGCGGCGATACCGGCATTGTCGATGTCGATTCGACCGACGGCGATCTCGGCACGCAATTTGTGCTCGCGACGAACGTGTTCGGAGATAACCAGATTCAAATCGGCGGCACGTTCGCCTCGTATCCCGGATCGGGTCCAATGAGCTTGGCCGCGGTGTACACGCGTGATCAGATGCCCGGTTTGGGACAGGCGCCCGAGATCACATTTTCGATGTCGCAGTTCGACGTCGCGGCCGGCCAATCCGCAGTCCAGAATGGTTCCGGTCCCGCGGTCCCGGTGCGTGCTATCGCGTTGAGTATTTATCAGACCGCCGACCCGACCGCGAATGTGCACATCGAGTACGGCGTAACGGGCGAGTCAGTCGACTACGTCCAGCACACCTCACGCGTAAGCCCGTTTGCCCGTTCCACGGTCGACCTCGGCGATCAGGGGCAGATCGTCGCGTCCTATAGTGACGGCTCGCGTCCCGATGAGCTGCTGGCTCATCAGCAGACGCGCCCCGCTTCTGAAGAGGAGAGTTCGGCTTCGGACGATCTCGCAGGCGCCCTCGACGCTCTCACACGCGTGCCGCAGCTCTCGTACCGTCGCGGTCAACTTGAGCTGCAGCGCTCTCAAGATTACGAACTCGGCTATCGCCGCACGAGCCGCTCGCGCACGTACGCCGTCAGCGCGTTTTATGAGGATGCCTCGAACGCGCGCGTTCATGTCACGGGCGATCTGTCGCCTCTGAACCCGGAGGATCTCCTGGCCGACGGCATCTCGAACACGGCAGCATATAGCATCGGGAACTACACGCGTCACGGCACTCTCGCTTCCGTGAATCAGCGCCTGACGGACTCGGTCAACCTCCTGGTGGCCTATGGGCGCATCGGCGGCTTTACAACGGGTGCCAATAGTGCCTCGCTGTTCTCCGCGCCGGATCAACGTTTCTTGAACCAGAGCGATCAGAGCTTCGCGACCGTCGATCTTGAAGCCCGCGCGCCCATCGCACACACTCGGTTTTCGGCCAATTACGGGTGGGTCGACCACAACGCGATCATCCCGCAGCACATATTCACGACACAAGACGCGTACGCGCGGCCCGGATTGAA